>RRZT011354553.1_pt1 | contig 16559 bp, 15 predicted proteins | sample 2165551 | NCBI WGS metagenome assembly RRZT01 (sample SAMN10456910, study PRJNA506462) | wastewater metagenome | biome: wastewater; feature: sludge; material: wastewater sludge; isolation source: wastewater sludge with Escherichia coli K12::gfp cells carrying plasmid... | place: USA: Moscow, Idaho...
AATACTACTTGATCCTTGTCCACTACTATCACCGCCATAGAAGGAATCTGATAAGCCTCCACATCCTTTGCAATTTGTTGACTAATAGCCTGATAGTCTATGTCTTCTGCAGCAAAGACGGTACTGCTAATCGTTAGAAAACTAGCCAGATAGACCACCAGCAAAGAGCTGAATATTTTTTTGAACTGTTTTTTCATCCTATCATCTCCTTTTTTCTTTCAGTATAGCACTTTGCCAAGAAAAAAACAGGTTTAAACCAAAAGCAGCAGTCATTGCTGACTGCTGCTTTCGTGGAGATTATGAAAAATATTTAGGATTGAATACAGTATAACCTGAAATGTCATCCATTTCATCAGTCCTGGGACTGATTTAGGAGGATTTTTTGGTTAAGGAAGCAATTTTATCATAATCCAAACGCTTCATGCTGAGGACGGCATCATTCACTTCCTTCATTTGCTCCTTAGACAGCTCCTCATAGGCCGTCATGAGCGGACGAGGAACAATCTGCCAGGAAAGACCAAAGCGGTCCTTGACCCAGCCACATTGCTCAGCCTTTAGCTCATGGGAAAGAAGCTCATAGAATCGCGATGTTTCTTCCTGGCTGTCCGTATAGACCATCAGGGAGAAGGCTTCGTTGAAGGAGGCCACTCCACCATAACCATGATCCATGATCACCAGTTTCTGGTCACCAAGGAGCAGTTCCCCGTAATTGAGCTGGGCAGCTGGCACCTGCTTCTCCCCTTCCTGATAATAACTGAGCTGGCCTTGCTGGCTTTCTGGGAAGATGGTCAGGGCTTCTTCTAAGAAAGGTTTGGCCAGCCCCACCTGCTCCTCTGAAAAGAGGAGGCAGATATCCAGATGAACAGGTTTGGCCAGCTGAGGGTCTAGGAGAAATTGCCAAGAGAGACCAAAGCGGTCTTCAAACCAAACATAGTGAGGATTGAAGGGATAGCCCCCCAGTGGCATGAGGATGCGGCCACCTTCAGAGAGATCCTGAAAGACACGGTCTAATTCGGCCTTATCCCGAAAATGAACCATTAACGAGGCCGATTCGTTTAGTTTGAAGTAAGGACCAGCACTAATAGCCGCCAGAGTCAGATTGGCCAATTGAAACTGAAGCAAGACCGCATTGCCAGAAGGCGTATCGGTCAATTCGTGGGTCCAGTCAATGTGACTATCGGGAATCAAGCTAGTGTAAACTTTGGCAGCCTCCAAGGCCTGAGTATCGAACCACAGATGGGGAATAATGGTTTGCATAGGTGCTCCTTCATATATTGACTTTTTTTCCAGTATAATATATTCGAATGAAAAACAGATTGAGGAGCCCCCATAAACAACAAAAGCAGCAGTCATGTCTGACTGCTGCTTTTGTGGAGATTATGAAAAATATTTAGGAATGAATACAGTATAACCTGAAAATCAGGAATCTGCATCGGTCCTAGGGCTGATTTTTTCTCTTTGACCACACTTCTTCCAGATAAGTGAGGGTCAGGTGGCTGGTATCTGGAACCAGGTCGATACTAGCTCCTAAATCTTCAGCTTTCCCAACTCCGACTGGCAAAGCTCCCGCAGCCTGGATGGCCTGGATACCGGCCTGGGCATCTTCAATACCGATACAAGCCGAGATAGGAACTCCTACTTGTTCAGCAGCTGCTAGAAAAATATCGGGTGCTGGCTTGGAAACGGCTATCTTGGCAGGATCCGCAACGGCATCGAAATAGTCTTCAATATCCATCTGCTTCAGCAAAAATGGTCCATTTTTTGAGGCCGAAGCCAGGGCAATCTTGATACCTTTTTCTCTGAGAGCCCGCAATAATTCCAGGATGCCAGGATAGATATCCCTAGGGCTGACCTTTTGAATCATGTCCACATAGTTGCGGTTTTTCCGATCCGCCAGTTCAGCAAATTCTTCCGAAGATACCGTAAGCTGACCCAGGTCCAGAATCTTTTGTAGAGAATCATCCCGGGATACACCCTTTAACTGTTCATTAAAGGAGCGATTGACACCCTCGATGCCTAGCTCTTCTGCCAGGGCCTTCCAGGCTAGATAATGGTATTCAGCTGTATCGGTGATGACACCATCCAAGTCGAATAAAACGGCTTTAAACATGTCTGTCCTCCTGATTGAGAGTAATAATCTGCACTTGATCTTTGAATTTGACCTTGAAAGTCATTTTCTTAATCTGCTTTGGCAGGTAGTTATGAAACTTCAGCTGTCCATCTTCCAGATGTAAGCCTGCAAAACCATAGACCAAACCCAACCAACTTCCACCCATATTGGCAGCATGGATGCCATGGCTGGCATTGCCCTGACCATCCGCCATATCCATGATGGCACTATCACTAAAGAAGCTGTAAGCCTCTTCGTCACGGCCCAGACGGCTAGCAAGAATGCCATGAATGGCCTTAGACAGGCTGCTATCATGCGTGGTCAGCGGCTCATAGTAATCAAAGTCCCGCTCCATCTGCTCGAGGGAAACTGGATAAAGCATGTGGGCCAAGAGGGTATCGGCCTGTTTGAGGACCTGGTGCTTGTAGATTTTGATAGGGTGATAATGGAGGAGCAGAGGATAATGGTCAGCTGGTGTAGTCTCGAAGTCCCAGACCTCCTTATCCAGTGACAGGTCATCTTGTTTGGTCAGTTTTTTCTCCTTATCATAAGGGAGGTAGATGGCCTGACTGGCCCTTTCCCATTCCTTGGCTTCTGCCGCATGTTCCCCAAAGCGCTGGGCCAAGACGGCTGCATAGGCCAGATTATGCTGGGCCATCTTATTGGTGTAATAATTGTTATTGACGAGAGCTGTGTATTCATCTGGCCCTGTCACCTCGTGGAGCTCAAAGCCTCTTTCGGAGAAAAAGCCAAAACTGAGCCAGAAGCGGGCAGTCTCATAGAGGACCTCCCGGGCTTCTGCGATAAAGTCCAAATCTCCCGTCACCTGTTCGTAGAGGGCAAAAGCATGGGCGATGTCCCCATTAATATGAAACTGGGCTGTTCCTGCTGGATAGTAGGCAGAGGTTTCATGGCCACTGATGCCCCGCCAAGGGAACAAGGCCCCCTCAAAACTCAGTTCCTTAGCCCTTTCTTTTGCCAAGGGAAGTTTGTTGAGGCGATAGGTCAAGAGGCTCTTGGCGATTTCTGGCTGGGTAAAGGTAAAGAAGGGCAGGAGATACATCTCTGTATCCCAGAAATAATGGCCCTCATAACCTTCCCCTGTCAAGCCCTTGGCCCCAAAATTAGTCAAACCATCCCGTCCAGCCGAAGTAAAGAGGTGATAGAGGTTCAGGCGAATCCCTTTTTGAAGGATATCATCCCCTTCAATCTCAATGTCCGAAACAGACCAGAATTCCTCAAAGATGGAGACCTGCTTGGCCTTAAGTTCCGCATAAGAGCTAGTTGAAAAAGAACTCTCTCTGGACAAGCGATAGAGCTGCTCAAAGGAAATTGAATCCCCTTCTGCCACCTTGTGAGTCTGATCATGGCTAGGGAAATCAAAGTAGAGGGTCATTTTGCTATTTTTGGTAGAAAAACGACTTCCCTCAAAGAGCAAATCTGCACTAGCTTCCCGAATCCGGGGGTCAAATTCCTCATCTGCCTTGGCTGCCAAATGCCGGGCTTCTTGGTGCAAGGTCAATTGGCCAGAAAAATTAAGGGCCGTCACTGTCCATTTTTGGGCATAGCAAGTCCTATCAGCATGACTGGCAAAACTTTCCAGCTCCACCCTGACCTGCTTGCCAGAGGCCGTCTGGCAGATAAACTCTTCTAGCAGGAGGCCCTGGTCAAGCTGGAGCTGGCGTTTTTCTGAGACCAAATTTTCTACAAGTTCCCCATCAATAGACATATCCAAGCGGCGAAAATCAAAGAGCTTGACCATGGTTTCGTGCTTCTTGGCATATCCATAGGCATTTTCACCGTAAATGATGTCATGGGATTCAAAAAAGCCATTGACAAAGGAGCCTGGGGTCGACTCCTCCGCTTCCACCGGCAAGCTGGCCCTCACGCCCAGAAAACCATTGGCCTGGGCAAAGAGGGTCTCGATATTACCAGGGGACCGGGTGGATAAATCTTCCAAGGTCACTATAAAATCCTGAGTCTTAGTCATAGGTCCTCCTACTTTTCACCATCCATCCGCACTCCCTGCAAGAAGTAGCGGTTGAAGATAATATACAAGATGATAATGGGTACAATGGTCAAGATGGACGCAGCCATGACCCGGTTCCACATCTGCCCACCCTGGTCAGCCTTTTGCAGCATTTGCAAACCAACGGTCAGGGTAAACTTGCTCTGTGTCTTCAAATAGAGCATGGGCGACATGAAATTATTCCAGAAGGCCATGAAGACAAAGACTGCCTGAGTGGCAATAGAAGGCTTGGCCAAAGGCATAACGATGCGGAAAAAGGTCCCTGTGCGGCTGAGGCCATCAATCCGAGCCGCTTCTTCCACATCTCTAGGGAAACTGAGGAAGAATTGCCGCATCATGAAGATATTGCCAATGTTGACCGCCGCAGGCAGAATCAAGGCCCAGTAACTATCCAGGAGCCCCATATTGGTGATGATCAGATAGTTGGGAATTAAAAGCACCTGGGTCGGTACCATCATCATGGCTAAAATACCGTAGTAAATCTTACCTCGACCTGGATAATGCAGTCTCGCCAAGCTGTACCCAGCCATGGTATTGAGAAAGAGGTTGATGGTGGTCCCGATGGTGGAAATGATGAGGGAATTGAGAAACCATTGGATAAACATGGAACCTGATTCAGGACTGAAGAGATAGTCATACTGTTCGGTCGTGAAATGCTCTGAAATCAGGGACAGGCTGCCGCTAGTGATTTCAGACAAGGGCTTAAACGAAGCCGCCAGGGCCCACATGAAGGGATAGAAGGTAATAAAGGCGTAGCCAATCAGGATAGCATACAATAAAATTTTGAGCCCTCGGGTTTTCTTAGCTGTTTTCAATTCCATTCCCTCCATTCAATTTTTCTGCGATGCGGGTCACAATAAAGATGATGATGGCCAACAAGATAGCCAAGACAGCTGCATAGCCCATCTGGTGGTTTTGGCCAAAGGCGTATTGATAGATGAGCAGGGATACTGTCAGCGTGGAATTGACCGGCCCACCTGTACCGCCTGAGAAGATATAGGCCTGGTCAAACATCTGGAAAGTCCCGATAATGCCGGAAAGAACTACATAGGTCGTAATGGGCCTCAAGTATGGAATGGTGATAAATCGAAGTTTATCAATGGCATTGGCACCATCCATTTCAGCTGCCTCGTAAAGAGAATGGGGCAAATCAACCAGGGAAGCCAAGTAGATGGTCATAAAGTAAGGAACGGTCGACCAAATGTTCATGGCCATGATGACTCGCAAGGTCCATTCTGTATCATTGATAAAGTTGATAGGACTATCAATGATCTGCAAGGACATCAACATTTGATTGATGGGCCCATTCTGATTAAAGATAAACATGAAAATCAGAGTCAGGGCTGCCGAACTGGTCAGGGTAGGCAAAAAGTAAATCAGGCGGAAAAACTTTTTCCCCTTGACCTCCCGATTGGCCAAGACATAGGCCATAATCAGAGCGATAGCTGTTTGTGCAGGAACCACAATCAAGGCAAAGAAGGCTGTATTTTGCAGGGCCCGAATCAGCTGCTTATCAGTCAGCAAGTTTGAAAAGTTTCTGAAGTCATTCCACTCATAGGTATGTGCAATCAGATTGACATCATGAAATGTCAGGTAAACTGCGAACAAGATGGAAAGTATAAAGAAGACAAAGATGACTAGCAAGGCTGGCGCCAAAAAGCTATAGCCCTGAATCCACTCTTCCATTTGTCTCTTGCTCGCCTGTGGTTTTGAGGTAGTCATATCCTTCTCCAACTATATTTTTAGAAAAGAAAGGGTGATGCCACCACCACCCTTTGAGCAATCTTATTTCTTAATCTTACTATTTGCATCTTCATCAACTTGTTTCAAAGCTGCTTCTAAATCTGCTTGGGCAGCCCCCTTCTTGAAGGCTTCAGAGATAAAGTTGCCATATGAGCTCTGGAGAGTCGCAAGATTGGTACCATTCTGCCAAGCAATCGCATATTCAATGGCATCTTGATGGACTTGAAGAGCTGGGTTTTCAGCTAAATTTTTGGAAGACTCTGCTACATCTGGACGAGTTGCTAGGGTACCAACAGCTTCTGTCCAAGAAGACATTCCTTCTTTTCCACCTACAAATTGAATCCACTTATCTGCTAAGTCTTTGACTTTTGTGTTTTTGTATTGACCCCAACCAACAGTGAATTGCATGGTGACTTTTTCACCCTTGTAGGTCATGTTTGGCAATACTTCAAACTTCAAGTCCTTGTATTGAGTCTTGAAGACTTGATAATTCCAGTTACCAGTCAAGGCAAGGGCAAATTTCCCAGTACCAAAGCCTGCCCCTTCATCACCAGCTCCCACTTGTTGAGGAGTTGCAACTGCACCCGTGTTAAAGAGGTCAATAGCTGTCATTAAGTTTTTGACGATGGTTGGATTAGAGGTATTGACAGTTCCATCTTTTTCAATTGGATTTTGGTCATCTGCTACCATATATGGCCAGTTACGAGCTAGATCAGCATTCAAGTTCATCAAATAAACTTGACCTTTTCCGTATGCTGCATCAATTTTCTCTTGTGCGCCTGGTGCCCATTTGATAAATTCTTCATAAGAAGTCGGTACCTCTGACAAAGCAATTCCGGCTTTTTCAAAAATAGCGGTATTTGCATAGATTGCTAAGGTCGATACATCTTTTGGTGCTGCATAAAGTTTGCCATCTGTTGAGAAGGCTGAAGCCAGGGTCTCATAGTAGTCGTCTGCACTCACCACATCGGAAATATCGTTTAGGACCCCTTCTCCTTGCAAATATGGATAGAAGCTAGAGTCAATGTAGAAGACGTCTGGAGCTGTTCCGCCCGCCAAGTCAGTTGGAAGCTGAGTGGTAATATCGGTGTATATCTTGGACTCTACCTTAACTCCGTTATCTTCCTCAAATTGTTTAATCAGGGTATCCAGAGCTGCATTCTCTGTATCGCTCCCCTTCCAATAACCGATGGTCAAGGTCTCTTTTCCAGAATCAGATGAGCCAGAACCACCCGAGCAAGCTGCCATGCTGACTGTTGCTGCAGCCAAAACACCTGTTGTCAAAAACTTTTTCCAAGTTTTCATATCTTAAAACCTCCTAGTTTTAATAAAAAATTGTTAACGAGTCTTGTAAGCTATGAGTTTCTCCCTTGGAGACAAACTCAATTGTGGGACCATCAGCATCTTTCTGAAGACTAAAGGAATCTTTCGAAACCTTGACGCTGATAGCCTGTCCCTGGTAATCAAAGCCGAAGTCCAAGCTGGTCCAGGCTGCTGGTAAATGGGGTTCAATCCGTAATTGGCCGTTAACCAGACGGACACCACCGTAACCGAAGACAACCATCTGCCAAATACCTCCCAGACTGGCTGCGTGGATACCTGGGTCTGACGATTTCATGTATTCACCCATGTCAATATTGCTGGCTTGCTGGAAGAAATCATAGGACTGGTCCAACTTGCCCAAATCAGCTGATAGAATGGCGTGAGTGGATAAGCTCAAGGAACTGTCATGGGTAGTCTTGGGTTCATAGTAGTCAAAGTTTTTCTCTTTCAACTCCTTATCAAAGAGGCCTTCAAAGAGGAGCAATAAGAGAAGGACATCGGCCTGCTTGGTGATCTGCATATCATTGACCTGTTCCAAATTATAGTCATGAAAGAGCGAATCAACCCCGTCAGCTTCCTTGTATTTGGTCAGATCGAGAATCTTCTTGGATAGATAAGTATCATCCTGAGGAATAATCCCTTCTTCTGTTGGTTGTGGCAGGAATATTTTGGCTGATTTTTCCCTAAGGCTGGCAACCAAAGGCTCCAAATCAAATTTCTCATCCAGTCGGGCATAAATATCTGGCTGGTCCTCTTTGAGTTGAGCAATCAAATCAATGACATAGACCATATTCCAGTGAGCGGTATAGTTGGTAAAACTATTGTTGTTGACATGCTCCTTGTATTCATCTGGACCAATGACATCCTTGATTTCGTAGTAATCTTTTTCTGCGTTGTATTCCAGGCGGCTGGCCCAGAACTTGGCAGTATCAATTAGGATTTCATAACCTTTTTCTCGGGCAAAACTTTGATCCCCCGTCACATCTAGGTATTGCTTGATGCCAAAGGCCACATCTGAGGTGATATGTTGCTCGATGAAGCCAGACCAAATTTTGGTTTCCTGACCAGTGACAATATCGGCCGCTCCCCAGACTGGGGTCACTTCGCCATCTGTTGGCCAGGCAGCCTCCCAAGGATATTGAGCCCCTTCATAACCATTGCTGGCGGCTTTTTTATGGGCCCCATCCAAGCCTAAATAACGATAGGTCACCAAACTCTTGGCGATTTCTGGATGGGTGAAGCTAAAGTAAGGAAGCATGAAGATTTCTGTATCCCAGAAGGTGTGGCCTTTATAGCCCTCCCCTGACATACCCTTGGCCCCAATATTCATCCGCTCATCGTGGGCCGGTGTCATGACATGGAGATGGTACTGAGCAAAGCGGATGGCCAACTGGTCTCTGAAATTCTCCGTCTCAATCCGAATGGGATGCTTGTCCCAAATGGTTTGCCACTCTTTGGCCGATTCTGCCAGCAGAGCATCAAAGGACTGTTCTTCCAGAGCCACCATCTCATCCACAGCGACCTTGCGCATGGCCTCTAGGTTATGGTCAGCCAGGTCATTGTCAATGGAGGTATAGATGGAGGACCGTTTTTCAAACTGCGTGCTGCTCTTGCATTCCAGTTCAAAGGCGTAGTTCATGTAAAAACCGCGGCGGGTCGTTTCTGGACGAGACTCGCTCAAGGATAGATCAGCAAAGCGGTGTTCAGAGGTCTGCACGAATTGAATCTGACTCTGGGTAGTCTGGGGCATCATTTGGATAAAACGCCCTTCCATCAAACCCTTTTTCCCATCCGTAAAATGCTGACTGCCCTCGTTGGATAACTGTCCATTGATTCCTGAGCGAACCTTGACCGCTAGTGGCAGGTCTGATAGATTTTCGATGGTTACTTGACTGGCCAAGAAATGCCGGCGTGCCTTGGAGACAAAGCGTCTGAAGGTCAACCGCACTGCGACATCTCCCATCTCCCAAAGAAAGCTTCGGCTGAGTTCCCCAGTTTTCAGATTGAGAATCTTGCGGTAATCACTCCAGCTCCCCTGCACAAGCGACAAGGCATGACCATTCAAGGTCAACTCCATGGCCAGCATATCGGGAACATTGGGTAACTCTGTCACTTCATTTTCATCAAAGGCATTGAAGGTCCCGGCCACAAAGGTATCCCGTTTTTCCCCCACATAGGCCTCTTCCTCAGAACTTCTGGTACAGAGATAGCCATTTCCCAAAACCATGATACTCTCTGTCTTCCCTAAAAATCTTTCATCAAAACCCCGCTGTTCAATCTGCCAGAGATTCTCAGGGTCATAATACATCAATGTTGCCATCTTATCATTCTACTCCTTACTGCTATCAAAATAGTGTTGGTTACGGAAAACCAATACAACAAAACCAAAGAGAAACAAGCCAATTGCCAGCACCCAGTTGACTAGGAAAAAACTGCTCAGGAGGCAGAAGATTCCGCCAATTACGCCGTAAAGCCTGGCAATCTTCGAAAAATCATAGTCATTTCGCCCCAGCCAAGCCAGAAAATAAGCCAAGAGCCAAACTCCCAGAAAAGCCACTAACAAGTAAACTGTATTAATGTCTTCCACTGACAATCACCTCGCTTTGACCCATTTTATCGTGGAGAAATTGACCTTCTTTTAGATAAATCATCAGAGAAACCAGTATAAAGATGAGGCCTATTAAGGGTAAAAAATACAGAATCTTAACTGCCTCCCGCTGCCCCATTTCCATCATCGATGATGACTGGGACGCCACTTTCAGACCAGCAAAATATTTGCCTAGAGTCTGTCCAGAAAAATAGGTTGTTACCAAGACGTTGTAAAGGATAAAAAGAAAAACTGGAAGCCAAATGTGAGCAGAGTCTAAATTTGGAAAGAGAACAAAAACTAGAAATTGACAAGGAAGATAAACCACCATCAAGTCAATCAAACTCGCTAAAATTCTCTGTAGGAAGAGTATTTTTTTCATCTCTGCATCCTTTCTAAAACGTTTTAGTTAACTACATTATATTATATAGTAAGCGTTTCCAAATGTCAAGCAAAAAATAAAAGCGGTTTTAAAAAAATAAGAGTATTCCTATGAACTCTTATTTTTTGTTATATATCTGCACTTTCCCTGACGATGATCTCATAGGGCAGCAAGCGGTGGGTAACTTTTTGGTGTTCAATTTGGTTGAGCAAGTCCTTGACAGCTTGTTGGGACATGGTCTCAATGTCCTGCCGAACGGTTGTCAAACTGGGAGTCACATAGGCTGCCAGGGCCATATCATCAAAGCCAACCACAGCAGGTGGCTTTGCCAGGTTTCGCTCCCGTAAGGCCTTCAAAACTCCGATGGCCATCAAGTCACTGGCCGCAAAAACGGCATCCACTTCCTCTATTTTTTCCATTTGATAGATGTAGTCAAAAGCCTCTTCTTCTGAAAAGTGGGCATAAACGACCTGAGCATTTTTGACCTTGGACCGGTAGCCGGCCTCCCGCTTTTGTGAGACTTCATCCTGCTTGGTTCCGTTCAAAAACAGGATATGCTCATGCCCAGCCTTGATCAAGCGCTCCGTTACTTCTGCTGCAGCCTGTTCATTATCAATCGAAATGGTCGAAATGGCACCATTCCCCACCTGCAGGTCAATGGCAACAGTTGGTAGGGTAAAGTTGGCCAACTCTTTGTAGTAAGGATCTGTCGTCTTCAAACCCTGAATTAAGAGGCCAGAAATACTGTGCTCCGCGCAGAACTGCTTTAAGGATTTTTCCTTCTGCTTCTTGGTCGTCGTTCCATAGAATACAAACTCATAATCCGTCTCATCCAAATAATGACTGACCCCTGTTAAGATTTCAAATGGCATGGTTACCCCTTTTTCAACCTTTAGTCCACTTAAAATAAGGGCAATGATTTTTTTATGCTTGCTGGACAGTTTCCGGGCAGCTTGATTGGGGATATAGTCCAGTCTTTTAGCTGCTGCCAGCACTTTTTCCTGTGTCTCAGCACCAATATCTCCATATTTGTTAAATACCTTGGATACTGCACTGACGGATACTCCAGCTTCCTTAGCCACATCTTTGATGGTTGCTGTTTGTTTGTTTGTCATACTGTCACCTTACCAATTTGATTCATTGTAACACACAAGCTCCATTTTCTTCAAGTGTACCGAGCATTTTCTTTATAGACACAAAAATACCAGTCATCGATGACTGGTATTTTCAGGAGATTATGAAAAATATTTAGGATTGAATACAGTATAACCTGAAATGCTGTCCTTTTCATCGGTCCTAGGGCTGATTTTTTCTACTTTCCCCTAAAAAGGGCAAAGACTTCCAGAATCTTGGCCGCAATGGCAGACTGGTAGTCCCCGACCAGCTTAATTTGCTCATCCGCAAATTCAGTCAGGACCGAAAGATCACCAACCTGGACAGCATAAAGTGATTCCTTGAAGAGTTCAATGTCGTTTCGGTCATTGCCAAAGACGACCACATCATTGCCAACATGCTCCACCAAGGTCTTGGCCTTGTGGGTTTCTGCTGGGTTGAGATAGATGCATTTTTCCCCTTCGTCATAGAGGACTTCCAGGCTCTTTTCATTGGCAAATTGGGCCAAGGTTTCCTCAACCAAGTTTTCATGATTGCCCATGTAAATGACCATCTTGATTGGGTTTTTGATGGCATCAAGTGATAAAAATTGAGCCTTTTCCAAGGGGTCCACTCTGGAAATAAAGGGCATTTTTTCAAGAATTTGACCAGAATAGTCAAAATGATCATCGACTATGAAGGGTAAATTATAGGTCTGGCACCAATCCACCAAGATCTGGTAGGCACGCTCATCAATAGACCGCTCAAAAATCAGCTGCCCATTTTCATAGACCAGGCCGCCATTGAGTCCAACCACCAGTTTCTGACTGAGCTCTGGACCCAGGGTCGCCAAACAATCCCGATAGGAGCGGGTGGTCGCAAAGGCCAACTCATGTCCATACTGGGGGGCACTGAGCAAAACCTGCATGATTTCATCATCGATGGTCCTGCGGTCAAAGCACAGGGTCCCATCCACATCAAAAACAAACTTCATAGGAACTCCTCCTCTACTGAGCGCTTCGAAGGGCCGCCTCATAGGTCTGTTCCATCAGCATGGTAATGGTCATTGGTCCCACACCGCCTGGAACGGGCGTAATCAAGCTGGCCACAGGGGCAACTTCATCAAATTTCACATCACCAATCAACTTGCCATTTTCATCCCGATTCATGCCAACATCGATGACAACGGCTCCTTCTTTGACAAATTCCTTGGTGACAAAATGTCCTCGACCGATAGCCACCACCAAGATATCCGCTTGGCGGGCCAGTTCAGCCAGATTTTTGGTCCGGGAATGGGCAATGGTCACCGTCGCATGAGCATCCATGAGCAGCTGAGCCATGGGCTTACCAACAATATTGGAACGCCCAATGACCACCGCATTTTTGCCTGCCAAGTCCACCTGGTATTCCTTGAACATTTCCATGATACCTGCTGGTGTGGACGGCACCATGACCGCATGACCAGACCAGAGCTTGCCCATATTGGTCGGATGGAAGCCATCCACATCCTTTTCTGGAGAGATGGCAAAGAGCACCTTTTCTTCATCGATATGGGCTGGAAGCGGCAACTGGACCAAAATCCCATGCCAGTCTGCATCTTGATTATAGGTTTCAATCAGGGCCAAGAGCTCTTCTTCTGTTGTCGATTCCGCCAATCGGACAACCTGACTCTTGAAGCCAGCAGCCAGAGCGGACCGCTCCTTATTGCGGACATAGACCTGACTAGCAGGATCTTCTCCCACCAGTATCACTACCAAACCAGGAACGATTCCTTTTTCTTCCTTCAACTGAGCGGTCTTTTCAGCCAACTTTCCCTGCATTTTGGCCGCAAGTGCCTTCCCATCAATCAATGCCATAACATACTCCTTCATCTTTTTCTTTATTATACTAAAAATCGGAGTAAATTCCCAACAATCTAATCAGAAGAAAAGAGAATGTACGGATTCGAAGAAAATTTTCTGGAATTTTTCTTGAAAAAATAGGAAAACCAGAGAGATTCTTTACAAGCAAACTATCTTCTTCTATCAGAATTCTTTTTTATGGGACATCTCCGAAAAATTTTTCATCCATTTGGGGATGGCTTTTGAGATGGCTGAGGGCAGGACGACATAGGCTTCCTGGGCCAATTCATCTGCAATGGCCGAGTGAAGGTAGGTGGCTGCAGCGACACTGGCAAAGAGGTCAGCTGGGAACTGGGCCACAAAGGCTGCAATCATGCCAGCCAAGGTATCTCCCATACCGCCTGTTGCCTGATAGGGGCCGCCAACATCCAGGTAGCCAATCTGATGACCTTGATAGATCTTGCTTGCATGGGATTTGGCCACGAGGACAGTTTGGTCAGGAAAGCGGCGCAAGGCCTCCTGGGTATTGTCTTCATTCTGCTCTGAAATGGCGAGGCCAGATAATCGCTCCCACTCCTTCTGATGAGGGGTCAGGACTAGGCGCTGGGTCCGCCAGTGAACCGAGCTTTCTTGGGCTAGGAGGTTCAGGGCCGAACCATCAATGACCAAGCTTTGATGAGGCTGAACTCCTGTCAGCACTAGATTCAGAATCTTTCCAGCCAGGACCGACTCCCCCAATCCTGGCCCGATTAAGAGGACATCCGCCAGCTCGATTTGTTGTTTTAAGAGGCTAAAATCATAGAGATCAAAGGCCATGGCTTCTGGCAGCTGGCTGTGGAGGGCATAAATATTGTCCTTCTCCGTAGCAACCGTCACTAGCCCAGCACCCGAATGGACACTGGCCAGGGCCGAGAGGATAATAGCCCCATTATAGGGATAAGAGCCGCCAATCAAGAGGACTTTGCCAAAATTTCCCTTATGAGACACCCTAGGCCTTGGCTCAATAACCAATCTTGCAAGTCTGTCATCAATCCGCATTCTTTCTCCCCCTTTTCTACTTCTTCTGCTTATAGTATAGCATGTTAGACGGATGCAGAAAACCCTCCAAACCAGGTTGAAGGGCTTCTTTCTAGTATTTATTCTTGTCCAGACTTTTTCATTTCGTCCTTGATGGGACAGGGGCAGGCACAGTCTCCACAGGAACCCCTTCCTTTGATAAAGGATTTGAGTCCAAAAAAGACAGCCACAGCAATGCCTAGAGCCAAGATGATGGTGGCAATCATAGTCTCCCTCCTTCTTTCAAGATAGCTAGGTTATCTAAGCCAATCACTTCATCTTCCACAGGCCTCGGTTTTCGCAAGACCAGATAGAGCAGAATAACCAGCAACAGACCCGCTGCCAAGGTCCAGACTGTCACAGCCTGTCCATCCAAAAGGACCAGACCAAACTGGTAAATCAAAAAGCAAACCACATAGGCCAGACCTGTCTGGAAACCAATGGCTCCCAAGGTCCACTTGAGGTCGTTCATCTCCCTCTTGATGGCCCCGATGGCCGCAAAACAAGGGGCACAGAGCAGATTAAAGGCCAGGAAGGAATAGGCTGACAGCAGGGAATAATCGGCCTGCAAGAGGTTTCCTAGCTCCTCACTGCTAGAATCATGGTAGAGGATGCCAAAGGTGGCCACAACGGTTTCCTTGGCTGCTAAGCCAGTCATGGCCGCCACTGTCGCCTTCCAATTGCCAAAGCCAAGAGGGGTAAAAATCCAGGCCATAGACTGCCCCAAAGTGGCCAAGATACTGGCCTCGGTCTCCACTGCCCTGAGCCGCAAGTCATAAGAAGAAAGGAACCAGATGATAACGGTCAAGCTAAAGATAACGGTCCCAGCCCGCTTGAGGAAACTCAGAGCCTTTCCAGTGGCATAATGGATCACTGTCAGCATCTTCGGCCAATGGTAGGCCGGTAACTCCATGATAAAGGGACTGGTAGCTCCACCCAAAAAGCGGGTCTTTTTCAAAGCGATCCCCGAGAGGATAATGGCTGCAAGCCCAAGAAAATAGGTCGACGGAGCAACCAAGGCATTCCCAGGGAAGAAAACTCCAGCAATCAGGGCAATGATTTCCAGTTTGGCCGAGCAGGGCATGAAGGTCGCCGTCATGATGGTAATCTTCCGGTCTCTTTCATTTTCAATGGTCCGACTGGCCATAATAGCTGGAACCCCGCACCCCGTCGCAATCAACATAGGGATAAATGACTTACCAGACAGGCCAAAGCGCCTGAAAATCCTATCCATGACAAAGGCAATGCGGCTCATATAGCCCGTGTCTTCCAAAATCCCCAAGCAAATGAAGAGCACAAAGATCTGGGGCAGAAAGCCCAAGACAGCTCCCAGACCCGCTACAATCCCGTCCAAAATCAAAGACTTCATCCAATCCGCCACCTGGAGATACTCCAAGCTTGCTGCCACCCAGCCAGGAATCCATTTCCCAAAGAGGACATCATTGACCCAGTCCGTCCAGATAGTTCCCACTGTCTGGATGGACAGGAAGTAGACCAGGTACATGACCAAGGCAAAAATCGGTAGGGCCAAAAAGCGGTTGGTCACCACCATATCAATCCGATCAGACAGATTAAACTTAAAACCAGCATCCTCCGATTGGGCCATTTTCACGATTTTTTCAATAAAGGCGTAGCGCTGGTTGATGACGATGGACTCGGAATCCTCCGTAAAAATCTCCTCGGTAATCTGGATAATGTCTTCAATTTCGTTCATCTGAAAAGACGATAAATCCAATTCCTCCTTGACCAGGCTGTCCCTCTCAAATAACTTGATGGCATAAAAACGAGCTGCGGTTTGAGGGACGGAATTTCCCAAAACCTCGATAATCTGGGCAATAGCCGCCTCGAAGCGATCATCATACTGGGGAAAGCTAGGCTCCTCCACATTCCTGCCTGTTCTTTTTGCAGCCCTTTTCACCGCCTCATCGACCCCCTGATTCTTGAGGGCAGAAATGGACAGAACTGGCACTCCCAGCCAATAGGATAGCTTATCCACCTGAATGCTTTTTCCCTGACTGGCCAAAACATCCGACATATTCAGGGCCAGGGTAACCGGAATCCCAGTTTCAATCAATTGGGTGGTCAGATGGAGGTTTCGCTCCAGATTTGTCGCATCAACCACATTCAAGATACTATCCGCATGGTGGCTCAGAAGATAATCCCTGGCCACCTTTTCCTCTGGACTGTAAGGAGACATGGAGTATATCCCTGGCAAATCCTGTACGTTGACCTGGGGTAGTTTTCGAACCTTACCGCTCTTTCGCTCCACCGTCACCCCCGGCCAGTTCCCCACCCGCTGGCTGGTACCTGTTAAGAGATTAAAAAGGGTGGTTTTTCCACTATTTGGGTTTCCAATTAACGCAATTTCTGTTTCCACGGCTCTATTCCTCCCCCTC
>RRZT011619031.1_pt1 | contig 16557 bp, 10 predicted proteins | sample 2165551 | NCBI WGS metagenome assembly RRZT01 (sample SAMN10456910, study PRJNA506462) | wastewater metagenome | biome: wastewater; feature: sludge; material: wastewater sludge; isolation source: wastewater sludge with Escherichia coli K12::gfp cells carrying plasmid... | place: USA: Moscow, Idaho...
TCCCGGGCGTAGCGTTTCAGGATGTTGGCCAAGGTATTCTTCTCTGCTTCGGTACGGTCGATGTACACCCCTCGATCCATTTCGGCTTCCTGCTGCCTTGCCCATACTTCGGCGTCGGCGCGAGTCGGAAAGGTCTGGGATCTGATTGGATAACCGTCGCGACGGACGCGAGCTTGCCAGTATCCGGATGCGCGTTTTTGAAAGGTCGCCATGATTGTCCACTGTCTCCGTTTTGTCTCCGAAAGTCGGAAAAGACAGCATAACATGGCTTGAAAGCCTTGCAAATACTAGGCTTTAATTATTTTGATTTATTCATTCACACGGCAGGGGTCACTGGTTCGAACCCAGTACCGCCCACCACTCCTAAGTCGTTGATCAATAAAGGAAACGTTTTTTTATTGATTTTTACCCTCCCTTGAATCGACTCGATTGCTCCATATTTGCTCCAACGAGAGCAATGGAGGATGTCAAGTGGCATCGATTCGTCAGCGAGGAAGCTTTTCGGAAGCGCGCGTAAGGCGTAATGGACTTTCCCATCTTTCACGCAGTTTTAAAACCAAGGCCGATGCAAGGGCTTGGGCGACGGTCGTCGAGTCGGAAGTAGAGCGCGGAATCTATATCGACCGTTCGGAAGCGGAAAGGAGCACCCTCGGCGATCTTTTGAGGCGTTACATCGCGGACGTATCGAGCCATAAAAAAGGTCGCGTCAGCGAGGGCTATCGCCTCTTGTCACCTCAACGCGCCCCGATCGCAACGATTAAGGTCGCGGGCCTTTCCGGAAAGCTGATGGCGGAGTGGCGCGACAAGCGGCTCAAAGAAGTGTCGGGTTCAACTGTTAATCGTGACCTAAACCTGATTTCCCATGTGATCAACGTAGCGCGCATCAGGGCGGTCGTAGATCATCTAGAGCGGTTTGCTAGCCACGGCGTTTTTTCTGCTGAGCAGGCGCGCCTTCAACCAGAAATACTATGCAGGAAAGATAGCCGCGCAATCCGGTGGTCTCCTTAGTTGACGACCTACGTCACCAACTACTCTCTCGTCACAACGCAGTTGCACCTCAAAGTTGAATCCGCTATATAGATTTGCTAAGATGATTTCACCTTCCCTCTGGAGCATTCGAAAATGAAAAAGCTAACAGTTTTTGCCGCATTGACAGCATGTGTACTTTCTTCCTCAGCATGGTCTGGCACTTACACTATTGGCGTAGAAGCGACAGACTACATGCCTATTTCCAAAGGTGATGATGGGAAATACAGTGGTTACGCTAGAGAATTGCTGGATGCTTTTGCGAGTAAGAACGGTCACAAATTTACCTACACACCTCTACCAGTAGCTCGTTTGATTGATGAGTTTGCCGTTAAAAAGTCACTGGATTTTAAGTTCCCGGACAATGGGTACTGGGCGAAAGAAGTAAAAAAAGATGCCAAGATCGTTTATAGCCAGCCCGCTGTTTCCGTCATCGAAGGTTTAATGGTTTTGCCAGCCAATAAGGGCAAAGGTGTAGACAGTATTAAAAAGCTGGGAACTGTACGCGGCTTTACGCCGTGGCCTTATATGGATCAAATCAAGAGCAATAAGATTGTCCTTAGCGAAGCAAACACGCCAGAAGCGGCGATCAATATGTGTGAAGCTGGCCGTGTCGATGCTGTTTACGGCAGCGCAATTGTCTCAAATTACATCATGGCGGATATGTTGAAGAAACCGGGCATATTGGTGTTTGACGACAAATTGCCCAGCACAAAGAGTGATTTTTCATTGTCGTCGATTGCTCACCCTGACGTGATCAAGCAATTTGACGAATTCCTTGCCAAGGACAAAGACACCGTAGCCAAACTCAAGGCAAAATACAAGATCGTTGAGTAATCAATATCTTTTAAGCAATAAAATGGCGACGCAAGTCGCCATTTTATTGATCTCCGCACACAAAAAAAGCTCTGTTCGCGTTATTCGTTGGTTTTCCCAAGCGCATATAGCAGGAAGGTCTGTGGAGTCGGTTGTTCTCGGTCATGCTCAAGTAGCCGCCGCCATCCCAGATAGTTGGGCAAGTATTTTGTAGCTACGCCATTGAAGCGAACCATCCACTGCTTCAATCGAGAGTCGTAGGCGTTGACGTACTGTTGAGGTGCTAAGGGGAATAGCTTCCACTTTGCTACCGCGCGATAAGCGGCCGCACCATCCGTGCAAAGAATTGAATCGGAAGCCAAGAGTTAAAGCAGCAGGCATCCCAACGTGTACTTATCCGCACAGGGACTGGCCACCAATACGCCGACTGCCTTGCTAACTTAACTCATGAACTCTCCAAAGTAAAATAACAACAACACCAGACGTCTCGTGACGTCGGGCGTCGCAAACAAAACTGGATAGCTAAACAGCCGTTATCGGCCTATCGCCTATAGAGGTTTCGACAAAAAACCTGTCTTACGGGTTTCTAAGCAACGCATTCTCAAAAAGCGCGTTTGGTCGCTTCTTAGAACATTGCACCCGGGCGGTACGAGCGTACGTTCAACTCAATACCGAAAATGGTTCAGCAAGCATCGCTCAGTCCATTGCATCGCGGACATCAGCGAAAACACAAGCCATCATCACCACTGATACTGCAACTCTTTTAGTGCAATCTCTACCGCAAATTTGATAGGGCGCTGAAAACATCTTCAGCGCCCTATATTTATCAGGAAATGCGATTATGCATTTCCTGATACATCACGAAGCTATTCCAGCTTGGCGCCTATGGAGCCGTGCCTTCTGCGTTCGAAACCACTGCGTCGATCTGGATCAAAGCGTCCTTAGGCAACGCCGAAACGCCGACAACGCGACGTGCCGGAGCATTAGCCGGGAAGTACGTGGCATAAACTTCGTTAACCGCTGCGACATCGGCAATGTTCTTCACGAAGACATTGACCTTGACCACGTCGGCCATGGAGTGATTGATGCTCTCCACGATCGACTTGATGTTGGCCAGACACTGACCGGCTTGCTCCTTGACACCGCCAGCAACCAGATTGCCTGTCTTGGCGTCGATCGGCAGCTGTGCCGAAAGATGGTTGTAATGCGAGAACGCCACGGTTTGCGTCGACAGCGCGCACTTCGGTGCTTTATCCGTATTGTTTGCCTTGATGACAAGACCATGACGATCTTCAACGGCTTGCGGAGGCGTACCGTCACCGTGCGAAACCACTGCTTCGATTTGCACCAGCGCGTGCAACGGCAAATCCACGACAGAAACGACGGTACGTGCAGGCATATAAGCGACAGTGCGGGCAATCGACGAATCCGGGAAGAAGGTCGTGTAAACCTGATTTACGGCTTCGATATCCGACAGGTTCTTGAGGTAGATGTTGATCTTGACGATATCGTCGAATGGAACGTCAATGCTCGCCAGAATAGCCTTGATGTTCTTCAGGCACTGGGCGGCTTGTTCTTTCACGCCACCGCTCACGATGATTCCAGTCTTCGGATCGATCGGCAACTGGGCGGAAATGTTGTTGTAGTGCGAGAAAGCAACCGTTTGCGTCGACAGCGCGCTGATCGGAGCGTTGCAGGTGTTGTTGGTCAGCTTGACGAGGTCGCCGGCTTGCCGCCCATTCGGGATAGTCCCGAGGCCGTAGGAAACAAGCGCCTCAACTTGCACCAGAGCACCCATCGGCAGATCGGCAACCGCGACGGTCGTGCGGGTAGGAACATAGCTGCCGAAGAATGACTTATAGACGGCGTCAACAGCGTCCAGATCCATGATGTTCTTCAGGAACACGGTGATTCTAATAACATCGGTCATCGCTTGATCGATGCCCTTCAGAACGCCCTCAATATTCTTGAAGCACTGCTCAGCCTGCTCTTTCACGCCACCAGCAACGAGCTGACCGGATTTCGGATCAATCGGCAACTGGGCCGAAAGATTGTTGTAGTGCGAGAAAGCAACTGTTTGCGAATAGGGGCCAACAGGCTTCGGAGCGTTTTCCGTATTTCTTGCCAACACTGCATTAAAACCACTCATAGTATTCTCCTTGTTCGATAAAAAAACTCACAACTGCGACTTACAAAATAATCAGGCAATTCTTGCTTGATCGCGCGAATTAAGCACATTCGACCGCATCAAACCACATTGTCGGCGTTTGCCTTTTCGGCTGGTACGCCCGCCCTGCACAACAGGGGATACTGGTTTAAGCAAATATCGTGCAACCCGTCAAAACCCAGCGCTGAGTGGGTTTAGCGCACGAAACAGCTACTCCAGAGTCAACAACAAAACTCTCTGCCACATATCATGGTGAGAAATCCGTATTGATTTGATAGTCGCCAGAAAAGCAGAAACCACCATGACACAAAGGAAGCGGGCAACAACTGCAACTTGCCATTACTACCGCGCTTCTCGCTGGCCGCTTTCAAGACGGCCAGCCCTTTGTAACATGGTGGCGAGGGATTATCCTCTTGCCGTACTGCTAATCAACAACGCTTAGAACAGGCCAATAACCTTGCCGTCAACGTAGTCGATTCGAGCTGCGGCCGGGATCTTCGGCAAACCGGGCATGGTCATGATGTCGCCACAGACCATCACAACAAACTCGGCGCCTGCTGCGAGGCGGATTTCACGGATGTTGATCGAGTGACCGGTCGGTGCGCCGCGCAGCGAAGCATCCGTCGAGAACGACGACTGCGTTTTGGCAACACACACCGGGTAATGACCGTAACCTTCGTCCTGCAGCTTCTTGATCTGGGCACGGACCTTCGCGTCGGCGGTCACTTCGCCTGCACGATAGACCTTCTTGGCGATCTTGTTGATCTTTTCCCACAACGTATCTTGATCGTCGTAGACGAACGAGAAGTTGGACGGCTGATCGCACAGATCGACGACAATCTTGGCCAGATCGGCAGCACCTTTACCGCCGTCAGCCCAGTGCGTCGCCAGCACAACCTTGACGCCCAGCTTGGCCATGCGAGCGGTGAGCAACGCGACTTCTGCGTCGGTATCAGAGGTAAACTTGTTGATCGCAACCACCGTCGGGATACCATAAACTTGGGACACGTTCTCAACGTGACGCTCGATGTTGGCGATACCCTTGTCGAGGTTTTCCAGGTTTTCCACGGTCAGTGCCTTGGCATCCTGGCCGCCGTGGTACTTGAGCGCGCGAATCGTGGCAACGATAACCGCCGCCGAAGGACGCAAGCCGGACTTGCGGCACTTGATGTCGACAAACTTCTCGGCACCGAGGTCAGCAGCGAAGCCAGCTTCGGTGACCACGTAATCAGACAGCTTCAGAGCAGCCTTGGTGGCGGTAACCGAGTTGCAACCGTGCGCAATATTGGCGAACGGACCACCGTGCACGAAGGCCGGATTGTTTTCGAGCGTCTGTACCAGGTTCGGAGCAATCGCGTCCTTGAGCAACACAGTCATCGCACCATGCGCTTGCAGGTCACGGGCGCAAACAGCCTTCTGCTCACGCGTGTAGCCGACAACGATGTTGCCGAGACGATTCTTCAGGTCGTCGATCGAGGTCGCCAGACAGAAGATGGCCATGACTTCGGAAGCCACGACGATGTCGAACCCGTCTTCGCGCGGATAGCCGTTGCCCGGACCGCCGAGCGAACCGACGACATGGCGCAATGCGCGGTCGTTCATGTCAACAACACGCTTCCAGGTGATGCGACGAACGTCGATACCCAGCTCGTTACCGTGATGGATGTGGTTGTCGAGCATCGCGGCCAGCAGGTTGTTGGCCAGAGCGATTGCCGAGAAGTCACCGGTGAAGTGCAGATTGATGTCTTCCATCGGCACGATTTGAGCGTAACCACCACCCGCAGCGCCACCCTTGACACCGAAAACCGGACCAAGCGACGGCTCACGCAAGCAGATCATGGCCTTCTTGCCGATGTAGTTCAGCGCGTCAACCAGACCAACGCTGGTGGTGGTCTTGCCTTCACCGGCGGGGGTTGGGCTGATTGCGGTAACCAGAATCAGTTTTCCGTCTTTTTTATCCTTGAGGGTATCCAGGTACGCCATGGAAACCTTGGCCTTATAGTGGCCATAGGGCTCCAGATGTTCTTCGGCGATCCCAAGCTTTTCCTGAGCCAGCTTGGCGATGCGCACCATCTTACCGGCTTGTGCAATTTCGATATCACTAGGCATGATGCAAACTCCACTAACGAATTTTATTGGTAACCGTCGTCGCACTCCAGGCAAGCACGCAGAGGGCTTGCCAGCAGATACGACGGTCGGATTGATATAGGCTCTAAGTCGGACCTATTTTATTGTGCCACACGGCGCTTGGGACCCACTTTTGAAGTGAGTCCCAAGCAAAACTTACTTAAAAACAATCAAAGCAAAGCAACGCGGCCCAAAATTATGCACCGCGCCTGACCATCAAACTCAGTAGAGCTTATCGCAGCCGGTTTCGGCGTTGAACTTGGCGATCATGGCATCCCAGGCGGGAACCAGGCTCTGCAGGTTGTCCCAGAAGGACTGCGGCTTACGTGCCGAGAACTCTTCCAGCGTAACGCCTTGCTGCTCAACCCAGGTGTAGTAGCCGAGGTTGAAGATACGCTCACGAGTGATGTGCGTCATTTCAAGCATATTGTCGGTAGTCGTTCCTTGCAGCGAACGGCCGAAGACTTCGGCTGCGGAGATTTCGTCAAAGCCCTTGCTGTAGTAACGTGCAAGGTGCTTCTCGATTTCGCTCTTGTACATGACAGCGCCGCTGGTGGCCGGAGCCAGGATAACGTCGTTTTCACCCAGACCAAGGTACTTGGCAGTCTTGATGGCGGACAGCATGTTGCACAGGGACGACAGACCCATGTTGCTCAGGCGCTCAACCAGCTTGGCATCGAGGCCACGACGCTCGATCAGGTACTTGCGGCCGACGTCGGAGTTGAACAGAACCATCAGTGCGTCAGTGTGCAGATCGCTGATCGCCACGACGAAGTCGGTGTTCATGACGTTGTGGATGTACGGAACGTGCTTGTCGCCGATACCCTGGATGTTGTGATCGCCAAAACCGTTGTTCAGCAGAGTCGGGCATTCGACAGCTTCAGCCACGACAATCTTGGTGCCGAATTTTTCTTTCAAGTGGTCGCCGGCAGCCAGCGTACCGGCCGAACCGGAAGCAGCAACGTAAGCAGCAAGCTTGGCGCTCTCATTACCTTTGGTAACGTGACGATACAGCTTTTCCATCGCCGCACCGGTACAGGCACGGTGGACAACGTAGTTACCGAATTCGCAGAACTGGTTGAAGATGATGTTGCTCGGCTCACGATCCAGAGCGGCGCACTCGTCATAAATTTCTTTAACGTTACTTTCACAACCCGGCGTACGGATAACATCTTCAGGAGACGTAACCCACTTGTCGAGCCAGTCGAAACGCTCTTTACTCATATTTTCCGGCAGCACGGCGATACCGTGGCAGCCGAGGATGCGCGAGATGGCCACGCCACCACGGCAGTAGTTTCCGGTCGACGGCCAGATAGCGCGGTCATTGACGGGGTCGAACTGACCAGTAACAACACGCGGCACCAGGCAAGCGTAAGCAGCCAGCACCTTGTGTGCGTTGATCATCGGGAACTTGTTGCCCAGCGCCAGAACGATACGCGCCTTGACGCCCGTCAGTTCGCTCGGCAGTTCGATATGCTCAGGCACATCGGTCAGACCGGTGCGGCTTGCGTCGTTGAACCAATGAACGCGGAACAGGTTCAGCGGATGCGGGGTGTCCGGATCAACATCCTTCAGCTTTGCACGGATGCTAGCGGGGATTGTCGACGGATCTTTGAGCTGACCATAGGTCGGCAAAAGCACACCTGCTTCGCGAAAACGCGCAATAGTATTTTGATATACAGACTGATCGACGATGGAAGTTTCAAGACCAAGACGTGCCATTTCACTGCCCCTTCAAATTGATTAATACTGCTTGATAAATTCTGGCGCTGCCATGGAAAAAACGCACACCTACCCACCAAGGCAAGTGACGACATAGCATTACGCTTCACTTTTTGCTTCATTGAGCCTGCCGCAGCATTTCTTGCGTCACACCACAACCAGCGAATCGCCGACCGAGCTCGCTTTACACACGAGCAACGCAAGCCACCTTGACATCGCTTCAACTATAAGCACTTTCCGTGCCATTTTCTATAGCCCCACAAAATTTCCTGCCGCTGTTCGAAAAAATAGCCGCCCAAGAAGTCAATGAGCGAACGAACAGAGACCCAAGCACCAATGCAACGCCACGACGCAAGCCTGATCGCAAAAACAACGGACAACGCACAGCAAGTCACTAGGATCACTGCAATAGCCGCCACTTTACCCCTCCCAACCCCCGACACAAGGAAAATCCAGCCGAAACAGCAGCCGCTGGCCAGCACAACACGTTAGCCAACACTGCACTAAACTATCAATTCAATATAGATTTATCAATCTGATATTACTTTCAACACCGCCACTCCAACCAACAAACCCGAACCACTCCCTATCGAAAAACCTCTCAACAACACAGCCAAGCATATTGCACGATATTTGCTTTACTGTGTGCTCGGAAACCCGGGGCGAGCAGCAAGGTCCTGCTCTGAATGAGTTCTTGCACGCCAGCCAAAGTCCTTATAGGACGGCCTGCAGTACCTTGTCCCCACCTGGGATGCCATGATCGCCAAATTCAACGCCAGAACCGGCCGCGATAAAATCTACGGAGTTTAATTACTATGACCATCAATTTTGTTTGCCACGGTTGCGGCACTGTCGTCGATGCCGCCACGAGCCTTCCCTTCCGTTGCCCGGCCGCGCGCCCCGACGACAACATCGACCACCTGCTGCTGCCACAGGACGCCGCCGACAAGTTCCCTTCTGGCAAGGAAGAGAACCCCTACATCCGTTATCGCGAACTGCTCTCGCCCTACCGCCTGGCGCGCAGCGTCGGATTATCGGACGAAGCCTGGACCGAGATCGTCAGCAAGCTCGACGAAGCGCTGGTTCAAGCCAACGGCGTCGGTTTCCGCATCACCCCGATGAGCGAGCAAGCCAAGCTGGCGCAAGCCGCCGGCCTGAGCAGCAAGCTGTGGGTCAAGAACGAAACGCGTAACGTTGCCGGTTCGCACAAGGCTCGTCACCTGATGGGCGTCATGCTCTATCTGCGCGTCCTGCAGGCCGCTAAACTGCCTGCCGGCGAAGGGCTGACCGAGCGCCGCCTGGCCATCGCCTCCTGCGGCAATGCCGCGCTGGCCGCCGCTGTCATCGCCCGCGCCGCCAACTGGCCGCTGTCGGTGTTCATTCCGCCGGATGCCAGCGCCAACGTCATCCGCCGCCTGAAGGATCTCGGCGCCGACATCTGCGTTTGCGAGCGTCGCGCCGGCGAAGCCGGTGACCCCTGCTTCCTGCGCTTCCTCGAAGCCGTCAATGGTGGCGCCATCCCGTTTGGCGTGCAAGGCACCGAGAACGGCCTGGCCATCGAAGGCGGCCGTACCATCGCTTTCGAAATGGCGGAAGTCATTGGCCAGCGCCAAATCGACGCGATTTTCGTGCAGATCGGTGGCGGTGCTCTGGCCAGCGGTATTGCCCAAGGCTTCGCGATGGCCAACAAGCTCGGCGTCCTCGCGCACCTGCCGCGTATGGTGACAGTGCAAACCCAGTCCTGCGCGCCGCTCAACCGCGCCTGGGAACGCTTGGGCAATCTCTCGTTTGAAGAAGCGGCCCGCCAGCGCAAGAACTTCATGTGGCCTTGGGAAACCGCGCCGCACAGTATTGCGCACGGCATTCTCGACGACGAAACCTACGACTGGTTCGAAATCGCCAAAGGCATGCGCAACAGCGGCGGCTACCCGGTCATCGTCGGTGAAGACACCCTGAAGCGCGCCCACGAACTCGGCAACCGCGAGACCTCGATCGTCGTTTCGGCCACCGGCACCTCCGGCTTCGCCGGCCTGCTGGCATCAACGGCGGATTACAAGGAAGTTTGCGTTATCTTCTCGGGCTTCGAGCAGTAATTTCACAAGGAAGCCATGAACAACTGAACGGCACCGACAAATTTAGGTTGCCGTTCAGTTGTTTCTCCATCCAGCGATGTCTCCCCTGTTTCATAGGCGATATCCAATTCGCGATGCTTGAAATATGCAGCGCACTGTCCTCGCCCCGACCCTTCTTAAGCTGATTCGCCATGACGGACAGCACTCATCATCGACTTAATCTATCTTCCGCTTGAAAGGCAACACCAATGGACGAATTAAACGAAGTAGCACAAGCACTGCATGGTCTATGCATGGCCCAACAAGGGCAAATCGAAGCGCTCGGCGTCATGATGGACGCCGTTATCGGTGTTATCGGACAGAACCTCGCACCACTGACGCCCGAACTCGAAAAATACGTCAACGCCATGGCAGACATCCGCCGCGAGTACCTTGCCGCCGAATCGGCGCCATCATTCGAGGCTGCAATCGCAGCGGTGAATAACGGCCTAGCCGCATTGCAAGGTACCCAAAGCGCAGCGCAAGCATAAAAGGAGAGTTAAAACTCAGCGGCACAAGGTAGGCAACGAGTGAGCAACGAAAAGCCCTGGTCTGAACCGATCTCGTTGTTACCTTGTGCGCATTACAACCTCTTTCAGCGCGCCGCCTCGGCAAGCTGCAGCGCCAGGCGATTGTGCCGTTCCATCAGAGGCTGCAAGTCCACCGTTGCCAGTTGCCCGTTGCGCACCACGACCTTGCCGTTGACCACGGTATAGTCGGCCTGCGGGCTGGCGCAGAGCAGCAAGCTACCGACCGGGTCATGCACGGCACCACCGGCGAACGCCAGTGTATCCAGATCGAACAAGGCCAGATCGGCGCACATACCCACCGCCAAGTGACCGATATCGCTGCGCCCCAGCACCTGAGCGCCGCCGCGCGTAGCGACACTGAGCGCATCACGCACCGTCATCTCGGCAGGACCCAGATCGCAGCCGAAGAAAGTACGCCCGTCACGAACTTCTGGCGCCTGCATGGCACGCCCTACCCGCGCCAGAAGAAACGCCTGACGTGCCTCATTGACCATGTGCGCGGCGTCGTTACTAGCGCAACCATCGACGCCCAAACCAACCGGCACGCCGGCATTAAGCATCTTGCGGATCGGCGCAATCCCGCTTGAGAGGCGCATATTGCTGCATGGACAGTGCGCTACACCGGTGCGGCTCGCGGCGAACAGACCGATTCCCACATCATCGAGCTTAACGCAATGCGCATGCCAAACATCATGCCCCAGCCAGCCCAGATCTTGCGCATACTGCGTCGGCGTACAGCCGAACTTCTCGCGGCTGTACGCCAGGTCATGATCATTCTCGGCCAGATGGGTATGCAGACGCGCCCCATACTGACGCGCCAGCACTGCCGACTCACGCATCAGATCACGGCTCACACTGAAAGGCGAACACGGCGCCACGGAAACATTGAGCATACTGCCTGCCGACGCATCGTGATATTGCTCAATCAGGCGCTGCGTATCCTTCAGAATAAAGTCTTCTTTTTCAACCACGCGGTCCGGAGGCAAACCGCCCTGACTCTTCCCAACACTCATGCTGCCGCGCGTAGCAACAAAGCGCATACCGATCCCCTGTGCAGCCTCAATGCTGTCGTCCAGGCGCACGCCATTGGGGTAAATATAAAGATGATCGCTACTCGTCGTACAACCGCTCATCAGCAGTTCGGCCATAGCGATCTGCGTGCTAACTTGCACCATCTCCGGCGTAAGCCCTGCCCAGATCGGGTACAAACCTTGCAGCCAACTGAACAGTTCGGCATTTTGCACCTGCGGAATCGCCCGCGTCAGCGACTGGTACATGTGGTGATGCGTGTTAATCAAACCCGGCGTCACCAAATGCCGGCGCGCATCAATGATCTCATCCGCCAAAAGCGCTTCGGGTGGCAAGTCAGTGCTCTTCCCGACAAATTCGATTCGGTTGTCCCGAATGTAAACAGAAGCATCGCGTAACTCGGTCGACTTACCTGTTTCGACACAATCAAAGGTGGCAACACAGCGTGCGTTATGAATCAACAGCGTACTCATAGAACAAACTCCAAAGAAGTTATCGATCAAACACCACCGCCCCCCCCACAGACATAGCAAAATCGGCGAGGGCCAACGGCAACATAAAAAAGGCGTGCATCGTAACATGAAGCGCTTGCTATGATGGAGACGCGGACACCCTCCGCAGCAGTTCCCCGAAGCCCTATAATGGCCGGATTCATGGCTGATCCAAGCCCATCCCACTCTCATTACAAGACACCACAAAATGCGCCGTATCTTTTGCCTGTTTCTTCTTGTCCTTTGCCTGCCATTGACTGCCAACACGCAAACGCATTCCTACAACAGTACAAAGTGGAAACTCATCATCGACGTACGCACCCCAGAGGAGTTTTCCTCAAGCCATATCGAAGGTGCAATCAACATCCCATACGATCAGATCAACGCCAAGCTTCCAGCCCTGAGCAGTACAAATAAAGACGAAAACATACTAGTTTACTGCCGCAGCGGACGCCGCTCAGAAGCCGCCAAACAGACCTTGCTCAAGCTTGGCTACAAGAACGTTCAAAACGGCGGCGGCATGGACGACTTGACGTCGAAGCTCAAATCATGCAAAACGGAAACCTGCTAAACGCGCTGCAGAAATCGACCAAGAAAGCTCCAAACCCCATCACCTCACGCTAGCTAACTGAACGACAATGTACATTACCCTTCCCTCACGCCGGCTGGTATTTGGCCTCATGGCAGCCGCTTCCTGCGGACTGCTAGCCTCAGGTCTTGCCCTTGGCGACTATCTTCGCCTCGCACCTTGCTACCTCTGCAATTTCCAGCGTTTTCTATACATTACCATCGCCCTGCTCGCGGCGTGCGCCTGTGCCACAAACCGCTGGCCGCGTACATGGGGCTTATTGGCCGGACTCACCGCACTATGGGGCATCGCTACAGCCGTTGAGCAAAGCTGGATGCAATACGCACCGGACCAGGTCACCGAATGCGGCATGAGCGACCCGACGCTCGTTGAAACCATCGTCAACTGGCTTTCCATGAAATGGCCAGCCATGTTCATGGTCACCGGATTCTGCACAGAGAAGGACTGGACCTTTATCGGCCTGACTCTCGCCAACTGGTCAGTATTTTGTTTTCTGGCTTTGGCCGGAATCGCGTTCTGGCAGGCTTTCCGTCGCAAGTAGCAACAAGGGGCAAGGCTTAATCGACGAGAGCTCACCGAGCGCAGAAAATCAAGAGAAGGCTTGGGAAGCCCCGGCGACCGACGCTTGAATCACGGCCCGAATTGGCAAACACCAGCTGATAATGCCCTAGCTGGCTATACCCTTGCACCGCCAGCCAACCTAGTCTTTCTCCATTTTAGTATTTCGCCCCAGATCGTCGCATCACGCGAAGCACTTCTCTGTCGGTCATTGAGCCAGTCCCAGTTTGCTGGCATTGATCCGGATTGCCTTGCCCGAATCGGAGCCACCGTCTTCGCTGATCACCTCGCCCAACGAGAAGGACCGGCCGCGGCGGGTCCGATAATTGTCGTTCAATGTCTCACCAGGAAGCCTTGGCTTGGTATTTTTACCGCAATCACTTCGACAGACCTTATTGGCCCTGTTAAAATACAAGGCTGTGTATTAAATACACTTCATTGTATTTACAAAAAGTTCCAATATTCAGCAATCCCTTGTAGCAAGGTAACTCAAGTCGCCCGGCCGCCAGAAAATTTTGGCTGCGCGCGTCGTTTCAATTGACACTCTCCAGCGCGCTACTTGCCAGATCATTCCCTTGATAGTTTTTCACAAACACCCAGAAATTTTGAATAATTTCAGCATATCGGCAACGAGCCGGGATTGTTTTATCTAATTATTTGTAGGTGGTAATTGCTTTGAGTACATATCTATCCAATACCGTCCCAGTATCGACCGTAACAGGCCCGGGAACCAACAGCATTGATTCCTTGATCGGCGGAGTCAAATGGGGCGGAGGCGTAGGAACCCCTATTTCACTAACATACAGCTTTCCTGATGGTTTCTTTAGCCCGTACAGGTTCTATTGGTCACCAGATTATGACTCCTACTGCTATTCCGAACCGAGAAGTTATAGAGCAAGACAGCTAAGTTCCACGGAACAATCTGCCGCGACTGCCGCTCTTTCTTCATGGTCTGCCGTAGCAAACATCAATTTCACTCTTGTTCCTGACAACGAAAGCACCGTTGGCGATATACGGTTTGCCTGGACAGGCAATGGACCGAATGCTCAGGCGTGGGCATATTTTCCCAATGCATCTCCTGTCGGAGGAGATGTTTGGCTGAAGAGCACTGCATATTGGGGAGACGGCTTCGGAAAAGGGTCTTATGGTTACGCAACATTGATCCACGAGCTAGGTCATGCTTTAGGCCTTTCTCATCCCTTTGAAGGTAGTGCGGACGGCGATATTCTTCCTTCAAACGAAGACAGCACTAGATACACAATAATGAGCTATAGCGCACTCGCAGGAAGCACCAACTCATTCGTCGATTTCAATCCGACCACACCAATGCTCTACGACATTGATGCCATCCAGTATCTATATGGCGCCAATACCACGTATAACAATGGCAACAACATCTATTCTTTCGTCTCAGGGCAACGCTACTATCAAACAATATGGGACACAGGAGGAACGGACACCATCGAATGGATATCCGCTTCGGAATCGGCCACCATTGATCTCCGCCCAGGAGCATGGAGCGATCTTGGCAAGCCGCTGACGTTCTGGGATGCTACTCAATCCCATATTGTAGGCACGAGCAATAACACCGTCGCGATTCATTACGACGTTGTGATTGAGAACGCCAAAGGTGGTTCCGGCAACGACATCCTCATTGGAAACGATGTAGCCAACAGGCTTGAAGGCAACGCTGGAGAAGATAGCCTCAATGGCGGCCAAGGCAACGACACGCTTGACGGGGGAGCCGGTATTGACACCCTAATTGGTGGCTCGGGAGACGACACCTATCTAATCGACAACGTTGGCGATGTCGTAACTGAACTGCTCAACGAAGGCACTGACCTTGTCAAGGTCGGTATAGCTACAACAGGCACCTATACGCTGGGTGCCAACCTTGAGAACGCCACGCTGACCAACGCGGTGACCTACCACCTCACCGGCAACGAACTGGATAATGCACTAACCGGAAATGCACTGGCCAACACCCTGCTTGGCAAGGCGGGCGACGACACTCTCAATGGCGGAGCCGGTACCGACACCCTGATTGGCGGATTGGGCAACGACACTTACGTCATTGACGTACTTGCTGACCGCCTCATTGAAGCTTCGGGAGAAGGCAGCGATCTGGTAAATGTCGCCCTTGCATCTGGTACTTACGCCCTCGGCGCCAACCTCGAGAACGCCACCGTAACGAGTAGCGCCACGATGGCTGTCAACCTCACCGGCAACGAACTGGCCAATATCCTCACCGGCAACGCTGCGGCCAACATTCTGGACGGAGGCCTAGGCGCCGACGCCCTGATTGGCGGCGCAGGTAACGACACCTACCACATTAACACTCTCGCCGACACCATTACAGAATTAGCCAACGAAGGCACGGACCTTGTCAGGGTTGGCATTGCAACGGTCGGCGGCACCTATACTCTGACCAGCAATCTCGAAAATGCAACGCTCATCAACGTTGTCGACTACAACCTCACCGGCAACGCCCTGGCCAACACCCTCACCGGTAATGCTGCGGACAACATCCTTGACGGGGGTCTGGGCAATGACACTCTGATCGGCGGTCTGGGCAACGACACCTACATGATGGATGTCCTGACCGATACGATTACCGAAGCAGCTGGCGAAGGCACCGACCTGGTCAATGTCGCCCTGACCGCAGCGGGCACCTATACCCTCGGCGCCAACATTGAGAACGCCACCGTCACCAGTGCTGCAGCCATCACCGTCAACCTCACCGGCAACGCCCTAGCCAACACCCTCACCGGCAATGCTGCAGACAACATCCTCAACGGCAGCACGGGTGCTGACACTCTAATCGGCGGGCTGGGCAACGACACCTACATCATTGACGTACTCACCGACACCATTATCGAAGCGGTCGGTCAAGGCACCGACCTGGTCAATGTCGCCCTGGCCACGGCAGGCACCTATACTCTAGGGGCCAACCTCGAGAACGCCACCGTCACCAGTGGCGCGTCGATTTCCGTCAACCTCACCGGCAACGAACTGGCCAACACCCTCACTGGCAATGCGGCAGCTAACATTCTCGATGGAGGAGTAGGAAACGACACCCTGATCGGTGGGCTGGGCAACGACACTTATATCGTCAGCACGGGCGACAGCGTCGTTGAAGCGCTCAATGGCGGCATTGATCTGGTTCAGAGCGACGTCAGCCATACCTTGGCAGCCAACGTCGAGAATCTGACCCTTACCGGTAGCGCCGACCGGAGCGGCACGGGTAACGCTCTAGCCAACATCCTTACCGGCAATAGCGGCAACAATGCGCTTGACGGCGGTGATGGCATAGACACCCTCAAGGGCGGCGCTGGCAACGACACTTACAAGGTCGATCTGACCGCGTCCAATCTGTTGCAGGACACGGTCA
>RRZT010798962.1_pt1 | contig 16553 bp, 17 predicted proteins | sample 2165551 | NCBI WGS metagenome assembly RRZT01 (sample SAMN10456910, study PRJNA506462) | wastewater metagenome | biome: wastewater; feature: sludge; material: wastewater sludge; isolation source: wastewater sludge with Escherichia coli K12::gfp cells carrying plasmid... | place: USA: Moscow, Idaho...
ACATCACCGGATGTTATGCTGCTCGAAATACACAGAAACGAATGACTATCTACAGTTTTGGCAAAGACTCAATAATGGCGAATTTTTCTCTGGTCGTTATCGTCGCGTACATAAAACAGGTCGAACTATTTGGCTACGTGCGACTTACAACCCCATTTTCGATGAGCATGGCAAACTCATCAAAATTATTAAATTTGCCAGCGATGTAACGTCACAAATTGAACAACAGCAAGCCGAATCGAGAGCGGCTTCTATGGCTTATGACATATCGATTAAAACGGATGCCGATGCCCAGTACGGAGCGCAAATTGTAAATAGCAGCGCCGATGTTATCCTCGGGATTGCCGATGAGCTTAACGATGCAGCCGATAGTATTCTAGCCGTCAGCCAGCAATCAGAGCATATCAGTAAAATTGTGCAAACAATTAAAAGCATCGCAGACCAAACCAACTTACTCGCTCTGAATGCTGCAATTGAAGCCGCGCGCGCAGGCGAACAAGGTCGCGGCTTCGCGGTTGTCGCGGATGAAGTGCGCAGTCTAGCGGGACGCACAGCACAAGCCACCATAGAGATTGGAGAGGTCGTACAAAAAAACCATGAGCTGTCACAGTCTGCGGTAAAGAACATGCAAAGCAGTCGTGAGAAAGTTGAGCAAGGCGTACAACTAGCAAAACAAGCTGAAGAAGCCATCTCTGAAATCCGTGATAACGCTGCTCGAGTTGTCGAAGCCATCCAGCAATTTCGAACAACTGTGGAGAGTTAAATACCACCTGCAGCATCGGTAAATCCATTTGTGACCAAGGTGTAGGCATTGCTTTTCAGCATGAAGCCCTACTTTTGCTCACAATAGATTCACACCTTGGCAAGGCTATGGTTACAATACAGCACCCTTTTTATTGGTGCGCTGCGGTTATGTCTAAGCAAGTATTACAGCCTCAAGGCAACTTTCCTAAAGCAAGTTTCTGGAAGCGAATCGCTGCAATTTTTTATGACTCTATGCTGTGTATCGCATTAGTCATGGTTGTGACTATGCTTTACCAACAAGGCATCCTGCGGATGATTTACGGCTCGCAAGCATTACAAGAAATGGCAGAAAGCAAAATGCTCGACATTGACCCTGTACTTTCGACTCTTTTGTTTATTTCGCTATTTGCTTTTTTTGCCAAGTTTTGGACTCATGCTGGACAGACGCTGGGCATGCAAGTCTGGGGGATTCGCGTTCAAAATGCTGACGGAAGTGCCATTGATATCTGGCAAGCGCTGTTACGTTTTCTAATCGCCCTCTTCTCTTGGCTGCCAGCAGGCTTAGGGTTTTGGTGGATGTTGTTTGATAAACAAAAGCGCACCTGGGCTGACATGTATTCAGACAGTACAGTGGTGCAACTGCCGAAAAATGTTCATAAAAAGTAATGTTTAGAGTGTTCTGGGCATATGGTACGTCGGCACAGCTGCTCATCCCTCGATGAAACCTGAAGGGCTCGTTGGGAGAAAAGCATGCAGCACAAATCACAGCATGCGCAATAGCTTAGCGAGCCCTCTAGTATTAAAACCAATACGCATCAGCGTGCTGGCAGATCTTTGCAGGCGAGTCGCTTGTGCCTATAGATCAGGCCAGTAAACCTCTGCAGACAAACTGTCGGTGCCTTTGTGCAAAACAAGCATTCAGCATGAAATGAGCAAATAGGTTTGCGCCCACTCCATTGCTCTTCCATAATATGCAGCTATTGTTTTCACCTGTAGGCACGTTTAATCATGGCTAAAAAATTATATATCGAGACCCACGGCTGCCAAATGAACGAGTATGACAGCTCGCGCATGGTGGATTTATTGGGCGAAAATCAAGCCATGGAAATCACTCAAGATGCAGCAGAAGCTGATCTGATCGTCCTTAATACCTGTTCGATCCGTGAACGTGCCCAAGACAAAGTGTATTCACAACTAGGACGTTGGCGCGAATTGAAAGTTGCTAACCCAGATCTAGTGATCAGTGTTGGTGGCTGCGTGGCTAGCCAAGAAGGCGCAGCCATTCGCGAACGCGCACCCTATGTTGATGTGGTGTTCGGCCCGCAAACCTTACATCGCCTGCCAGAAATGATTGATGCCGCGCGTAATACCGGCAAAGCACAGGTTGATGTATCTTTCCCTGAGATCGAAAAATTCGACCGTCTGCCCGAGCCGCGCATCGACGGCCCAACCGCTTATGTATCAGTGATGGAAGGCTGCAGTAAATACTGCAGCTTTTGTGTTGTTCCTTACACACGAGGCGAAGAAGTCAGCCGCCCGCTCGCTGATGTACTCAAAGAAATTCAACATTTGGCTGAGCATGGCGTGCGTGAAGTGACCCTGCTTGGTCAAAACGTCAACGGCTACCGTGGCGCGACCCATCACGGTGAAATCGCAGACTTTGCTGAACTCCTGCGTTTGGTGGCGGAAGTGGACGGTATTGATCGCATTCGTTATATGACTTCGCACCCGCTGGAGTTTTCTGACTCGCTGATTGATGCCCACGCCAATATTCCAAAATTGGCGAAGTACCTGCACTTGCCAGTGCAATCGGGTTCTGACCGTATTTTGTCAGCGATGAAACGCAACCACACTGCACTGGAGTACAAATCACGTATTCGCAAACTCAAAGCGGCAGTACCGGATATTTTAATCAGTTCAGACTTCATCGTAGGCTTCCCCGGCGAAACCGAAAAAGATTTTCAGCAAACCATGCAACTTGTGGCAGATGTTGATTTTGACTTTTCCTATTCATTTATTTACAGCCCGCGTCCTGGTACACCGGCCGCAGAACTGAAAGATGACACGCCAGAAGAAGTGATTAAACATCGCCTAGGCTTATTACAGCACCGTTTACAACAGCAAGGTTTTGCCCATACACGGCGTATGGCGGGCACAGTGCAGCGAATTTTAGTCAGTGATTATGCAAAAAAAGACCCTGGGTTATTACAAGGCCGTAACGAAAACAATCGCATTGTTTACTTTCGCAGTAACAACCCCGCTTTGATCGGCCAATTTGTTGATGTGTTTATTGAAGAAGCTAAACCCTTCACCCTGCATGGTCGCCTGCTTGAGTAAGACCATCGACCAATGGTCACTTGATTCGCGTAAAAGAAGCACATTATCGACAAAGAAAACTAGCGTAGCGCGCTGCTTTCTGATAAGTTCGCCCGCTTGTGAGCGTAGAGGCCACCGAAACGACTTATCGTTTCAGTGTTTTACGCAGTGATCTTGAGCGTTTGAGAGGCGGAACCATGCCCAGTAAAGCAAAAAAACAAAGCAGCCAATTGATCCGTACTTTTGTCCCTTACAAGGAGTCTAAGGGCGAAGAGTATATGAGCGAGAAAATGCGCGCTCACTTCACCGAGATTCTGAATAGTTGGAAACAAGAGTTAATGGAAGAAGTGGATCGCACTGTAAACCATATGCAGGACGAAGCTGCAAACTTTCCCGACCCTGCTGATCGCGCCAGCCAAGAAGAAGAATTCAGCTTGGAACTGCGCACCCGCGATCGTGAGCGCAAATTGATTAAGAAAATTGATGAAACCATCGCCTTAATAGAAGATGAAGAGTATGGCTGGTGTGATGCCTGCGGGATTGAGATTGGCATTCGCCGTCTTGAAGCGCGTCCAACTGCAACTTTATGTATCGACTGCAAAACTTTGGCGGAAATCAAAGAGAAGCAAATGGGCTCTTAAGCGTAACTTGATACCCAAAAACGGAGCCCAGCGGCTCCGTTTTTTATGTCTGACAACCACTCGTTTGCTACAGTATTCATTAAAATCTGCACACTCTAGCGATACGGGAAGACCTTGGCAGGCGAGCCGCCTGCGCTCCCAGAGCAAACAACATCGATGATCAACAAGTCAGTTGCGGTATGTGTAACAAGCACTGCCATGAAGGGCGCCATTGTTAAAACCTACACACACTAGCGCTGCGAGCCGCCTGCGTTCCCAGAGCTCGCAGCGTTTGCATGATAATCAGTTTTCGTCGCCTGCCAACGCTTTACGTAGCTCTGTCAATGCTTCTTGGCAAGCCTCATCGGTCAGGTAGCGCTGGCTTTGCGCAATGCACTCGCCTTCTAGCCAAACACTTAACTGCTGATCGGTTTGGCGTATATCCAAGTCATCCTGCGCAGTCTGTATGTGCTTCAAAGCCATGCCAGATGCGCGGCCATCGGCAAAGGCTTTTGACAGCAACACATCTTCGCCCTTGCTATTGAGCACTCGAAAGCGGAAACCTTCGTCGTCTCGAAAGCTCACCACACGACTGACTTTCTTAGCTTTTTTCTTGCTACCCGTAAGGTCCGCACCCTGCACGGCAAAACTACGCAAACCAACCGCCTCGCGTAATTGCTGTAAAAAGGGTCCGGCGGTCTTACGTGCTTTTGCTGCACCAGCCTGCAAAATATCTTCCAGTTCATTGGGTTTGGCCAGCAATGCATGGTAACGCTCACGTGGCGCGCTTAACTGCTCATCTAATAAACTAAACAAACGCTGTTTGGCTTCGCCCCAAGCCAAACCGTCTTGCAAGTCGGCGCGCATTGCCGCTTGTTCTGTAGGTGTAGAAAAGGCTTGATACAAGGTGAACAAATGTGAATTGTCCGGATCTTTTGCTTCGCCAGGTAACTTCGAGTCGGTGACAATCCGTGAAATAGCACTTTTCAACTCATTGCTGGAAGAAAACAATGGAATGGTGTTGTCGTAACTTTTCGACATTTTACGACCATCTAAACCTGGCAAGGTCGCGACATCTTCTTCAATCACAGCTTCAGGCAAAGTAAACAGGTCACGGCCTTGGCCAAATAAATGGTTAAAACGCTGTCCAATATCACGGGCCATTTCCACGTGTTGAATCTGGTCACGTCCAACCGGGACTTTATGCGCGTTAAACATCAAAATATCCGCTGCCATTAACACTGGATAACTGAATAACCCCATACTGATACCCGCATCAGCATCTGCACCAATCGCTTCATTTTGGTCCACTGCAGCCTTATAAGCATGCGCACGATTTAACAGACCCTTCGCTGCCACGCACGTTAGCAACCACATCAACTCAGGGATTTCAGGAATATCAGACTGGCGATAAAAAGTTGCACGCTCAGTATCTAAACCGCCTGCTAGCCAAGTGGCAGCAATTTCTAAGCGTGAACGCTGAATACGCGCCGGATCATCACACTTAATCAATGCATGGTAATCGGCTAGAAAATAAAATGACTCAACATTATCTGCATGACTTGCGGCAATTGCTGGACGAATCGCGCCAGCATAGTTTCCAAGGTGCGGAGTGCCCGTCGTGGTAATCCCAGTTAAAATTCTTGTGCTCATAGTACTCAATCACTTCTATAAAAATTAAAGGCGCTCAGCAACCAGCTGTTTTAGCTCGGGTAAGCGGCCATGAAAAAAGTGCCCGCATTCTGCCACCTTTAACAAGCTATGTGGTGTGGACAAACTGTTTGACCACTGATAAACCAGCTCAGGATCAATCACTTCATCATCTTCAGGCTGAATGACGGTTAAAGTCGTGTGCCGCGCAACGCTATGCTGCTGATCAAAACGCATCGCGGCTGGAGCGATGAGAAACACTTGAGCAACAGCAACACCAGCTTGCTCAAGTCGTCCGGATAAGCTGCCGGCGACAAAGCCACCAAAAGAAAAACCGAACAAGTACACGGGCAAACCAGGATGCTGCTCTTGCAACCATGCGAGCGCGGCTTGTGCATCATCGACTTCACCGCTGTGCATATCGTGTTCACCGGCACTTTTACCAGTGCCACGATAATTAAAACGTAACGTCGCCAAGCCAGTATCACGGGCAGTGCGCTGCAAGGTCGATACCACTTTATTAAGCATGGTGCCGCCTTCAGTCGGATTAGGATGGCAAATTAACGCGATACCACGCGCATCGGTAACAGGCAAGTGCAGTGCTTCTAAGGCACCAACCGGCCCAGCAATCATTACAGGATTCTCTCGTACTAACAAAAAGGACTCCGTGACCCCGCTCGGGGTAAATTCGTCTAGTGGCAAGTATTTTCGATAAAGCTGATACTGTCACACTAAGGAGCTTGTTCAATGCTGTACAGAACAAGCATAAGTGGTTAACGTAAAGCAAAGCCGTTTAAAGAGGAAGTCTTGTGGAACAGTCACTCCCAGTTTGGTTAATCCCTGTGCTCACACTAGTGGGCGGAATTATTATTGGCCTTATTTTAGCACGCGTTATGCGCCGTGCGGCGCCAAGTAAAACTCAACGCCAGCTGGATGAGCTGCAAGAGCGTTTTGATAGCTACCAAAGCGAAGTGGTGACACATTTTAATACGACAGCCAACTTGGTTAAGAAACTCACGCAAAACTATCAAGATGTCCAACAACACCTCTCTCAAGGTGCCGAGCGTTTAGCTTTAGATGACGTTTCTCGTGAGCGTTTATTGGCCAGTTTGGCTGACGAGCCTAAAACTCGCGAACGCATCAAAGGCCCACAAGCTTCAGAAGACGCAGAACCACCACGTGACTACGCGACCAAGCATGAGGGCGATCCCAGTATGCTCGCCGAAGGTTATGGCTTAAAGCGTAACCCTTAACTTAATCCAGCACTCATACTGCAAAAGGAGCTTAAACAGCTCCTTTTTTATTACTCTAAGATCGTTTTTGGGGCCGGTCTAACAGCGCTCAGTCTGCTCAGCGGTATGCTCTAGCCGAACGCCATGTTTTATATGAACCCGTCATGATCACGCTTGCTATCTCTGACTACAGATGTTTTCTACAAGGTTAGATAAAATTACGCCTATGACGTGCTCTGTGTGGCTATCATTTTAACTTGCGGACGCTAACTAGCGGCTCACAGGAGGCTTAGCGCGCTCTGCAGGGCGTCGTGCGCCAGCGACCAATTTATCAATAGCGCGTGCCGCAGCCACTAAACCAAAACTTGCTGTTACCGTCATTGCCGCACCAAAGCCGCCAGCACAGTTAAGCTTCACCCCATCGCCAAGAAAACTTTTACTCAAGCACACACTGCCATCAGGATTGGGGTAACGTAATTGCTCAGTGGAAAACACACAAGGCACGCTGTAGTGGCGGCCAGCAGTACGAGAAAAGCCATACTCACTGCGCAACAATGAGCGCACCCGAGAAGCCAGTGGATCATTAAAAGTCTTATTTAAATCACCCACACGAATCTGTGTTGGGTCAATTTGCCCACCTGCTCCACCGGTCGTAATCATTTGAATCTTGCGACGCTTACACCAGGCAATCAGCGCTGCTTTAGCTTGCACGCTATCAATACAATCCACAACAAAATCCAGCTCTTCAGTCATGTACTGCGCCATCGTCTCCTGACTGACAAAATCCGCCACAGCATGCACCCGACATGCAGGATTAATTGCCTGAATACGCTGTGCCATCACATCCACTTTCGCCTGACCAACCGTCTCCATTAGAGTATGCGCTTGACGATTGGTATTGGTGATACACACATCATCGAGGTCAAATAAAGAAATCTCCCCCACCCCAGAGCGCGCCAAAGCCTCTGCTGCCCAAGAGCCCACACCGCCAATCCCTACCACAGCAACATGCGCCCGAGCTAGACGCTCCAATCCTTCAACACCATATAAACGCGCAATACCACCAAAACGTAAATCATCCATCACAAACCTCACAATAATTGCTCGCGCATTCTAGCAGTAATCCCGGCAACCCTTACAAAACAGCGGCTGTTTCACTACACTGTTGGTAGATTTTACTGCGCTGCTGCCAGTTGTCCTGCACAATAGACAGCACACTCATACCCTATTTTTAATCCAGCCCCGCACCTAAAGGGCTCGAGAATTACCATGCTTATTTGCCCCATCTGCCAGTCAGCATTGACCCCTCAGGAAAACAGCTTACGCTGCATCTACCAGCACAGCTTTGATCGCGCGCGCCAAGGCTATATCAACTTATTACCTGTGCAGCATAAAAACAGCCGCGCACCGGGCGATAACCCAGCCATGGTACAAGCGCGGCGCAACTTTCTCTCAGGCGGACATTACGCACCCCTAGCAGAACGTTTTGCCGCCTTAATGCAAGAGCGCCAGCCACAACAATGGCTTGATATTGGTTGCGGCGAAGGTTATTACACAGCACACATTGCCGAGGCCTTGCCCGACAGCCAAGGTTACGCCTTGGATATTTCTCGCGAAGCAGTAAAACAGGCCTGCAAACGCAATGCACGAACCACTTGGCTGGTAGCCAGCATGGCACGCCTGCCGTTAGCCAGTAATAGTTGCCAAGCCATTGCCAGTATTTTCAGCCCCCTCGACTGGCAAGAAGCACAGCGCGTATTAGCCCCTGGCGGTGCTTTATTACGCATGGGACCCTGCAGCGATCACCTGCAAGAACTGCGCGAACAGTTATATGATGAAGTGCGCCACTATGATGACAGCAAGCATTTACAGTTGCTTCCTGAAGGAATGCAGCATACTCACAGTGAAATCTTGCGCTTTAACTTGACCTTAAATGATGCTCAAGCACGCAGCGACCTGCTGGCCATGACGCCACACGGTTGGCGCGCTAACGCTGAGCGACGTGAAACAGTGATCGGGCAAACGCTCACGACGACCGTTGCTATTCGCTACGACTGGATTGAAAAAACGGAAATCTAACTTATGCGCCAACCTGATATCGAAATTTATATCAAAGAAAGCAACCGCGAAGCCCTGAGCCAATGGCTCTCTACCGCTCTTGGTGCCCCTTGCCAGTGGCAGCAAAAAGGCCGTGTCTGGCGCTGTACCTGCGCCAACATACCCATTGTTTATTTTGAACAAGCGGTAGGTAAATGGCATAGCCTGTTACTGGAAAGTGCGGACACACCTTGGTCTGATGATCTGCAATGCGCACAAGCTGCCGCCGCTTATTTGCAAGTTAACGTACGCTGCGCGCCTGGCAGCTGGCAAGAAACAGACGGCGAAGCCGATGTTGATCGCTGGTTGCAAGTCAGGGCTGATGGCAGTGTAGAAACCATTACTTGGCACACCTCTTAACCAACAATTGATTGAGCCAAGCAGCAGAAGGAATAAGTTATGCGCTGGAAAAAAGCTCGCCGCAGTGACAACGTTATTGATCAACGCGGTAAAGGTGGTATCGGTGGCAAAGGCCTAAGTTTAGGGGCTGTTGCAGTCATTGTGGTGATGGGTCTGCTCAGCGGCCAAGACCCCATGCAAATTGTCGGCAATATCGCTGGGCAAGCCATCCAGCAAGGCGGGATCAATATCGGCGGCGCCAACAATCAAGCCGCCACCCCGCGCAATGATGCGCAAACTGAGTTTGTCCGCGCTATTTTAGGTGATACTGAAGACACTTGGCGCGCTGTGTTTCAGCAAGCCGGCAAAACCTACCAAGACCCGAGTCTGATTTTATTTAACGGTAGCGTGCGCTCTGCTTGCGGCTTAGCCGATTCTGCAGTGGGGCCATTTTATTGTCCGGGGGATCAGCAGGTTTACTTAGACCTATCCTTTTTTAAAGAAATGGAACAACGTTTTGCCGCCACTGGCGAGTTTGCTCAAGCTTATGTCATCGCCCATGAAGTTGGCCATCACGTGCAAACCCTACTCGGCATTTCCGCTCGCGTACAGGCTGCACGCAAACGCGGCGAGCGTGTAACCGGCCACAATGGCTTACTGGTACGCCAAGAACTGCAAGCAGACTGCTTGGCCGGAGTCTGGGCACATCATGCACAACAGCGACACGCTTGGCTTGAGCCTGGCGATTTAAAAGATGCCTTAAATGCCGCACAAGCGATTGGCGACGATCGTCTACAAAAGCAAGCACAAGGGCATGTTGTGCCAGACTCATTCACCCATGGCACCTCGGCGCAACGTGAACGTTGGTTTAGCCAAGGTTATAAATCAGGCAGCGTCAGTCAGTGCGACACTTTCTCAGCACAGCAACTGTAGTTGCGCAATAGTAAACACTGTTCAAACAGCCTTGGAGAGCCTATGTTGGGGTTACGTTATGCGGTTTTTGTCACTGTCATTGTCGGCAGCTTAATCACTTTGTTATTGGCTTTAAGCAACCTTTGGTGGCTGCTGCTCAGTGCTGTCTTTATCGCGTTAACAGTATTAGGAGTGATTGATCTGCGCCAAAGCCAATCCACCTTACGCCGCAACTATCCGATTGCTGCGCATATTCGCTACCTCTTTGAAAAACTGCGACCCATGTTGCGTCAATACATTGTCGAAGACGATGATGATGAAGTGCCTTTCTCCCATGACCAACGCTCATTGGTGTATCAACGTTCAAAATCCGAACTGGAAACCCGCGCCTTTGGTACAGAGCAAAACGTCTACGGCACACGTTATGAATGGATTAACCACTCAATCAGCCCAACAAAAATCACCGATGATAATTTCCGCATCAATATTGGCGGCCCCGACTGCCAACAACCTTACTCTGCTAGTATTTTTAATATTTCTGCGATGAGTTTTGGCTCACTATCACCCAATGCCATTCGCGCATTAAATAAAGGCGCACGTCTGGGTAAGTTTTATCACGACAGCGGCGAAGGTTCGATTTCTAGCTATCACCGCGAACACGGCGGCGATATGGTTTGGGAGTTAGGCTCAGGCTACTTTGGCGCGCGCAATGATGACGGCACTTTTAGCCCTGAACGCTTCGCCGAACGCGCAGCCCTTGATCAAGTCAAAATGATTGAGCTGAAACTGTCGCAAGGTGCGAAACCTGGACATGGTGGCATGCTCCCCGGCGCTAAAGTGAACGCCGAAATTGCTCGCACCCGTGGCGTACCTGAAGGTCAAGACTGTATTTCACCGGCAGCGCATTCAGCTTTTTCTACCCCCGAAGAATTACTACATTTTATTGCGCAATTGCGTCAATTATCTGGCGGCAAGCCAACTGGTTTTAAACTGGCCATCGGTCACCCTTGGGAATGGTTTGCCATCGCCAAAGCCATGCTCAGCACCGGCATCACTCCTGACTTTATTGTCGTTGATGGCGCTGAAGGCGGTACAGGCGCAGCGCCTCTAGAGTTTGCCGATCACATTGGCACACCCATGCGCGAAGGCTTGATGCTGGTACATAACACGCTAGTGGGCATCAACTTACGCGATAAAATCAAAATCGGCGCGGCAGGTAAAATCATTACTGCTTTTGATATCGCCCGCACACTGGCCTTAGGTGCAGACTGGTGTAACTCAGCGCGCGGTTTTATGTTTGCTTTGGGCTGCATTCAGTCGCAAGTCTGTCATACCGACCGCTGCCCTACCGGAATTGCCACGCAAAACCCTAAGCGTTGGCAAGGTTTGGACGTACCGGACAAAGCCACACGTGTGCACAACTTTCACACTCGCACAGTGGCAACGTTACGCGAATTGATTGAAGCGGCAGGCCTAAAACACCCTGGAGAGCTGGGGCCTGAGCACATCATTCGACGTGTTTCACCCACCTTAGTGCGTTCGCTATCAACCTTGCATCCTTATCTGGAGCCCGGTGCTTTACTCAATGATGACAAGCTGCCGGAACACATTGTTTTCCAACGTTTCTGGCCTGCTGCGCGCGCTGATAACTTTGCATTTTTTAAACATTAGAAATAAAAACGGCCTATACAAGATAGGCCGTTTTTATATTATTTGGCTTGGTAAATAATGCCCGGATTACACTGCACCATACGATACAAATCAGGCAAGGCATTCAGCGCCTCAGATGCACCCAAAAACAAATAACCGCCTGTTTTTAAAGTTGCATGTATACGAGTCAAAATGTCTTTCTTAGCTTCTGCTGAAAAATAGATGAGCACATTTCGACAAAAAACCACATCGAACTTACCTAAAGCAGCATAGCTGTCGAGCAAGTTAAGTGGTCGAAACTCAACACGACTCTTAATTGCTTGCTTAACAGCCCAGCGCCCTTCTGCTGTTTTATCAAAATAGCGCTGCAAACGCTCTTGGGATAAACCGCGAGCGGTCGATAAACTATCATATTCTCCTGTTTTACAGGCTTGCAGCATGCTAGGCGACAGATCTGTAGCGACAATTTGCGCTGTCAATTTAACTGACCCTAGATTGGCACGTTCATATTCATCAATCGTCATGGACAAGGAATAAGGCTCTTGCCCTGAAGAACAAGCTGCCGACCAAATTCTCAAACGTTGATTTGGCTGCTTATCCAATAACTCAGGCAGCACCTTGTTCTTCATCACTTCAAAAGGATACGTATCGCGAAACCACAATGTTTCATTGGTGGTCATTGCATCAATCACTTGCTCTTGTAATGCACCACGGGGCTGTGCATTGATACGCGCCATTAACTCGGTCAGAGATTTTATACCGTGCTCATCTTGCAGCTTCTTTAAGCGGCTCGTCACTAAGTATTGCTTGTTATCGCCTAACACGATACCTGACTTGCTTTCGAGAAACTGTCTGAACATATTAAACTCAGATTGCGTCACTGGCACATTGACCGCCTTTTCAAAAAATAGCGCTTAAATAAATTGATAGTCGCTAAACAAATTAATCGCAATTATAGCCCATCAACTACCTTTATGCGCTCAACAACTCGATCAACTAGATCATCAGGGCGAAATTTAGCCAAGAAATCATTTGCGCCAACTTTTTTCACCATTACCTCGTTAAAAACGCCCGACAACGACGAGTGTAATAAAATATATAAATCTTTCAGACGCGCATCATTACGTATTTCAGCGGTTAGCGTGTAACCATCCATTTCTGGCATTTCAATATCTGATATCAGCATTAACAACTCAGTAGCAGGGTCTCTGCCCTCACTTAACATTCCCTTTAAGTATTCATAGGCCGAGCGCCCATCATTAAGCGCTATCACAGCCACACCCAATGCCTGTAAGCATCGCAACACCTGCTTACGCGCGACAGAAGAATCATCTACGATAAGAATTTTTTTATTCAGCGCGCTAATACGCAATTGCTCGGTTAAAGCATCACCAGAAACCTCCTCAGGCGCTGGCGACACCTCTGCTAATATTTTCTCAACATCAATCACTTCAATCAGCTGATCATCAAAGCGCGTGACTGCCGTTAGATAATGATCACGACCCGTCCCTTTAGGCGGAGGGTGAATCTCCTCCCAGTTAAGATTAACAATGCGCTCAACTGCACCGACTAAAAACCCTTGCTCCTTCATATTGTATTCAGCAATGATCACAAAGCCATCATGCAAGCTTTCATGCTCATCACGACCTATAGCTAGGGACAAATCAATCACTGGAATAGTACGAGCACGCACACTGGCAATACCACGAACAATGGGGTTCGATTTTGGCAGCAAAGTAAGATTCGGGCATTGCAATATCTCCCGAACTTTAAACACATTAATGCCGTACAACTGAGGGCCATTAAGCCTGAACAGCAGCAGTTCCAAACGATTTTGCCCAACGAGTTGAGTACGCTGGTTTACTGAATCCATCATACTTGCCATGCTTAAGCCCCTTACTTTTAAACTGCACGCAGATAAGAAAATGCGGCATACTTTTTGCTTTGAATTACACTATGAAACAGATAAAGACATTTAATTGGCACACAAAAATACACTATCGAGCGCTGAGCCAAGCATTTTGGCTGTGCTGCTTAACTGCGCTTGCATTTAGCACTCAAGCACAAACGCTACAGCAAAACATTATCGGCACCAGCGAAGCATTTCTTGAGAAAATTACCGCACAATACCTAGCGGACAATAGCATCACTGGACGCCACACAGTAACAATTGGCCGTCTTGACCCGCGCTTACGCTTACCACCCTGCTCTGAGCCTTTACAAACGAGCTTAGAAAGCCCTGCACAACCCTTGGGCAGAGTCACTTTACGTGTACGCTGCGACACCCATACACCATGGACAATTTTTGTTCCCGCTCAGGTGAACCTTTATCGTCAAGTTGCAATAGCATCACGCTCACTACCACGCAACAGTGTTGTGCAAGCGTCGGATGTGCAACTTGCAGAGCGCGACATTAGCAGTCTAAGGCAAGGTTATATACTTGATCTTGAAAATGTTATTGGTCAAAAGCTCACTCGCCAAGTGCAACCCAATCAAATTATATCCGCCAACTACTTAAAGCCAGTTGCAGCGGTTAGCAAAGGCGATGAAGTAGTCATTATTGCACGCGCTCGATCAATGTCAGTGCGCATGCCCGGCACAGCCATGGAAGAAGGCGCAATCGGCCAGCAAATTCGTGTTCGCAATACACGCTCACAACGTATTGTACATGCTCGAGTCACAGGCCCTGGACAGGTTGAGGTGGCAATGTGAAGCACACTGCAGTAAAATGTGGAGCAATCAAAAGCCTATACAATGTTAAGTCAATCTCAGTCAGCGCGTTTTTTTATTCTATCAAAACCTCTAAAGTTTTAAGATCTGCTGCCGATCAGTTATGCAAGCGACCCTATATTGCATTGAGGCTACACTATGACTATCGAATTTAATCGCACCAATCACACACCAGGTTTAAGCAAACCTGGAACGACTGGCGTGCGCCAAAACCCTGCTCAACTCAGCCCACAACAGACTGACAAGCAGGCTGACATTAATCAATCAACTCAACAGGTTCGCACAGGCGAACCGGTACAGTTGAGCAAAGATGCGCGCCAACTGCAGCGCTTGACCGACAAAATTGCTGCACAACCTGAAGTTAACACAGATAAAGTCGCACAGCTCAAGCAAGCAATTGCCGAAGGCAGCTATAAAATCGATAACCAACGTGTAGCGGATAAACTGCTCGGTTTAGAAGCTCAATTTTGATATAAGCCCACATTCATAACAGAAAAAGCTGATCATGGCCGACCAACGCATTCTTGAAATTTTGCTAAGCGACATCAACATCGCAACGCAACTATTGGATATCCTTGAACAGGAGTTCACTGCGCTCAGTGAACGCAAGCTTGACGCATTACAAGATTTGCTGGCCCAAAAACAACCTTACTTACGCCAACTCGAACAACACAGCAAAGAACGCAGCCAACGCCTCATGCAAGAGCACTTGAGCGCCGACCAACAAGGCTTAGAGCAACTTGCTAGCCAATCTTCGATAGGCGCAAAGCTACTCGAAACGAGCGCCTCACTAAACAACCTACTTGAACAGTGCCAAGCCGCTAACTTACGCAATGGTCGTCTTATTCGCAGCAATCAAATCAGTGTCAACGGCATGCTTAATATTATTCGCGGCACAGACACCCCCACTCTTTATGACAAAACGGGTAGCACCGCTCCCAGCATCAAACAACGCCCCTTCAGTCAAGCATAGCGGTATTCGATTAGCAGACTCACTGCTATACTGCGGCGCACATAAAGCTTCTTTATCAATATAGAAACACAAGGAAACTCTAATAGTGCCTGACTCCTTCTCAGAGAGCCGTACTGCACAACCGCCAACCTTGCTGACCTCGCCAATCGAAATCGTCAGTAACCTACGCGGCCTTCAGCAGCACCGCGACTTATTAGTCATGACCTTCGCTGATCGCCAGCAAGTTTTTCATAGCTATATTGTTGATATTGATCGCGAAAACAACCGCATCGCCTATGATGAACTTATTCCCAACACCGGTGAGCGACATTTACTCAACGGCGAGCCTATGTCTATTATCGCCTACCGTGATGGCGTACGCATGACATGGTCGCACACACAACAAGGCTTGGCCGACACCATAGAAAACGCCACATGCTACTGGCTGAGCTTACCTACAGAAGTAAGCTACCATCAACGCAGAAATGCTTTCCGTGCCAATATACCGCCTGAACTGTCGATCATGGCTCAGATCAACGGAAAAACCCTGCAAACAGGGATCTCAGCACGACTGATTGATATTTCCGCAACAGGCTGCAAACTCGAGATCAACTCACCAGCGGCCAATCTTCAACCAGGCCAACTCTACGATACGCTTGAACTCGCCCTGCCCTCGGGCCGCATTACTTTAAATGCCGAACTGCGCCACCTGTACAAAGACGAGAACGGCAACTCAACTCAAGGCGGCTTCATGTTCCATCAAACCAACGGCGCCACTCTACGCATTATCGAACGCTTCGTTTACCAACTGCAACGAGAAGCACGCCGCAATGATGCCGACTTATTTTAATCAAGCATAACGACAAACCACCTACACTACGCCGCTCAACTGGTTTTCTCACTGCAAACCAGCACGAAAGTCTCACGATAGCAAAACAGTGCGAACCTTATATTGCCGGCAATAAAAAACCAGCCGTAGCTGGTTTTTTATTTTAAGTCATAATATTTAAATAATATGGCGTCCCCTAGGGGACTCGAACCCCTGTTACCGCCGTGAAAGGGCGGTGTCCTAGGCCACTAGACGAAGGGGACGAAACCTTCGAAAACAAGCACTATTCTATGCTTATTAGTGTTGTATTGAGCTGAACGATTTTGCCGCTACTACTTGTTAGGCTAACGCTTTACTTTACAGTACTGACAATTTGTAGCGTTACCTACAAGTATTGGCTCAGATAATATGGCGTCCCCTAGGGGACTCGAACCCCTGTTACCGCCGTGAAAGGGCGGTGTCCTAGGCCACTAGACGAAGGG
>RRZT011515967.1_pt1 | contig 16551 bp, 15 predicted proteins | sample 2165551 | NCBI WGS metagenome assembly RRZT01 (sample SAMN10456910, study PRJNA506462) | wastewater metagenome | biome: wastewater; feature: sludge; material: wastewater sludge; isolation source: wastewater sludge with Escherichia coli K12::gfp cells carrying plasmid... | place: USA: Moscow, Idaho...
GCCGTGGGCGCAGGAGGAGAAACTCTCGGGATTGCCCTTGCCGCGCACGATGTAGCTGCGCGCGCCCATGCTGCCCGGGATGATGCCGTAATCGCCCTGGCGGGCGCGGATCGCGCCCTTGCGCGTGACCCAGACCCGGGCGCCGTAGTGCGTTTCCTGGGCGACGTAGTTGTGGTGGCAGTTGACCACCTCGCCGCTGACAGCGAACGCGGGCAGATGGCGGGCGAGCGCGGCGAGGATAAGGGACTGCATCGCCGCGCGGTTGGCTTGCGCGTAATCCTGGGCCCAGGCGACGGCGGCCACATAGTCGGCAAAGTGCGCTTGGCCTTCGGCGAGCCAGGCCAGGTCGCGGTCCGGCAGGTTGGCCAGCTCGCGGGCCATGCCCTGCCGGGCGAGGGCGATGAAGTGTTCGGCCATGGCCTTGCCGATGCCGCGGCTGCCGGAGTGCAACATCAACCAGACCTGGTCCGTTTCGTCGAGGCACAACTCGATGAAGTGGTTGCCGGACCCCAGCGTGCCCAGCTGGTTGGGCCATCTGGAGTGCTTGCCGAGCGTCTTGAGCAACTGGGGGTGGCGCTCGGTGAGGGGTTTTAAGCGGGGCACGAAAGGCTGGGCGACGGCTTTCAGGATGTTGGCATCGTCATGCTGGGCGCGGCCGACCGGCACGCTGCGGCTGATGTCGTCGAAGACGCGGCGCAGGCGCTTCTCGTCGAGATCGGTGGCGCAGAGCGTCAGGCGGCAGGCCAGCATGCCGCAGCCGATGTCGACGCCGACGGCGGCGGGAACGATGGCCGCGCGCGTGGCGATCACCGCGCCGATGGTCGCGCCGAGGCCGAGGTGTACGTCGGGCATGGCAGCGACGTGGTGGTGCACGATGGGCAGGCGGGCGACATTCTCGAGTTGGGCGCGCGAGGCGGCGTCGAGGTCATCGGTCCATACCTTGACCGGGACATGTGGGGTAGGTAGATCGAGCAGGATGGGCATGGGGCGGGGAGGCTGCGTCGCCTCGTTCATTGTGGCACCCTCTTCAACATGGCGATCAGCAATGAGCGCCGAGGGGGGATGAAACAAGGCGGCGTAAGCTTTTCTTCCGTGTCGTCGCGGCTGTGTTTGATGCGGTAGGATGATAGGGGAAAGGTGGCGCGCTGTGGTGGGATGGCTGTGCGTGCCGGGCCGGATGGCAGGGCAAGTTGGCGCCTGTTTCGGGGCTCGAGGTTGCGTTGTGGCGAAAAATCCATAGAATTGCGCCCCTTTGGCTGGCCGGTCGTATTGGCGAGCTGTGTTTGATAACCATCACAAGGGGAATACCACATGACCAAGACCGAACTGATCGACGCGATCGCTGCCCACGCCGACCTGACCAAGGCCGACGCCGCCAAGGCGCTGGATGCCTTCATTGGCACCGTGGTCGACACCGTGGCGGCGGGTGACGCCGTTTCGCTGATCGGCTTTGGCACCTTCAAGTCTGCCGATCGCGCCGAGCGCGAGGGCAAGAACCCGAAGACCGGCGAGAAGCTGACCATCGCCGCGACCACCGTGCCGAAGTTCTCGGCGGGTGCCGGTTTCAAGGCCGCTGTCGCCGCCAAGTAAGCCGTTATACGGTGTTTCGGGAGGGGGTTCCTTCCCGAGCGGGCCGCATGCGCCGGCGGGGAAGCCGGCGCAGGGATGCCTCGGCCCGGTGGCATTTGCCGCGGTTGTTCTTGCTGTAGCCCGCGCTACAGCTTTTCTTCCCCGCTTGCAGTAGGCTGTTCATCGTCGATTTCGAGAACCTGCGGTGCCGTCTTCACGGCGCCGGTTGTAACGAAAGAGTGCATGTGAACAGCAAATCCAGTATTCCCAGCACGGATGTGCCCTGGTTGTTTTTCGAAGACCAGTCGCCCTGGTCCTCGGTGCTGTCCCTTGGCCGCGAGGTGTCCTGGCCGCGCAAGAGTATCGTCCGCCATCCGGGAGATCCGGCCGACAGCATCTTCCTGATTTGCACTGGCACCCTCAAGGTCGCTGCCGGCAGTTACGACGGCCTGCAGCGCACGCTCTGGTTCATGGGCGCCGGCAGTCTGCTCGGCGAGGCCGCGATGTTCAGCGGCAAGCCCTACCAGCACTACGTGACGGCGGTCGAAGACAGTACCGCCGTCGAATTCTCCGCTGCCGTGGTGCATGAGCACATCCTTGGTCGCCACCCCGAACTGTGCCGCTTGCTGCTCGTCAACCTGGCGGCCAAGTCCTACATCACCTCGACCCAGATCGAAGACGTTGCCTTCCTGACGGCGCCGCAGCGCATCGGGCGGTTTTTGTGCGGCCTGGCCGAAGCGCGTGACTCGCTGCACCTGCCGCTCACCCATACCACCATCGCCGAACTGCTCGGCATTCACCGCGTGACGGTCAGCAATGCCCTTGGCCTCTTCCGCCGCGCCGGGCTGATCGACGAGACGGACCACGGACTTACCCTCAAGGATGCGGCAGCGCTCAACGCCTTCGTGTCCGATCCTCAGCTTCTCAATGCATCGCTATAACCGGGAGTTCATCATGCACAAGACGTATGTTGCCGAGCCGTACAAGATCAAGGTCGTCGAGCCGATCGCCGTGACCACGCGCGAAGCGCGCGAGCGCTTCATGGAGGACGCGGGCTACAACACCTTCCTCCTGCGTTCGGACCAGTGCTACATCGACCTGCTGACCGACAGCGGCACGACGGCGATGAGCGACAACCAGTGGGCCGGGATGATGCTCGGCGACGAAGCCTACGCCGGCAGTCGCAACTTCATCCACCTGCAGGAGGTCGTTCGCGAGTACTACGGTTTCCGCCACGTGGTGCCGACCCACCAGGGGCGCGGCGCCGAGAACCTGCTCTCGCAGCTGTGCATCAAGCCGGGCGACTACGTGCCAGGCAACATGTACTTCACGACCACCCGCGCGCACCAGGAGCTCAACGGTGCCAAGTTCGTCGATGTGATCGTCGATGAGGCGCACGATTCACAGCTTGAATTACCGTTCAAGGGCAACGTCGATCTGGAGAAACTGCAGCGTCTGATCGACCAGGTCGGCGCCGCGCGCATTCCCTACATCTGCCTCGCGGTGACGGTGAACCTCGCCGGCGGCCAGCCGGTGAGCATGGCCAATATGCGCGCGGTCAAAGCGCTCTGCGCCAAGCATGGGATCAAGGTGATGTACGACGCGACGCGCTGCATCGAGAACGCCTACTTCATCAAGGAGCGCGAAGAGGGCTACGCCGAGGTCAGCATCGCCGCCATCCTCAAGGAAATGATGAGCTACGCCGATGGCTGCACGATGAGCGGCAAGAAGGATTGCTTGGTCAACATCGGCGGCTTCCTGTGCATGAACGACGACGAGCTTTACCAGCGCGCCTGCGAGCTGGTGGTGCTGTACGAAGGCATGCCGACCTACGGCGGCCTTGCCGGGCGCGACATGGAGGCGATGGCGCGCGGCATCGTCGAGTCGGTCGATTACAACTACATCCACCATCGCATCACCCAGTGCCGCTACCTCGCCGACAAATTGGTCGCGGCGGGCGTGCCCATCGTGCGTCCGGTCGGCGGGCACGCGGTCTTCCTCGATGCCAAGGCCTTCCTCGATCATCTTCCGCTAGAGCACTTCCCGGCGCAGACGCTGGCCGCGCAGCTGTTCATCGAGAGCGGTGTGCGCAGCATGGAGCGTGGCATCGTTTCGGCCGGGCGCAACAAGGAAACCGGCGAGAATTACCAGCCCAAGCTCGAACTCGTGCGCCTCACGATCCCGCGCCGGGTCTATACCTACGCCCACCTCGACGTCGTCGCCGACGCCTGCATCGCGCTCTACGCCAAGCGCCGCGAAATCGTCGGCATGGAGATGGTGTACGAACCCCGGCTGTTGCGCTTCTTCACTGCACGCTTTCGTCCCCTGCATCCGCTGACCGTACCGGTGGCCGGCGCTGCCGCCGCGTGCGCCGTCTGAACGCGGGCGACTCGGTGGCAGGTGCTGGAGTGTTGCTTTCCATCGCGACGCGGCGTCCTTGCGGGGCGCCGCGCCCACGCCGCGCCCCGCAAGCCCCTGCTTTGGTGTAGGCTATTTCCGTGGTCGTGCGCTGTGGCGGCCACGTTCCAGACGATCAGATAGACGACCAGGAAAGCAAGAAAGGAAAGGCGCGAAAGGGGCGCTGACCGGCCTCCCCGAGCGCCTGCCATCCCGGCCGGCTGGCCTGCGGCTGGCACCGATCCCGTCTCCGCTTTGCCGTGTGGATTGGCGTTCCAACCGTTTCCTGCCGGCGCCACGCCCGCAGGCGGCGCCCTACCCGTGCCGACTGCGCCAAACCGTGTGAGGAATCGAGTATGTCGAGTATGTCGAGTGTGGGCGGAATTTCCGAGTCTCCAGACGTGCAACAGGACATCGGGCGTTTGCTGCAGGACGCGAACGCTCTGGCCGTGTCTTTATCCATTCCCCGTTTCAAGGTCGTGCTGTGCATGCTGCAACTGGCCGAGATGCGCGCCAGTCTCAAGCTCAACGCCGGTGACGAAATCCTGGTGTTGGTGCGCAAGGAAGTCATCCCCTCGCTCAAGGCGATTAAGGACATCACCCCTTACCTGACCACCGAACGCCAGCCCGAGCGCGTCGAGGCCGGCTGCTATGGCTACCTGCGCGACACCCCGATCATCACCGACCTCCTGCTCAAGGCCCAGGGAAGCGCGCTGGCCTGTGACCTCATCTTCCTGATCCGGCGCGACGGCCAACTGGTCGACTGCGTCGCGGCCAATTTCGTCGGCGTCTCCTGAGGCCGAACATGGCAACGGGCAGCCCAGGCCGCCCGTTGTCCGCCGGGCTGGCGTTCGCGCGGACGGCGCGCGCCGAGGGTGAAGAAAAATTTGTACAAAAATTGAACTTTTGGTAATTTTTGTACAAACTGATGTCGTTCCGCCGTGGGTCGGCGCATTTGAGGCCGGCGCGGCGAGGGGCATCCGCTCTTTTCTTCAACGCTTCCGGAACCGTCATGAAAATCCTGCCCAGCTCCGCCGTCCTCGCCGTGCTCCTTGCCCTGTGCGGCAACCTCAATGCCGCTCAACGCCAGGACCCGCCGGCACTGACGCAATCGCTGTTCGCGACGCCGTCGGTGCAGTTTGCGACCCCCGGCGCGACCACCGGCACCTTTACCCCCTACACGCGCCTCAAGGACTACCTCGACACCATCGCGCGGACCAGCGACGCCAAGCTCTACAGCCTGCTCACGACGGCGCAGGGGCGTGAAGTCTGGGCGCTGCGCCTGGGCAATCCGCAGGCCAAGGTGCGGGTGATGGTTTATTCCCGCGTGCATGGCGACGAGCCGGCGGCGAGCGAAGGCGCGCTGGTCTTCCTCGATGCGCTGACGCGCGGCGAACTGAACGGGCGTTACCCCGACGTGGAACTCGTGGTCGTGCCGATGGCCAATCCTGATGGCGCGGTGGCGATGAAGCGCGCGACGGCGCAGGGCGGCGACATCAACCGCGACTTCGTCAAATACGACTACCCCGAGACGCGCGCCATCCAGAGCGAAATCCTGCGCTTCGACCCGCACGTCGTCGTCGATGCGCACGAATTCACCGTCTGGGGACGCCTCGGCGAACGCACCAGCGCCTCGGACATGCAGAGCGCCGGCCCGAACGAGCCCAACCTGCCCAAGCCGCTGGTTGAAGCCCATGAGCGCCTGTTCCGCACGGCGATCAGCCGCAATTTCGCGCAGTACGGCTTGCGCCACGACCTCTACGAACTGCTCAGCATGGACAAGACGAGCGGCCAGCTGCGAGTGGCCGAGTCGGCGACGACCTTCGTCAGCGCCAAGAACTACCACGCCATGAGCGGGCGCTTCTCCTTCCTCTTCGAGACGCGAGGCATCGGCCTCGGCGACCAGCACATGCCGCGCCGGACGCTCTCGCACTATCAAGGGATGAAGGCCATCGTCGAGACGGCGCAGGCCAATGCCGAGGCCATCGTCAAGATCGTCGCCGAGGCACGGCAGGCGCTGGCCGCCAACACCGCCTGGGAACTCGACCGTAAAACGGTGCGCGTGGCGCGCCAATTCCCGCTCGCCGACGGGGCGAGCGGAAAGCTCGTGCCGCTTCCCGCTGAATTCGTGCAACGGACCGCGGGCACGCCGGGCGCCAAGGTTGCCGTGCCGCGTTACTACCTGATTCCGCAGGCGGCCAAGGCGAGCGTCGAGATCCTGACGCAAATGGGTGTGGAGGTGAGCCAGTTGCGCCGGCCGCTCGCGGCTACCGTCGGCGTCCAGACCGCGGCGATCACCCACCAGGGCGAGGCGCTCAAGGTCGAGAGCCGGACGGCCTCCGCAATGCGGGAGTTTGCCGCCGGCGATTACGTGGTCGACACCCGGCAGCGGACCAACCTGCTGCTGCAGGTGCTCGAAGGCGCCAGCCCCAACGGCTTCACTCGCGCCGGACTGCTCGGCCGCAGCGGCACGGTCGAGCTGCCGTTCTACCGCTACGACGGAGGGCTGTAGGCGGCGTTAGCTGCGGTGCGCGTGTCTAGCGCAGGGGTTTGTAGGCGGTGGCGTCGATTTCGACCTTGGCATCGATCGTGAGGCGCGATTCGACCGTCGAGCGCGCGGGGCGATGCGTGCCGAAACACTCCATGTAAACCCGGTTGAAGCTGCCGAAATCGCGCGCATCGTCGAGCCAGACGCTAACCTTGCAGACATCCTCCAGCGTGCAGCCGGCGAGCGCCAGCGCGCTTTCCAGATTCTTGAAGACCTGCCGGGTCTGCGCCTCGATCCCGCCGACGACGACTTGACCAGCGTCGTCGGTCGGGACCTGCCCTGAAACAAAGACGAAATCTCCGGCCCGGACGGCGGGGGAGAGCGGGCGGGCGAGGCGGTCCGAGGCTAAGGGGGCGGTACCGAGCAGTTCGACGGTCATGGGATTCTCCTGTAAAAAAATTTCACAAAAAGGCTTTTTTACGGTTGACACGCGTTTATTTATGGCAATAGGATCGTATTTGTGTAATTTTATAACACAAGGAGATCAGTCATGCCAAGCCGGTTTCTCCGTAATTCTGTGACGCACGCGCTCTCCGTTGTTGCCTTGACCTCCGCCCTCGCATTCAGCAACCCAGCCGGGGCCGGGGCCAACCTGGCCATGATTGCCGAGCCCCAGACCCTTGATCCGATGGGGTCGACGGCCGATCTGGTCGGCACCATCATGCAGCATGTCTACGAGCCGCTCTACACCTTCGACGCGCAATGGAACGTCGTGCCGATGCTGGCGGATGGCATGCCCAAAGTTTCGAAAGACGGGTTGACGCACGTCATCACCCTGCGCAAGGGCGTCAAATTCCATAACGGGCGCGAGATGGTGGCCGAGGACGTTGCGGCCTCGTTGCAGCGCTGGATGGAGGTCTCGCCGCGCGGGAAGGCCGTCGCCAAGGAAGTGGCTGCGATCGAGACCAAAGGCAGCCATGTCCTGGAGCTGCGATTGAAGGCGCAGTATGCGCCGCTGCTGGCGCAGTTGGCGTTGCCGACCGGAATGGCGGCGGTCATGGCCAAGGAAAGCATTGCCGCCCAGCTCAAGGACTATGTTGGAACCGGGCCGTACCGATTCAAGGAGCGTCGCCCTGATCAATACACCCTGCTGACCCGTTTTGAGGGCTATGCCGCGCGTACAGAAGCGCCTTCGGGCTATGCCGGTAAGCGCGAGGCGATCATCGATGAGTTGCGCTTCGTCCCCGTGCCGAGCGCCAATACCCGGGTCGAAGGGGTTCTTGCCGGGCAGTTCGAGTACGCCGACCAGTTGCCGGTCGAGGCTATGGGGCGCCTCGAGCGGGCGGGCGGCGGCGTCGTGCCCATCCTGACGCCTTCGTTCGGCTTCCCGTACCTCGTGTTCAATACCAAGGAGGGGGCACTCGCTTCGCCCGCGTTGCGCCAGGCCGTCCAGGCCGCGCTTGGCCCGGGCGAGATGCTGGCGGCGGCCTTCGGCGATACGCGCTTCTTCGTCGTCGAGCCGAACCATTTCCCGAAAGGGACCGCGCTTTATTCCGAAGCCGGTGCCGACAAGTACAATCGGCGCGATGCCGCTGCGGCCAAAGGCATGGCCACCCAGGCTGGCTATTCCGGGCAGCCGCTGCGCATCCTGACCAGCCGCCAATACGAGTTCCACTACAACATGGCGCTGGTCATGGCCGAACAGCTTAAACGCGCGGGGATGAAACCCGAACTGCAGGTGGTCGACTGGGCGACGCTGGTTCAGCGGCGTAATGACCCGAAGCTGTGGGACATTTACATCACGCATTCGGGGCAGTTCCCCGAGCCGATGCTCTCGCCGCCGCAGCTGAGCGAGGGAGCCCCGGGGTGGTGGAGTTCGCCGGCCAAGCAGTCGGCGCTGACGGCGTTCAATCAGGAAATGGACCCGGCCAAGCGCGGTGCGCTGTGGGGCAAGGTACAGCAGGTGGTGTACGACGAAGTACCGTACATCAACGTCGGTAAATTCAACAGCCTGTCGGCACGGGCGCAGCGGCTTGAAGGCTACGTCCCCTCGGCCTGGCCGTTCTTCTGGAACGCGCGCGTTTCCGCCAAATAAACGCGATGCGCGGCGCGCCTCGCGCGCCGCGCCGAAAGCCGACAATCATGTACCGATTTGCCCTGTCACGTCTCGGGGGCGCGCTGGCGGTCTTGCTGCTCGTCGCCGTGATGGTCTTCACCCTGACCCGCCTGGCGGCTGGCGATCCCGTCGCCATCCTGCTGGGCGATCAGGCCACCGCCGAAGACATCGCCCAGGCCCGCGTCCAGTACGGGCTCGATCAGCCGCTCCTGCACCAGTTCGGCTACTGGCTCAAGGAAGTCGCACACGGCAACCTCGGGCAGTCGATCTTCCTGCAGCGGCCGGTCACCCAGGCGCTGGCGGAGCGGGCCGAGCCGACCTTTTTCCTGGCGCTCTTCGCAGTCAGCATCGCGGCGCTGATCGGCATTCCCTGCGGCCTCGTGGCCGCAGTCTGGCGCGGTCGTCTGGCCGACCAGATCCTGAGCACGGTGGCGATGCTCGGGGCGAGCGTGCCGAGTTTCTGGATGGGGCTCATCCTGATTCAGGTCTTTGCCGTCGGGTTGGGCTGGTTTCCGGCGTCGGGCTACGGCAACCCCGGGGTTTCGCTGGCCGAACGCCTGCACCATCTGGTGCTGCCGGCAACGGTGCTCGGCGTTCTGAATTCGGCGCTGATCATCCGCTTTACCCGCGCCTCGGTCCTCGACATCCTCGGCGAGGATTATGTCCGCACCGCGCGCTCGAAGGGGCTGGGCGAGGCGGTGGTGATCCTCAAGCACGTCCTGCGCAACGCGCTGGTGCCGATCGTCACGGTGCTCGGCCTGACTTTGGCGCTGATGATCGGCGGCGCGGTGGTGACCGAAACCGTTTTCAACCTCCCGGGCGTCGGCAATCTGGTTGTTCGCGCCGTGCTCCGCCGCGACTATCCGGTCATTCAGGGGGCGCTGCTGGTGATCGCCGCGATCTACGTTTTCATCAACCTTGTCATCGATCTGATCTACATGCTGGTCGATCCACGCATCCGGGTTTGAAATGAGCGAATTCACCCTGCTCGTGAGACGGCTCTTCAGGCGCCGCGTGGTCCTCCTGGCGGCGATCCTGCTGTGCGGCATCGTCGGCTTGGCGCTGCTGCTTCCCATGCTCCTTGGCATCGACCCGAACGCCATCAACGTCCTCGAACGCCTGCAGGCGCCGTCCGCGCGGCACTGGGCCGGAACTGACGAACTTGGGCGTGATCTCGGCATGCGCATCGTCTGGGGCGGGCGTTATTCGATCCTGATCGGGGTTGCGACCGCCTGCTTCAGCGTTCTGTGCGGGACGGTTCTCGGCTTGATGGCGGGGTTCTTCCGCCGCCTCGACGCTCCGATCATGCGCGTGGTCGACGCGATGATGTCTTTTCCCGACATCCTTCTCGGGATCGCGCTGGTGTCCATCCTCGGCGCTTCACTGTGGAACGTCGTCCTGGCCCTGAGCATCGTCTATACCCCGCGGGTGGCGCGGGTGGTTCGCGCCTCGACGCTGGTGATCCGCGAGCTGCTCTTCGTCGAGGCGGCGCGCGCCTTGGGCGTCGGTACGGCGCGCATCCTGTATGCCCACATCCTGCCCAATCTGATGTCGCCGGTGCTCGTCCAGCTGACCTTCATTTTTGCCTACGCCATCCTGGCTGAAGCCGGACTGTCCTTCCTCGGCGTCGGGGTTCCCCCCGAGATTCCGACCTGGGGAACCATGATCGCGTCCAGCCTGCAGTATGCCGACCGCGCCTTCTGGACCATTCTCTATCCCGGCGTGGCGATCGTGCTGACGGCCCTTTCGTTGCAGATCGTCGGCGACGGCGTACGCGACCTGCTCGATCCGAAATTGAGGAAAAGCGCATGACCACCGTGGCGACCGTTATGGCTGAGGGGGCGCCGTGCCTGCGGGTGAGCAATCTCTCGACGTCGTTCATGACCGAGCGCGGACGGGTGACCTGCGTCGCTGACGTGTCCTTCGACATTCCCTCGGGGCAAACCCTGGCGCTGGTCGGCGAGTCCGGTTCGGGGAAGTCCGTGACCAGTCTCGGACTGATGGGGCTCCATGCCGCCGGCTCGCAGGCGATCGTCGGTGGCGAGGCCTGGTTCCGCTGTCGCGACGGCCGCAGCGTCGATCTGCTTGCGCTCGATGAACGTCGCCATCGCGGGTTGCGCGGCAACGAATTGGCGATGATCTTCCAGGAGCCGATGACCAGCCTCAATCCCGTCCTGACGGTCGGCGAACAGATTGCCGAATCGGCACGCCTGCACCTGGACATGGGACACGAGGCGGCGCGTGCGCATGCCTTGCGGATGCTCGATCTGGTCGAGATCCCGGCCGCTGCCCGGCGCGTGAAGGAATACCCGCATCAACTTTCCGGCGGGATGCGGCAGCGCGTCATGATCGCCCTGGCGATGGCCTGCACGCCGACCCTGCTGATTGCCGATGAGCCGACGACAGCGCTCGACGTGACCATCCAGGCGCAGATTCTGGCGCTGATCCAGCGCCTGCAAAAGGAAACGGGAATGAGCGTGCTGTTCATCACCCACAACCTTGGCGTCGTTGCCGAGACGGCGGACCATGTGGCGGTGATGTACGCCGGGCGCATTGTCGAAGCGGCCCCCGTCGCTGATTTGTTTGCGCGGCCGAGCCATCCTTATACGCAAGGCTTGCTCGCCTGCCTGCCCGGAATGGCGCCGCGCCGCACCGCAGGAGAGACACGGCCGCGACTGCAGGCGATCAGCGGGCAGGTGTGCAGTCCCTTCGATCCGCCGCCGGGCTGCGCTTTTGCGCCGCGTTGTTCGCAGCGCCAGCAGGCATGCGAGCGGGCGATGCCGGCTTTGCTCGCCATCGATGCCCTGCGTCGGGTGCGCTGCCCGCAGCGCGTGGAGGAGGCGCAATGACAAAGCCATCGCCTCTGGTCCGGGTCCACGGCTTGCGCAAGTACTTCGGCGATGGCGCACAGCCGGTACGCGCCGTCGATGACGTGAGTTTTTCCATCTATGCCGGAGAAACGCTCGGCCTGGTCGGCGAATCGGGGTCGGGCAAGAGCACCATCGGCCGTCTGTTGCTCCGCTTGCTTGATCCGACTACGGGCGAAATCTGCTATGACGGCCAGGATCTGGCGCGCCTCTCGCAGCACGAACTCAGGCCCTTGCGCTCGAAGATGCAGATCATCTTCCAGGACCCGTACGCCAGCCTCAACCCGCGCATGCGGATTCGCCAGATTCTCGGCGAGGCTCTCGATACCCACGGGCTGGCGCCGGGGGCGGCCCGGGCGGCGCGTATCGCCGAACTGCTTGAACTCGTCGGTTTGCCGGCCGACTGCGCCGAGCGTTATCCGCACGAATTCTCCGGCGGGCAACGTCAGCGCATCGGTGTGGCGCGCGCCTTGGCGGTCGAGCCGGGATTCATCGTCGCCGACGAACCGCTGTCGGCGCTCGATGTGTCGATCCAGGCGCAGGTGGTCAATCTGATCGGCGAACTCAAGGCGCGCTTCGGCCTGACCTTGTTGTTCATCTCGCACGATCTCGACGTCGTCGAATTTCTCTGCGACCGGGTGATCGTCCTCTACCTCGGTCGGATCATGGAGATCGCCCCGACCGCGGCCTTGTACAGTCGTCCCAGTCATCCCTACACTCGCGCGCTGCTGGCCGCGGCACCGATCCCCGATCCTGCGCGACGCCAGGATCGGAGGCCGCTCCTGCAGGGCGACATTCCCAGCCCCGCCGCGCCGCCGTCGGGCTGTGTTTTCAGAACGCGCTGCCCGCTGGCCGAGCCGGCGTGCGCCCTCACGATTCCCGTTTTGCGCGAAATCGCCCCCGAGCATTGGCGGGCATGTCTGCGTGACGACGATCTTCAAGAAGTCAGTTGAAAGGACGACTCATGACGGCTCCAGTCATTCTCGACGCCACCTACAAAGGGTTTCCACCCGCCGCGGCGCCCTGCGCTCTGACGGAAGTCGCCGCGCGGCACTGGAACGTGCTCGCGGGCGATGTGGGCTTCCCGACTGCCGTGCTGCGCGACTCGGCGTTACGGCACAACATCCGCTGGATGCAGGATTTCGCGCGCCAGCGCGGCGTCGAACTCGCGCCGCACGGGAAGACCACCATGTCGCCCGAACTGTATCGCCGCCAGCTTGAGGCCGGCGCGTGGGGAATTTCTTTTGCCACGGTCTTCCAGTTGGCGGTCGGTGTCGCTCATGGTGTGCGGAACGCGATCATCGCCAATCAGGTCGTCTGTGACGCCGATCTCTCGGGTTTGCAGGCTTTGCTCGAAAGAAACCCGGCGCTGAGGGTCTGGTTCCTCGTCGATTCGGTTGCCCAGATCGAACTGATCGAGGCTTGGCAGCGGCGCAATGAAACGCCGCAGGCGTTCGATTGCCTGTTGGAGATCGGCATTGCCGGCAAGCGGACGGGGTGCCGGACGCTCGAGTCTGCCCTGATCGTGGCTGCGCGCATTGCGGAAAGTCCGGCCCTGCGTCTGGGCGGGGTCGAATGCTATGAAGGCAGTTTGGTCGGACGCAACGGCGAAGTGGACTGTGCGGCCGTCAAGGCCTTGATGGACTGCGTCGTCTCCGTGGCGGAAGCGTGCGATCAACGTGCCTATTTTGCGGGAGACGAGGTGCTGATGACCGGCGGCGGCTCGGCGCTCTTCGATCTGGTCACCGAAGGCTTGCTGCCGACGATCAAGCGGCGGGTGCGCGGGGTGCTGCGTTCCGGCTGCTACGTGGCCCACGATCACGGGGTCTATCACCAGCAGCTCAAGGCCGTGGAAACCCGCCTGGGCTGTAGCGCCAGCCTGCAGCCGGCGCTCGAGGTCTGGGCCATGGTCCAGTCCTGTCCCGAGCCGGGGCTGGCCTTGCTGACCTGCGGCAAACGCGACATCTCCTACGATCTTGACCTCCCGGTCGCCTTGTATTGGAGCACGCGCGGCAGCGGGCGGCGGCAGGCGGTGCCGCCCCAGTGGCGCCTGAGCGCGCTGAACGACCAGCATGCCTACCTTACGTTTCCCGCGGACAGCGTCGGTCCGGCGGTGGGCGACTTGATCGGCCTGGGCATTTCCCACCCGTGCACGACCTTCGACAAATGGCACTGGCTGCCGGTGATCGATGACGATTACCGGGTGGTCGATGCCGTCACGACGCATTTTTGAGCCCTCTCCGATGAGCGTTATTTCTTCCTCCCTGTTCCAGTCCCTGAGTACCCGCAGGGCCGAGCTTCCCGAAGCGCAGCAACGCGTGGTCGATGTATTGCTGCAAGGGCCGCAGGTCGCCGTCGGCGCCACCGTGGAACAGCTCGCCCAACGGGCCGGCGTGTCCATGCCGACCGTCGTCCGCACTTGCCGCAGCTTCGGATATGCCAGTGTCCGCGAATTCATGCTCGCCCTGGCCCAGGACATCGCCGTCGATGCCTCCTTCCTGCATCGCAGCGTTGTCGCCGATGACACCGCCGCAGACATCCTCGGCAAAATCATCCGTTCAGCGACGGCGTCGATGTCCTCTCTGGAGCGCCAGATCGACCCCTCGGCGCTCGAACGGGCAGCCGTGGCGATCGCCGCCGCCGAACGTGTGGACTGCTACTCGGCCGGGGCGACCTCGACCTTCATCAGCAACGATTTGCAGGGGCGCCTGTCCCGACTGGGCATCAATTCGAACGCCTATTTCGACGCCCATCAACAGCTGGTTTCGGCCTGTACGCTGGGCGGGCACGGAGTGGCGGTGGCCATTTCGCACGTCGGACGCATGCCGACCCTGCTCGAAGCGGCGCGCTTTGCGCGTTCACAGGGGGCCACGGTCATCGCCTTGACTCAAGCGGATGCGCCCCTGGCGGATTGCGCCGACATCGTCCTTGGCGCCACGGTGCCGGAAGACGCGGTGATGCGCGTCGGTACCGAGGCGTACATCGCTCACCTGCTGGTCATCGAAATCCTGACCGTGCTGGTCGGCAAGAGCCTCGGGCCACGCGCCGTCGAACGCCTGCGAACCTTCCGCAGCGTGCTCGAGGAACATGGCATCGACAGCGAGTCGCACATCGTGACCAAGATGGCCTGGTCGAAGGCGGAACGCGAGCAGAAATAGAGCTTGCCGCAGACATGAGGACTGAGATGAACGGAAGCATCGTGCTGCGCGATGGATGGGTGGTCGACGGGAGCGGAGCCCCCGGTCGCACGGCCGACGTCGTGCTCGCCGGCGACCGGATCGTCGATATCGCTCCGCCCGGGCAGGGGCGGGGTGCTTCCGGCTCCGAGGTGATCGATTGTCTGGGGCTCGTTATCGCGCCGGGGTTTATCGACGTCCATACGCATGACGACGCCGTGGTGCTCGAGGCGCCGATGATGTTGCCCAAGCTCTCGCAAGGCGTGACCACGGTGGTGGTCGGAAACTGCGGCATTTCGCTCGCCCCCCTGGTGACCGAGTCGCCGATCGAACCGCTCGGTCTGCTCGGGCGGGAACAGTTCCGTCATGCCAGCCTGGCCGCCTACGCCGAGGCGGTCGATGCGGCCCGGCCTGCGGTCAATGTGGCCGCGCTGATCGGGCATACCAGCCTGCGGGCCTGCGTCATGTCTGATCTGTCGCGGGCTGCGGACGCGCGCGAACGCGAATCGATGGCCGCGGCAATGCGCCAGGCCATGGACGAGGGTGCGTTCGGCGTTTCGTCGGGCGTCTTCTACGCCAATGCCTACGCCGCCGACGAACGCGAGATCGTTGCGATTGCCCGCGAGGCAGGGGCAAAAGGCGGTGTTTATGCCACACACATTCGTGACGAACTGGCGGGCATCCTCGATGCCATGCAGGAAGCCGCTCAAGCCGCCGGTAGCGCCCGTGTGCCGTTGATTTTTTCGCATCACAAGTGCGCCGGTCCGGCGAACTGGGGACGTGTTCGCGAGACTCTGGCGCTGATCGACCGGATTGCAGGCGATCAGCCCGTCGGGCTCGACGTCTATCCCTATACAGCGGGCTCGACGGTGTTGCGCGAAGATCTGGTGGACGGCGTGATCGACATCCTGATCACCCACTCGCAGCCGCATCCCGAATTCGTCGGCTGGTTGCTTGCCGACATCGCCCGCCACTGGGGCGTCAGCGAGGGCACGGCGTGTCGCCGTCTGCAACCGGGGGGGGCGTGTTACTTTCAGATGAACGAGGATGATGTGCAGCGTGTCCTGAAACATCCGCTCACCATGATCGGATCCGACGGACTGCCGCACGACGCGCGCCCCCATCCCCGCCTGTGGGGGGCTTTCCCTCGCGTTCTCGGACACTATTGCCGCGAACTTGGCCTGCTGGGCCTTGAGGAAGCCGTGCACAAGATGACCGGACTTTCCGCCGCCCGCTTCGGATTATCCGAACGTGGCACGCTGCGCCCCGGGCATTACGCCGATGTGGTCGTCTTCGACCCTCGGCGCGTTGTTGATCGGGCCACCTTTGCCAACCCCGGCGTGCCCAGTGAAGGGGTGGTGCATGTTTTCGTGAACGGTCGGCACAGCTATGCCGAGGGCGAAGGGGGGGGCGAGGGCATGGGCTTATCCCGGGCCGGACGCTTCCTGCGCCGGGCCGGCTCGTGCATGCGTCCTGATTTTGGGGAATCGATTTACTGTAAGTGAAGTGTAAGCCGGAACGGCTTAAATCCCCCTTACTGATTCGCTTGGCACCCGCCGCCGGACCACGTTTTGAGCCGCGCGCGTTTGGGCCGCCCTTCGGTGGCGGCGGAGACCGAACATCGCGTCGTGCGCGCGGCGCTGGTTCGAGTTGGGGCGGCTGCCAGGCAATCCCCTCAAACAGCACGGGAGGTAGGGTATGTCGCAGAACGATTCCGCTCATCTGTTTCAGCCGTCGGCCGAATTCATTGCCCAGGCGACGATTTCCGGGATGGACGCCTATCAGGCCCTGTGCGCCGAGGCGGCCCAGGATTACACCGGCTACTGGGCACGTTTGGCGCGCGAGCACGTGAGCTGGAAGAAGCCGTTCACCCAGGTGCTCGACGAGTCGAACGCGCCGTTCTACAAGTGGTTCGCCGACGGCACGCTCAACGTTTCC
>RRZT011568056.1_pt1 | contig 16551 bp, 13 predicted proteins | sample 2165551 | NCBI WGS metagenome assembly RRZT01 (sample SAMN10456910, study PRJNA506462) | wastewater metagenome | biome: wastewater; feature: sludge; material: wastewater sludge; isolation source: wastewater sludge with Escherichia coli K12::gfp cells carrying plasmid... | place: USA: Moscow, Idaho...
ATCCATGATGATGGCAATGTGCCTGGGAACGTCCGTCGCATCGGGTACGCAACGCGTTGAGCTGGTAAAACTTGCCATCGGGCGTATCGTGCGAGCAGTCCCTAGATGGCCATCAACTCGACTTCTTTTTGTGCAAACTGCTTGTCGACTTCCGCGACGTACTTGTCGGTGAGCTTCTGGATATCGTCCTGTGCGCGACGTTCCTCGTCTTCCGAACACGCCTTGTTCTTCAGCAGATCCTTCAACGTCGCGTTTGCATCGCGACGGAGATTGCGCATGGCAACCCGCGCATTTTCACATTCGTGCTTGACGACCTTGATCAGGTCACGGCGGCGCTCTTCAGTGAGCGCGGGCATCGGCACGCGAATCACGTCACCCTGCGCTGCCGGATTCAGGCCAAGGTCACAGTCGCGAATCGCCTTCTCGACCTTGGAAACCATGTTCTTTTCCCAGGGCTGAACGCCCAGCGTCCGGGTGTCGAGCAGCGTCACGTTCGCGACCGTGTTCACCGGCACCATCGACCCGTAGTAATCGACCTGCACGTGATCCAGGAGACCGATATGCGCACGCCCGGTGCGAACTTTCGCCAGATCGATCTTGAGCGCCTCGACGGATTTCTGCATCTTGTGCTCGGTAGTGCTTTTTACATCAGCAATCGTCATCGCGTTTTCCCTCAGCAGTAAACCAGCGTTCCTTCGCTTTCACCCATGACGACGCGCTTCAGGGCGCCTGGTTTGAAAATCGAGAATACATTGATAGGCAACTTCTGATCCCGGCACAGCGCAAACGCGGTCGCGTCCATCACAGCGAGGCTCTTCGAAATCGCCTCATTAAAGCTGATCTTGTCGTAGCGCGTGGCCTGAGGATCCTTCTTCGGATCAGCCGAATAGATCCCATCCACCTTCGTCGCCTTGAGCACGATCTCGGCACCGATTTCTGCTCCGCGCAATGCGGCCGCCGTATCCGTGGTGAAGAAGGGATTACCCGTCCCGCCGGCAAAGATCACCGTCCGTCCCTGCTCCAGGTAACGGATGGCCCGTCCGCGGATGTACGGCTCGACGACCTGCTCGATGTTCAGCGCCGATTGCACACGCGCAACCATGCCGGCAACGCGCATCGCATCCTGCAACGCAAGGCCGTTCATCACCGTGGCCAGCATGCCCATGTAGTCGGCCTGGGCACGATCCATGCCATTTGCCGCCGGCGCTACGCCACGAAAGATGTTGCCGCCGCCAATCACGACACCAACCTGAACACCTAGATCAACGACACTCTTGACCTCGCCGACGATTTCGGAAATCGTCTGGCGATTGATGCCGTAAGCGTCTGACCCCATCAGGGCCTCGCCGGACAGTTTGAGAAGAATGCGTTTGAATTTCGGGTTCGGGCTGGCTTCGGTCATGGCGATTACCTACAGGCTTATTTCTGGGCGGCCGCTGCCTGGGCAGCAACTTCTGCGGCGAAGTCGTTCGAGCGCTTCTCCAAGCCCTCGCCAACAACGTACAGCGTGAAACCGGCAACCGATGCACCCTTGGCCTTGAGCAGTTGCTCGATCGTCTGCTTGCCGTCTTCTGCCTTGACGAACACTTGCGCCAGCAGCGTGACTTCCTTGAGGAACTTCTGCACCGTACCTTCGGCAATCTTCTCGAGCATCGCTTCCGGCTTATTGTCGGCGCGTGCCTTTTCAATGGCGATACGACGTTCGGTATCGAGCAGTTCCGAGGAAACACCGGATGCGTCGAGCGCCTTTGGCTTCGAGGCGGCGATGTGCATCGCGATATCCTTGCCGAGTTGCTCGTCACCGCCAACGATGTCAACGAGAACGCCGACTTTCGCGCCGCCATGCACGTACGAAACGAGCTTGCCCTTGGCTTCGACGCGAACGAAACGACGCGCCGACATGTTTTCGCCGATCTTGCCAACCAGCGCCGAACGCGTGGTTTCGACGGTGCCTTCGCCCATCGGCAGCGACGACAGCGCGGCAACGTCGGCCGGGTTCTTGCTGGCCACGAGTTCTGCGCAGCCCTTCGTCAAAGCCAGGAACTCGTCATTCTTGGCGACGAAGTCGGTTTCGCAGTTAATTTCGATGATCGAACCGAGCTTGCCGTCGGCCGAAATGCTCACGGCAACGACGCCTTCCGCGGTAATACGCGTCGCGGCCTTGGTTGCCTTGTTACCCAGCTTTACACGCAGAATTTCTTCCGCCTTGCCCAGATCGCCGTCAGCTTCGGTCAGGGCCTTCTTGCATTCCATCATCGGCGCATCGGTCTTTGCGCGCAGTTCTGCCACCATGCTTGCGGTAATTGCCGCCATTTTCTTCTCCACTTGCGGATACGGCCGGAAATCCCGGCCGTTCCATGCTAGAACAGTTCAAACAGAGCTCCCGGTAGCGTGCTTTCAGCGCACGACCCGGGAACAGTCCTCAGGAATGTTATTCGGCCTCTTCGACGGCCTCTTCGACGAATTCGTCGCTGGAAGTTGCTGCGACGATTTCCTCGACGAACTGGCTACGGCCCTCAAGGATCGAGTCGGCAACGCCACGGGCATACAGACGGATCGCGCTTGAAGAGTCGTCGTTGCCCGGGATGATGTAGTCCACGCCTTCAGGCGAGTGGTTCGTATCAACAACGGCGATCACCGGGATACCAAGCTTGTTGGCTTCGGTAATGGCGATCTTGTGGTAGCCAACGTCGATCACGAACAAAGCGTCCGGCAGCGCGCCCATTTCCTTGATACCGCCGATGGACTTCTCCAGCTTGGCCAGTTCGCGCTGGGTCATCAGCGCTTCCTTCTTGCCGAGCTTTTCGAGGGAACCATCCTCAACCATCGTCTCCATGTCCTTGAGACGCTTGATCGATTGCTTGATCGTCTTGAAGTTGGTCAGCATGCCACCCAACCAGCGCTGGTCGACGAATGCGGAGTCGGCACGACGGGCCTCTTCCGCGATGATTTCACGCGCCTGGCGCTTGGTACCAACGAACAGGATGTTGCCCTTGTTGGCCGACAACTTGCGAACGAAAGCCATGGCTTCGTTGTATTTGGCAAGCGTCTTCTCGAGGTTGACGATATGAATCTTGCTGCGAGCACCGAAGATGAACGGGGCCATTTTCGGGTTCCAGAAGCGGGTTTGATGGCCGAAATGGACACCGGCTTCCAGCATTTGACGCATGGTCGTGGACATACTAGTTCCTTATATCAGGGTTAAACCACCATTCGCCCAATTACGCCCACCTGGTTGCTGAGTGACTCAGCGAAAACCACGGCGGGCACCCTTTAACAGGCGAATGTGCGTAGTTGACGATCCATAGCGGATCGCCTCGCGAACCGTTTGGTGCGCTGTTTTTTCGATCAGGGTCGAAAAAACCGGCGGATTGTACCATCGCAGATCGTGGAATTCCAGTTTCGGCCGAAGGTTCCACGATTGCGCATCAACCCGCCGGGCAAATTGCGTAAGCACCCTCCTTCCTTTATTCTGCCCGCTTTCCCATTGCCTGTACGCCGCCGACCAGATGAGCATCACACTCAAAACCCCCGACGAAATCCAGAAAATGCGCGTTGCCGGCCGACTGGCGGCCGAGGTGCTCGACTACATTACGCCTTTCGTCAAACCCGGCGTGACGACCGGCGAAATCGACCGGCTTTGCCACGACTATATGGTCAACGTCCAGCAATGCATCCCGGCACCGCTCAACTACGCGCCGTCCGGCTACAAGCCCTACCCGAAGTCGATCTGCACTTCGGTCAATCATCAGGTTTGTCACGGCGTTCCCGGCGACAAGCAACTCAAGAGCGGCGACATCGTCAATATCGACATCACGACGATCAAGGACGGCTATCACGGAGACACGAGCCGCATGTTCCTCGTGGGCGATGCGTCAATACAGGCGAAGCGGCTTTGCGAGGTCACCTTTGAATGCCTGTGGATCGGCATCGCCCAGGTCAAACCTGGTGCGCGACTGGGTGACATCGGCCATGCGATCCAGCAACATGCAGAGAAGTCGGGCTATTCCGTGGTGCGGGAATTTTGCGGTCACGGCATCGGCGCGCGCTTTCACGAGGATCCGCAGGTCGTTCACTACGGCAAGCCGGGTACGGGCCTCGAGTTGAAGGCGAACATGATCTTTACCATCGAGCCGATGATCAATGCCGGCAAGGCGGCGATCCGCGAGTTGGCCGACGGCTGGACGATCGTCACCAAGGACCATAGCCTGTCGGCGCAATGGGAGCACACGATACTCGTAACCGAGGCCGGGTTTGAAGTGATGACGCTATCCGAAGGTGCGCGCACCCCACCCGATTTCCTCAAGCTGAACCCATGATTCTCGCCTCCGGCGCCCGTAGCGATCTGCTGGCGCGCTACCGAAACCGCCTGCAGGTAGAGCAAACGGCGCTTAAACAGCAGTATGCAGATACTAGGGGCGTCCCAGCCTTGCTCTTGGGTCGCCGGCATCTGGTGGATACGCTCCTTGGCGACTTGTGGGCTGATCTCGACTTCCCCGCTTCGCTCGCCCTCGTGGCGGTCGGCGGCTACGGCCGCGGAGAGTTGTGGCCGAAATCCGACATCGACTTGCTGCTCTTGCTCGATAAATCTGCCGACACCGGTCTCAAGGCGCAGCTTGAGCAGCTGGTCGGCCTGTTCTGGGACATCGGGCTCGAGATCGGTCACAGTGTCCGCACCGTTAACGAGTGTCTGGAGGAAGCCGCGGCCGACCTGACGGTCCAGACCGCGCTCGTGGAAGCGCGGCGGCTTGCCGGCAACGAAGCACTCTTCGAGGACTTCAAGACGCGCTTCCGCCAGCAGCTCGACCCGCTGGCCTTCTTTCACTCAAAGCGCGTCGAGCAGGACGAGCGTTACCTCCGTTTTGAAGAGTCGCCCTACAGCCTTGAGCCCAACTGCAAGGAAAGCCCGGGCGGACTACGCGACCTGCAGACGATCCTCTGGATCGCCCAGGCGGCCGGATACGGCAACAGCTGGAGCGATCTCGAACAGCACGGTTTCATCACCGAGCGCGAGCGACTCGGCCTCGAGCGACGCGAACTGTTCCTGCAGCGCCTGCGCGTGCATCTGCACCTGCTCGTCGGCCGGCGCGAGGACCGCATCCTGTTCGACTATCAAACGGCACTCGCCGAGCAGCTCGGTTTCTTCGACTCGCCGACCCGGCGCGCCAGCGAACTGCTGATGCAGGAGTACTACCGCACGGCCAAGTCGGTCACCCAGCTCAACACCATCCTGCTCCAGAACATGGGCACGGCGATCTTTCCGCCGGCCAATCAGATCCCGCAAGCGATCAACGAACGCTTCCAGAACACGCACCAGCTGCTAGATGTAACGGATGAAGAGGTCTTCAACAAGAAGCCGGGCGCCATTCTCGAGGCCTTCCTCGTCATGCAGCAGCATTCTGAGCTGAAAGGCATGACCGCGCGCACGATCCGCGCGCTGTGGCGGGCACGGCCGCTGATCGACGACGCTTTCCGCAACGACCCGGAAAACAAGGCGTGTTTTGTCGAATTGTTCAAACAGCCGCGCGGCGTGCTGCACGAACTCCGGCGGATGAACCAGTTCGACATCCTCGGACTCTACCTGCCGAACTTTGGCGCGATCGTCGGCCAGATGCAGCACGACCTCTTTCACGCCTATACGGTCGACCAGCACATCCTGCGCGTGCTGCGCAATCTGCGCCGCTTCTCGGAGTCCGAGTTCGGGCACGAATATCCGTTCTGCAGCCAGCTGATCAGCAACTTCGATCGCGCGTGGGTGCTCTACGTCGCCGCGATCTTCCACGACATCGCCAAAGGACGCGGCGGCGGACACTCGGAGCTTGGCGCTGTCGACGCACTCGAGTTCTGCACAAGTCATGGCCTGAACGAGGAAGACTCGGAACTGATCGTCTGGATCGTTCGCCAGCACCTCGTCATGTCGAACGTCGCGCAAAAGAAGGACATCTCGGACCCGGACATTCTGGCCGACTTCGCTGTGATCGTGAAGGATGTACGTCACCTGACGGCGTTGTACCTGTTTACCGTGGCCGATATCCGCGGCACCAGCCCGAAGGTCTGGAACACCTGGAAAGGCCAGCTGCTCGAACAGCTCTATACGCAGACGCGCCGATTGCTGCTGTCGGGCGGCCAGGCGCCTGTTACACAAGGCATCATCCAGGAACGGCAGGAAGAGTCCTTGCGCCTGCTGCGCTATTTTGCGATCCCCGAGAACGCACACGAGCGCTTGTGGAACCAGCTTGACACGGTTTACTTTCTGCGCCACTCCGCCGAAGAGATTTGCTGGCATGCGCGCGCCCTGCACTACCGTCTCGACAGCCACAAACCGATCGTCAAGGCGCGCATCAACATCCACGGCGACGGCATCGAAGTCATGGCCTACACGCTCGATCAGCGCGACCTGTTCGCGCGCATGGTCGGCTTTTTCAGCCGCGCCGGCTTCAACATCATGGACGCCAAGATTCACACGACGCGCAACGGCTACGCGCTGGACAGCTTCATGCTGCTTGACGTCAGCGGACGTGATCGGGACAAGGACATGCTCGCCTACATCGAGCACGAACTGACTGACCGTCTGACGCGTCAGGCGGCGCCCGAAGCGCCGGCGAGCGGACGGCTATCGCGCCAGGTGAAGCACTTCCCGATTCAACCGACGGTGACGATCCAGGCCGACGAAAAGGACGTGTATTTCGTGCTCTCGGTCAGCGCCGCCGATCGACCCGGCCTGCTGTACACCGTCGCCATGACGCTCGCGGCGCACGGCGCCAACCTGCATACGGCGAAGATCGTCACGCTCGGCGAGCGGGTCGAGGACACTTTCCTGATCAGCGGCGGCGACCTCGGCGACAGTAACGATCGGATCAGGCTGGAAACCGAGCTGATCGACCGCCTGAAGTGTTGAGCATGCTCGTCAATCGTCCGGCGCGAAGGCTGCGTCGGGGAAGAGTTCTTCGGTAAAGCCGAAGCTGCGGAAGTCGCGGATTCGACTCGGGTAGAGAATCCCGTCCAGGTGATCGCACTCGTGCTGGACGACACGTGCGTGGAAACCTTCCACCTCGCGCTCGATCGGCGCACCGTAAGGGTCGAAACCGGTGTAGCGCAGATGTCGCCAGCGCGGCACCAGGCCTCTCAAGCCGGGTACCGACAGGCAGCCTTCCCAGCCGTCTTCCATTTCCCCGGATAGTGGCGTCAGAACCGGGTTGATCAGGATCGTGAAAGGCACGCTTTCCGCATTCGGGTAACGCGGGTTGCTTTCGATGCCGAAAATGACGACGCGCAAGTCGACGCCAATCTGCGGCGCCGCGAGCCCGGCGCCATTAAGGTGACGCATCGTCTCCTGCATGTCGGCAATCAGCGCGCGCAACTGCGGCGCGTCAAATGCATCGACCGCCCTCGCCTGCTGCCACAGGCGAGGATCGCCCATCTTAAGAACTGGCCGGATCGCCATGACCGACCACAGTTTCGATGATGCGGCGCACGTGTTCCATTGACTCGGGCAAAGCGCCTTGAATCGCGTCAAAGCTGATTCCATTGCGGCTATCGGCGCGTCCGGCCGCGTAATTGGCGACAACGCTGATCGCGGCATAGGGAACACCCAATTCGCGCGCCAGAGAGGCCTCGGGCATCCCGGTCATCCCCACGACGTCTGCGCCGTCGCGTTCGAGACGATTGATTTCCGCCGCCGTTTCCAGGCGCGGGCCCTGCGTCGTGGCATAGACCGCGTTATCGCAGACGACAATTCCGGCAAGCCTGGCCGCAGCGATCAGTTTCCGGCGCAGCGGCTCATCGTAGGGTTCGGTGAAATCGATGTGCGTGACAGATTTGTCCGGTCCTTCGTGGAAGGTCGACTTGCGGCCCCACGTATAGTCGATGATCTGATGCGGAATCACGACATCGCCAGGTTTCAGATCGGCACGGATACAACCGACCGAGGCCACCGAGACGATGCGTGTGACACCGCGGTTGCAGAGCGCCCAGATGTTGGCCTGGTAATTGACTTCGTGCGGCGGGATCGTGTGGCCGTAACCGTGGCGCGCCAGAAACGCGACTTCGCGACCGCAGATCTGGCCAAAGGTCACCGCACCGGACGGCTCGCCGTAGGGCGTGCGCAGCACTTCCCGATGCGAGACGTTGAGGTTGGCGAGCTGACCAAGACCGCTACCACCGATCACCGCGAGCATGTCACTCCTCCTTCATGGCGTAGATGGCCGGGAGATTGCGGAAGGCGCCGCGCACATCCATGCCGTAGCCGAATACGAAACGATCCGGTACGGTCAGTGCAACGAAGTCGGCCTTGAGCGGCTTGTTCTTGCCGTTGAGCTTGTCGGTCGCCACGGCGGTATAGCACGCACGCGCGCCGAGCTCCTTCATGCGCTCGACGATGGCCGCCAGGGTCAATCCTTCGTCGAGAATGTCGTCGAGGATGATGACGGTGCGCCCCTTGACCGGCGTCCACGGCGCAGCACGCCAGGAAAGCGCGCCGCCGGAGGTTTCCTGGCCGTAGCGCGTTACATGCAGATAGTCGAACTCAAGCGGGAAGTGCAGTTGCGTCATCAGGTGGCCGGCAAACGGCACGCCGCCGCTCATCACGACGAGGAGCAGCGGGTTGGTTTCGCCCAGCTTCTCGGTGATTTCGCGCGCGACACGGCTGACCGCCGCGGCGACTTCTTCTTCGGTATGGATGACATCGGCCGAAGCCAGGATGTCCTTGATTTCTTGTATATCAGTCATGCGTGTTCCAGGGTTTTCAAGTAATTCGAGAAATCGGCGCCGACTTCCGGGTGGCGCCGACCAAAATCAACGGTCGCTTCGAGGTAGCCCAGCTTGGAACCGCAGTCGTAGCGTTTGCCGAGGTAGCGGTAGGCGAGGACCTGCTCTTCGGCAAGCAGGGCAGCCATGCCGTCGGTCAGCTGGATTTCGCCGCCGGAGCCCGGCTTGACGTTCTCCAGGTGATGGAAGATGCGCGGCGTGAGGATGTAGCGCCCGACGACGGCCAGCGTCGATGGCGCTTCCTCGGGCTTCGGTTTCTCGACGACGCCTTCGAAACGTTCGAGACGCTCGCTGACGTATGACGACTTGACGATGCCGTAGCTGCGCGTCTCCGCACGCGGCACGTCGAGCACGCCGATCACCGAGCACTGATGTTCGTCGAAGACGTCGGTCATCTGCTTCATCACCGGCGGCTCGGCATCGAGCAGGTCGTCGGCGAGCAGGATGGCGAAGGGTTCGTCGCCGATCACCGGCTTGGCACACAGGACGGCGTGTCCGAGGCCGAGCGCTTCCGGCTGGCGGATGTAGATGCAGTTGATGTTTTTGGGCAGAAGCGAGCGCACGGTTTCGAGCATCTCGGTTTTGTGCTTGAGCGCGAGTTCGGTTTCGAGTTCGTAAGCCTTGTCGAAGTGGTCCTCGATCGAGCGCTTGGTGCGGCCCGTCACGAAAACCATGTCGGTGATCCCCGCCGCAGCGGCTTCCTCGACCGCGTACTGGATCAGCGGCTTGTCGACGATCGGCATCATTTCCTTCGGACTGGCCTTCGTCGCCGGGAGAAAACGCGTACCGAGCCCCGCGACCGGGAAGACTGCTTTTCTGACTTTTTTCATTCGATGCCCCTCCTCTCTGTTTATTGTTCGCCCAGCAGGGCTCGCAATTGTGCCTCATCGATCACGGTCACACCTAGCGCCTGCGCCTTTTCGAGCTTGGAGCCCGCTTCCTCGCCGGCAACCACATAATCAGTCTTCTTCGATACCGAGCCGCTGACCTTGCCGCCGACCGCCTCGATCAGCGCCTTCGCTTCTTCGCGCGAAAGCGTTGGCAATGTCCCGGTGAGCACGAATATCTTGCCGGCAAGCCTCCCGGCTGTCGTCACCTGCGGTTCACCTTCGCCCCAGGTGACGCCTGCCGCACGCAGTTGCTCGATGACTTCGACGTTGTGCGACTCGGAAAGAAACTGGCGCAAACACTGGACGACCACCGGGCCGACATCATTGACCTGGAGCCATTCGTCGTCACTGGCGGCGATCAGGCGATCGAGGCTGCCGAAATGGCGTGCCAGATCCTTGGCCGTCGTCTCGCCGACGTTGCGGATACCGAGGGCGTAGATGAACCTGGCCAGCGTCGTCTGCTTGCTCTTCTCGATGGCCGCGAGCAGGTTGGTCGCCGATTTCTCGGCCATCCGGTCCAGGTTGACCAGCGCCATCAGGCCCATGTTGTAGAGATCGGCCGGCGTGCGCACGATGCCGGCATCGACGAGTTGTTCGACGAGTTTGTCGCCCAGCCCTTCGACATCCATCGCGCGCCGCGAAGCAAAATGGATCAGCGCCTGCTTACGTTGCGCCGGGCAGTAGAGCCCGCCACTGCAACGCGCAACGGCTTCGTCTTCGGCCTTGACCACGTGCGAGCCACAGACCGGGCAAGTCGCCGGCATGATGAACTCGGGCGCCAGGATCGGACGTTTCTCCGGCACGACGCGCACGACTTCCGGAATCACGTCGCCGGCGCGGCGCACGACGACCGTATCGCCGATATGAACATCCTTGCGCCGCACCTCGTCCTCGTTGTGCAGCGTGGCGTTGGTCACCGTCACGCCGCCGACGAAGACGGGCGCCAGACGCGCGACCGGCGTCAGTGCGCCGGTGCGACCGACCTGAATGTCGATGCCGAGCACTTCGGTGCTTGCCTCTTCGGCCGGGTACTTGTGCGCGACGGCCCAGCGCGGTTCGCGCGAAACGAAGCCGAGGACCGCCTGCAACTCGAGCGAATTGACCTTGTAGACGACGCCGTCGATGTCGAACGGCAATTCCGCCCGCCGATTGCCCATGCGCTCGTGGAAATCGGCGAGCGCCTGCGGCCCGCAGAGCACGGCGCGCTCGGCACACACGGGCAGACCGAACGCCGCCAACGCGTCGAGCACCGCACCATGCGTCGGTGGCGCCAGCCAGCCCCGGACCTCGCCGAGCCCGTAAGCGAAGAACGACAACGGCCGGCTCGCGGCGATGCGCGGGTCCAGCTGCCGAATGCTGCCGGCCGCGCCGTTACGCGGGTTGACCAGCGTTTTCTCGCCCGCCGCCAGTGCCCAGGCGTTGAAGCGCTCGAAGTCGGCGCGCTTCATGTAGATCTCGCCACGCACTTCCAGAACTTCCGGCGGATTATCCGCACGCAGACGCAGCGGAATCTGGCCGATCGTGCGCACGTTCGCCGTCACGTCCTCGCCAGTTTCGCCGTCGCCGCGGGTCGCCGCGCAGACCAGCACGCCGTTCTCGTAGCGCAGGTTGATCGCCAGACCGTCGAACTTGAGTTCGGCCGCATACTCGACCGGCGGGTCGCTTTCCGCGAGCTTCAATTCCTTGCGAACGCGTGCATCGAAGGCATAGGCACCGCTCGCTTCGACGTCGGTCTCTGTGCGGATCGACAGCATTGGCACGACATGGCGCACCGGTTTGAACATATCGAGCGGCTGCCCGCCAACGCGCCGCGTCGGCGAATCGGGCGTCCGCAGTTCGGGGTGCGCGGTTTCGAGCGCCTGCAGCTCGCGAAACAGCTGATCATATTCGGCGTCCGAAATCAGCGGCGCATCGAGAACGTAGTACTGGTGATTGTGTTTCTCGATCTCTGCGCGCAGTTCACTAGCGCGCTCGCGGGGATGCATTCGAATGCCCCGGATCAGGAAAACAGCCGCCGCGCCAACGAACCGCCGGCCGGCAGGCCGTGCGCCGCCATCGTCGACTGGAACTGTGCGACCTGCTTGCGGATCGGTTCGAGCGCGCCTTCGGACAACGGCCGACGATTGTCGTCGACCAGGCTGCCGCGCAGGACGTCCGCGAAGCGCCTGGCCAGCTCGACCATCTGGTTGAACACGCGCTCGCCGTGCGCGACGCGCGGCACGTCGAGCAGGAAGGTCAGCCCGTGCGTCGTCATGGTTTTCATCGACTCGGTCGAGAAGCCGAGATTCTCCTGATTGAGCAGCACGTAGAGTACGTTGCCGTCCTCGTCGCAACGCACGAAGCGCCGTTCGGCGTCGATCACCATGCCGGCGGCTTCGGCCAGCGCGCGCAGCTTGGTCCCGGCGAACACCTGCCCCTGGCTGATGACGTTGATGCCGATCTGGATATCGACGCTGGCGCAGAAGGCGTCAAGTTCCGCGGCCATCTGCAACGCCGCCGGTCGCGCCGGCAGACTGGCGATAGCCATCATTTCTTCGGCCAGATCCTGCATGGCGACGGCGAAGACCGACAACTCTCCATCGCTCGCCGGCCCTTGACGATCGACGAGTTGCAGGCCGACACGAATGCGCCGATACGCGCTCTGCCCGTCGTCAACGATCACGTCCCACTCGCGCGTCGTTTCATTGAAACCCAGCCAATGCACCGGCTTGCGGATGCGCGCCAGCACGTTGGCCTGCGATTCGAGAATCTGGTACGACGCTGCGGGTTCCACAACCTCGAATGCGGCGATGAAGTCGACCTGAGGCGACAGCAGATGGGTAGGTTCAGGCACATCGCCGACCTCGCGGTGCGCGTCGGCTTGAACCCTGGTGGCTTCCGGCGCTAAAGCCGGAACCGGCTCGGGGAGCGATTCGGGGTCGTGCTCCGGCTCCTTCGGGATTTTCGGCGGCGCGATGTCGTCGATTGCGTCGATTACGTCAGCAGCCGGATCGACGCTTTCCTCCGCCGGTTCCGTCTCGAAACGCAACACCGGTTCGATGCGGTCGTGGTGGAGGACGGGTTCGCCGTCAAACGGCGGTGCTTCCCGCCCTGCCGACGGCGATGCTGCGGCCGTCTCGAACAGGTCAGCGTCGGATGCGGCCGGACCTGCGACAGGGCGCTCGCGCACCGCCTCTTCCAGCAGCACATCGGCGTGATGCACGTCCAGTACCTTCTCCGCCAGCTTGCGGTGCCGGTATTCCTGCCACTTGTTGTAGGCGAAGACGCCGACCACGGCGGTCGCGCCCAGGCCGAGCAAACCCATCTGCAATTCAGTCATGTTCAGTCCTATACGATCTGTTCACGCATGCGCAGCGCTTCTTCCATGTCGACTTCGACGATACGCGAAACCCCCGATTCCTGCATCGTCACACCGACCAACTGTTCGGCCATTTCCATGGCGATCTTGTTGTGGCTGATGAAGAGGAACTGCGTATTGGTCGACATGCGGCGCACCATCGCGCAAAAACGTTCGGTGTTGGTATCGTCCAGCGGCGCATCCACTTCGTCGAGCAGACAGAAGGGCGCGGGGTTGAGCTGGAACATGGAAAACACCAGGGCAATCGCGGTCAGCGCCTTTTCGCCGCCGGAAAGCAGGTGAATCGTTGAATTCTTCTTGCCCGGCGGCTGCGCCATGACCTGCACGCCGGCGTCGAGAATTTCCTCGCCGGTCATGATCAGCCGGGCTTCGCCACCGCCAAAGAGGATCGGGAACAGTTCGCCGAAGCTCTTGTTGACGGCATCGTAGGTCGATTGCAGCAGATCGCGCGTCTCGCGGTCGATGCGGCGGATCGCGTTTTCCAGCGTCTCCATCGCCTGCGTCAGGTCTTCCGACTGCGCGTCGAGGAAGCCCTTGCGCTCGCGCGCCGATTCGAGTTCTTCGAGCGCGGCGAGGTTGACCGCGCCGAGCGCCTCGATCGAGCGCTGCAGACTGGTGATCGAACCCTGCAGCGGTCCCGGCTTGGCGCCGGCCAGGTCGTTGGCGAGACTCGCCTCGTCGGCGCCGACCTCGCTCAGTTGCGCCGCCTGTTGTTCGTAGTTGAGGCTCGCTGCCTGCTCCTTCAGCTTGAGCTCGCCGATGCGTTCGCGCTGCGGTTCGAGCCCGTGCTCGACGCGCATGCGCTGTTCTTCGAGTTCGCGCAGCCCCGTCGTTGCCGCTTCCAGCGCGTCGCGCGCCGCCGCCATCGCGCGTTCGCTGACGACACGCGTCTCCAGCGCCTCCTGCAGCCTGGGTTCCAGGTCTTCGGCCTGCATGGCTTCGGCACTCTCGGTGCAGCGTGCCAATTCGTCGACGATGCGGTCGATCTGCTTGCAGGCGAGTTCGCGGCCACGCGTGATCTCGTCGATCTTGCCGCGGCATTCGCGCTGCGAGAACTGTGCCTCGCGCAGCTCGCGCTCGACACTGTTGACCTGCTCGCGCTCGTCGCGCAGCGCCCGCTCCGCCTGTTCGAGCCGCGCACGTGCGCCGTCCATCACCAGCTGCAGTTCGCGAATTTCCTCGCGCTGCGTCTCGATCGCCTCGTCGGCGATGAACAGGCGTTCGTTCTCGCTCTCTTCCTCGGCCAGCATCTCGGCGAGGCTGGCGTCGATCTGCTCCTGGCGTTCGCGGAAGCGATCGAGCGCCTGCGAGAGTTTGAGCGTCTCAACCTGGATCGCGTGCGCCTGCTCCTGCAGGCCGTCGAGATGCCGGCGCGATTCGTGCAGCGCGGCTTGCGCGTCTTCCATGCGCGAGTCGATCTCGGCCATGCGCGCCTGCGCCTGCTCGACGCGCTCCTCGCGTTGCTCGATGAGCACGCCGAGTTCCTCGATCTCGCGCTGGCGTTCGAGCAGGCCGTGGCCGGCGGCGTCTGGCGCGAACAGCGTGACGCTCTGCCGGCAGACGACATCGCCACCCGGCGTCACGTAGCACGCCGTCGGCGAGAGTCGTTCGCGGTGCGCCAGCGCAAAGGCCAGATCGGCCGCCGTATAGACCTCGCCCAGCCAGTCGCCAAGAATCGCGGCGAGTTTTGGATCATCGCAGCGGATGTGGTGTAGCAGTCGTTCGGCACCGTCTGCCGCGGTCGCGCCTTCGAGCGGCAAGAGCAGCGTCAGCTTGCTGCCTGGCCGATCCTTGCTCCAGCCCGAGTCGGCGGCATCGGCAGTCAATGCACCGATGCGTTCGCGCAGGACGGCCTCGACCGCGTCTTCCCAGCCGGCGTCGACGTGCAGCGATTTCCACAGCGGCTGGCGGTGATCCAGTCGATGCCGGTGCAGCCAGTCGCCGAGCTTGCCGTCGCCCTGCACGCGCTTCTGCAGTTGCTCCAGTGCGGCGCGGCGCGCGTGCGCTTCGGCGCGCTCCTTCTGCACATGCTGGACTTCGGCCATCACCTCGCGGCGCTGGCGCTCGAACTGCGGGATCTCTTGCTGTTTGGCGACGAGTTCTTCCTGCGCCTCGGCGATGCGTTCGCGCAGTTCGGCCAGCGTTTCCTGCTTGAACTCGAACTCGGCGTGGTCGGGCACCGGCAGCGCCTCGCGCTCCTGGTTCAGGCGATCGCGCCTTCCGGCAAGGATTTGCAAGGAGCGTTGCGCGTGGCCGCGATTGGTGATTTCGACTTGCAGCCGCTGGTCGGCCTGCGCCAGCGCCGAACGTTGCCCGTTGACTTCTTCCTGCGCGTCGGCGTGCGCTTCCTCGACGAGCGGCAAGCGCTCCTGCTGCGCGGCGAGACGCATCTCGCCCTGCTCCACGCGTTCGTCGGCCAGCGCCGACAGTTCCAGCCAGCGCTCGTGGTCGGCGTCGAGTTGCTCGACCTGACCTTGCCAATGCACGTGATCATCGGTGAGCTGCGCCAGCCGCGATTCGTATTCCTGCTGCGATTCGCGGCGATGGCGGATTTCGGCTTCGAGCCGGGCAACTTCGGCGTTGGCATTGAACAGTCCGCTCTGGGCACCATGCACGCCGTCGCTCGCGGCGAAGTGCGCTTCGCGCGCTTCTTCAAGACGGGCTTCGGTTTCGCGAAGCGCGGCGTTCTGCGCCTCGAGGTCGATCACCGCGCGCTCGACTTCGCGCGCCAGACGCTCGCGTTCAGCCTGCGCCTCGTTACGGCGTAGGAGCCAGAGCAGTTGCTGTTTGCGCGTCAGTTCGTCGTTGTATTCGCGATATTGGCGGGCGACCGCCGCCTGTCCTTCGAGTCGCTCCATCTGCGAACCGAGTTCGCTGCGTATGTCTTCGACGCGCGTCAGGTTCTCGCGCGTGTCGGCGATCCGGTTCTCTGTCTCCTTGCGCCGCTCCTTGTACTTGGTGACGCCGGCGGCTTCTTCGAGGAAGACGCGCAACTCGTCGGGCTTGGCCTCGATGATGCGCGAGATCGTGCCCTGCCCGATGATGGCGTAGGCGCGCGGTCCGAGACCTGTCCCGAGAAACAGATCGGTGATGTCCTTGCGCCGCACGTGCAGGTTGTTGATGTAGTACTCGGACTGGCCGCTGCGCGTGAGCAGGCGCTTGACCGACAGCTCGGCGTACTGCGACCACTGGCCGGCGATGCGGCCGAGCGAGTTGTCGAAGACGAGTTCGACCGAGGCGCGTGAAACGGGCTTACGGCCGCTCGAACCGTTGAAGATGACGTCCTGCATCGACTCGCCGCGCAATTCCGAGGCTTTCGATTCGCCGAGCACCCAGCGCACCGCATCCATCACGTTCGACTTGCCGCAACCGTTCGGCCCGACGACGCCGACCAGCTGCCCGGGCAGCGCAATCGTCGTCGGGTCGACGAACGACTTGAAACCGGCGAGTTTGAGCTTTGTCAGGCGCATGAAATAGAACGCAGCCGGATCGGCTGCGCTGGATGTTGGTGTGGTTAAAGGGCGCTATGACGCCGCA
>RRZT010076636.1_pt1 | contig 16549 bp, 13 predicted proteins | sample 2165551 | NCBI WGS metagenome assembly RRZT01 (sample SAMN10456910, study PRJNA506462) | wastewater metagenome | biome: wastewater; feature: sludge; material: wastewater sludge; isolation source: wastewater sludge with Escherichia coli K12::gfp cells carrying plasmid... | place: USA: Moscow, Idaho...
GGCCGCTTCGTGGCCGGCACCGACCACTGGCGCACCAGCGAGGACCTGCGGGCCTTCGCCGCCGAGTCGCCCCTGCCCGCCATCGCCGCCGAACTGCTGCGGAGCGAGCACGTGTGGCTCTACGAGGACAGCGTCCTCGTGAAGGAGCCCGGCTCCGCCCTGCGCACCGAGTTCCACACCGACGCCGCCTACTTCCATGCCGCCGGCGAGGCCATGTGCACGTTCTGGGTGCCGCTGGACCCGACCGACCAGGCGAACGGCACCCTCACGTTCGTGGCCGGCAGCCACCGCTGGGAGCGCGACTTCCGTCCCAACCTCTTCGTGACCACCGAGCCCATCCCCGGCACCGAGGGCGAGGTCGTCCCCGACGTGCTGGCCGACCCGGCCCTCGCCGACCGGCTCCTGAGCTTCGACCTCCAGCCCGGCGACCTCACCGTCCACCACGCCCGCACCCTCCACGGCGCCCCCGCCAACGGCTCGGCCGACCGCCGCCGCCGGGCCCTCTCGGTGCGCTACTGCGGCGACGGCGTCACGTGGGCCCCCCGCCCCGGCGTCCCCCTCAACGTGCACCACGCGGCACTGGACCCCGGCGCCCCCCTGGGGATGCCCGCCTGCCTCCCCGTCTGGCCGCCGGCGCGATGAGTCGCCCCGGGGGGCCAGTGCAGTTCAGAAGTCGTCGACGCAGACGCGGAGCTCGCCGAAGGCGCGCAGCGGGAGGTCGGGGACCTTGGCCAGGTGGGCGAGGACGAGGCACTGCCCGAGGAAGCGGTGGAGCACCTCGTCGTTGACCGCGTCACGGATGCGCAGCCAGACCCGCTCGCTGGCACTGGGGTCGCGGGGGTCCTCCTCGATCTCGCGGATGGCCTCGATCACCTGGCGCACCGCACCGGTGACGAGGCGGCGCTCACGGCCGCCCTTGAGGTGGAAGGGGTACGCCTTGCGCTTGGCGAGGGTCCACTCCGCCAGCTCGAGGTAGGTGACGAGCTGGGCGCCGATGCCCCGCAGCACCCGCTCGAGGTTGGCGGGGTGGCCCTGGAAGCGGCGGTGGTCCTCGAGGAGGGCGGCGAGGGACTCGTAGCTCTTCCAGGGCGCGTCCGGCCCGTCGGACCCGGAGGAGGCCGGCACCGCCGACAGGTCGGCGCCGTCTTCGCGGAGGGCCTCGACGAGCGAGCGCCGGATGGCCTGCGGGGCGTGGAAGGCCTGGCGCACCCGGGCGCGCTGGTCACCGTCACCCCGGTGCCAGGGACGGCGCTTCGGACGGAGGTCGCGCGGCGGGTCGAGCACGTGCTCGTCACCGACGTGGACGCCGAAGCGCTCGACCCGGTCGGTGACCACGGGATCGCCGGCGATCAGGTAGCGATCCGCGGTCACCGAGTGCTCGAGGGCGGCGCGGAACGAGGCGTCACCCACCGTCGGCGCGCCGTAGGTGCTGAGGTGGACGTTGTCCCACGGCCACGACCGCCAGCCGGCGTCACCCGCGGACTGGGCCCGCGCCGAGCCCTCGGGAGCGGCCAGCACCATGGCCGCGGTGAAGTGGGTGGCGAGGGCGCCGCCCAGGCTGTGGCCGCTCACGTGGATGGCCCGAGGGGGCCCGGGACGATCGATGGCGTCGAGGCATCGAGCGACGTTCGGGAGCGTCTCGGCCATGCTGCGGGCGAAGCCGCGGCTCGACCGTCCGGTGCCGGAGATGGACGGGTCCTCGACCTGGCGCCACAGGTCCATGGCCGTGGTCCAGTCGGGGTTCCCCTGGCCGGCGACGAAGCCCCGCACGGCCGAGCGCACCACCCAGCCGCTGCGGCTGCCCCGGAACACGACGTGCACGTCGTAGGCGTCGTCGCTCCCGTCACCGCCGCCGTCACCGCCGCCATCTCCGCCGTCGTCGCCGAGGTCGCGCACGAGGACGTAGCCGAGGAAGCTGCCGTGCCCGCCGCGCCGCCACACCTGGCCGGTGAGGCCCTCGAAGCAGTGCAGGACGTCGGGCCGGGCGCCCCGGTCCCCCGCCGCCCGCCACACGAGGACGGGCTCGGCCGACCGGTAGGTCGACAGCCACACGGCGCCGATGCGGTCGGCGATCGCCGCCGGAGCGTCGAAGGCCTCCCAGGTGCCGAGGCGCTCGGGCTTCACGAAGCACGGGTGCACCGGGCCGAGACGGCGCAGGTCGGTCAGGATCGGGTCGAGGTGGGCGGGCACCCGGCGCTCGGCGAAGCGCTTGCGAGCCCGACCCAGGAAGGCGTCTCGCCGGCGCGTCCACGGGCGTGCCATCTGCTCGCTGTACGGGTCCATGGGCCAGAGCAGCGTCTGCGTGTAGAGCTGGTAGGCCAGGATGCACAGATCGAGGTGGTAGATGCTCTCGTCGTAGGGGCCCCCGCCGGACACCTCCCCAGCGTGCCACCTCCGGGCCCGGACCGGCCGCCGGTTGCTCTCACGGCCGCCGACACCGTCGACGGCGAGGAGGTGCTGGGCGAGCGCGGAGCAGCCAGCGCGCTCGCCCCGGCGCGCTGGCTGCTCGGATGTTCAGGGAGTCTGCGGGACGCCGGCCCGCACCTTGAACTTGATCCTGCCGGGTGTCGATGACCCGAGCGTCCGATGGATCAGACCGGTCGGGTTCGAGTCGAGGAACGCCCCGTGGACCGCTGAGCCTGGCAGCTCGTAGGTGCTGCCGAAGCCGTTCGAGATGCCTGCACGGGCCGAGGAGCCACCGAAGCCGTTGCTGCCGCCACTGGCGTCACCGGTCTCCCACTGGACACGGCCGTAGTTGAAGTAGACATCGAAGTTCCCGACGCCGGCCTTCTTCACGAGGACGAGTTGGAAGGCGTTGGTCTTGTCGGTGTGCTCGTAGTAGTACCCGACGCCGTTCCAGTTGACGCAGAAGGCCTGCCGGCCGCCAAAGGTCGTGGTCCCGTACTGGACCACGCTGGAGCTCGCCGGCCGGGTGTCGACATCTGCCCAGAACGGGGCGATGATCGGCCGATCGGCCACGTTGATCGACCCGGGCGTGTAGGCGGACAGCGGCGTCCTGAAGGTCACGTTCCCGTTGTTGTTGACGTACAGGCCGGTGTAGGCACGGTTGTACAGCCGGACGACGAACGGCAGCGTGACGCGTCCCGACGACCCGTCGTCGTTGCGGGCCAGTGAGTTCGCGGTGCAGCCGACGTTGTCGATGATCGGCCCGGTGGTGGCCCTGGGCGCGCTGGGAGCGGCCGTCGCGTCGGCGACCGCGGTTTCGGTCGCCGGCTTGCCGTTCGGCGCAACCTGGGCCTCGACCGCCACCGGGAGGCCGGCCATCAACAGACATCCGAGGCCGGCGGCACACACCGCCTTCCACCGTCGCCGATTCGAGCGGTGTCCTTGGGCGGAGATGGGCGATGAAGGGACGAAGGTCATGGTATTGCCTCCTTGGGCATTGGTTGCCTTCGTCCAGAGTGCTCCCACCACGGGAGACGGCAAGGGCCGTAGGTCCCTCGCGCATGCTCGCCCCGGTCAGACGAACGCCTCCTGGGCGCCCTGGACCAGCCGACCGCCGGCCTCGGGACCCGCCTGGGCTGCGGCCTGGAGGGCGCCCTTGCGCCCGAAGCGGTCCCCGATGGCGCCCGCGGTGAAGAGCAGGCCGGCGAACACGAGCGAGTAGGCGGCGACCACCCACTGGAGCTGCGAGGTGGTGGCGCCGAGGTCGCGGGACAGGGTGGGGATGGCAACGTTGAGGCTCGAGTTGCCCACGAAGAAGATGGCAGGCTGAGGCACAGCACGCGTGACGCAGGGCCCGCCCGCACTCCCCTAACGTCCCCGCATGGGCAACACAGGCACTCCCTGGTCGGGCGACGCCACCTCGCTGGTCGACGCCTTCCGCTCGGGTGAGCGCTCGCCGCTCGAGGAGCTCGAGGCCAGCCTGGCCGCGGTCGCCGCCTCGACGCTGAACTCGGTGTGCTTCGTCGACGAGGAGGCCGCCCGGGATGCGGCCCGATCGGCCGACGTCTCCCTGCCCCTCGGGGGCGTGCCCCTCGCCGTGAAGGAGCTGGACGCCGTGGCGGGCTGGCCCGACACCCACGCGTCGGTGCCCTTCGCCGACGAGATCGCCGACCAGACCTCCACGATGGTCACCCGCCTGCGGGCCGCGGGCGCGGTCACCGCGGTGCAGACCACGTCGTCGGAGTTCGGCGGCGTGAACCAGACCAACACCAAGTTGCACGGCGCCACGCGCAACCCGTGGAACCCGGAGCGCACGCCGGGCGGGTCGTCCGGCGGCAGCGCCGCTGCTGTGGCCGGTGGACTGGTGACCATCGCCACCGCCGGCGACGGCGGCGGCTCGATCCGCATCCCCGCCGGCTTCACCGGGCTGCTCGGCCTCAAGTGCACGTGGGGACGCATCCCGCGCGGCCCGAAGGTCGGCCCGGGGAACCTCACCGCCGTCCCCGGCTGCGTGAGCCGCTCGGTGCGCGACACCGCCCGCTGGTTCGACGTGGTCAACGGCTTCGACCTCCATGATCCGCTCAGCCTGCCTCGGGTCGACGGGTGGGAGGCGGGCCTCGGCTCGCACCTCGCCGACCTGCGCGGCCGTCGGGCGCTGGTCACCCCGGACCTCGGCGGCCTCGCCGTGGTCGCCGACGAGGTGGCCGCGCTCGTGACCGAGGCCGCTGAGTGGCTCCTCGACGGCGCCGGCCTCGTCCGCCGGGAGGCGGCGGTGAACATCCCGCGCATGGGCGCGGCCTGGGCGGTCACCGGCCAAGTGGGGCTCGTGCGGACGCTGGGTGACCGCTGGCCAGACTGCGCCCCAGAGCTCACCGGGCTCATGCGGATCGCCGCCCAGCATGCCCACGACCACTTCGACGTCGACGCCGCCGCCCGGGCCGAACGCCGGCGCATCGACCTGAACGAGGCCATGGCGGCACTGTTCGACGAGGTCGACCTCGTGATCACCGCCACCAACCCCGACGTGGCCTTCACCGCGGACGGCCACCTGCCCGGGATCGTCGACGGGCGGGAGGTGCGCGGCGGCAACCACGGCGCGCTGACCATCCCCTCGAACATCTACGGCAACCCGGCCATCTCCATCCCGATCGGCACCAGCAGCGAGGGATTGCCCGTCGGGCTGCAGGTGCTGGCTCCCCACCACCGGGAGAAGTGGCTCCTCGACCTCGCCCTGCTCGTCGAGCGCGAGCGCCCCTGGCCCCTCGTCGCGCCGGGGGCACCGTCATGAGCTGGACCGTCGGCGACCTCCGGGTCACGCCCATCGTGGAGAGCGAGCAGGCGTGGCCGACCGTGCTCTTCCTGCCCGACCTCACCCCCGAGGTCATCGACGAGATCGGCTGGCTCCGCCCGGACCACGTCACGCCGAGCGACGACATGGTGATGCGCTTCCAGGCCTTCGTGGTCGAGGCCGACGGCGCCCGCATCGTGGTCGACACCTGCGCCGGCAACGACAAGCAACGCGCCCTGCCCGTGTTCGACCACCAGTCGACCACCTTCCTCGACGACTTCCGGGCGGCCGGGTTCGATCCCGCCTCGATCGACCTCGTCGTGTGCACGCACCTGCACGTCGACCACGTCGGGTGGAACACCCACCTCGTCGACGGGCGTTGGGAGCCGACCTTCCCGAACGCCCGCTACCTCTTCGGGCGCACCGAGTACGAGCACTGGTCGGCGGCGGGCGAGGACGACCAGCGCCGCATCCTCGAGGACTCGGTCCAGCCGGTGATGGACGCCGGCCTGGCCGAACTGGTCGCGAGCACCCACCAGCTCACCGCCTCCGTGCGCCTCGACCCCACGCCGGGCCACACCCCCGGCCACCACTCGGTCCGCCTCACCAGCGGCGCCGAGTTCGGCGTCATCACCGGCGACGTGCTGCACCACGCCGGCCAGGCGGCGATGCCCCACCTCTCGACCGTCGCCGACAGCGACGCCGACGCGGCCCGGTCCACCCGCACGTCGTTCCTGGCCGACTGCGCCGCGTCGGGCAGCCTCATGATCGGCACCCACCTGCCCGGGAAGACCGCCTACCGGGTCGAGCCCGCCGACGGCCACGGCTTCCGCCTGGCCTGAGGCCGGCGTTCCGCTGCGAACGTTCTCGGGAGCAGTTCCGCCATGCCGCAGCTGCTCGGCCGACGTCGACCTAGGGCGTTCAGCTGAACGTTTCGGGGTCGGATTCCTGTCAGTGGGGGTGGGGACAATGAGGGTCGACGCCACCCACTCCGGAGGTTCACCGATGCCCCTCGCGCCTGCCACGTGCCCGCCCGGTGAGGACGTCGCCGACGCCGTCGTCGCCGAAGCCGCCGCGCTGTCGACCGAACGCCTCGAGGCCGAGATCACCTCGCTCGCCGGCCACATCGCCGCCGCCACCTGCCGGTTCCTGCTCTACGTCGCCGAGTTCGACCGCCGCGAAGGCTGGGCCGCATGGGAGTGTCGCTCGGGCGCCCACTGGCTCATGTGGCACTGCGGCATGAACATCCGCACCGCCCAGGACCACCTCCGGGTCGCCCACGCTCTCGAACACCTTCCGCAGGTACGCGCCCACTTCGCCGCCGGGATCCTGTCCTACTCGAAGGTGCGGGCCATCACCCGCGTCGCCGACGCCGACACCGAGGACTTCTTCTTGAACTACGCCCTCAACGGCACCACCAGCCACCTCGAACGCGCCGTCGCCGGCTACCGCTCCACCAACGAACTCGACGACCCCAACGCCAACGACCGCCACGCCCGCCGCTACTTCCGGTGGTGGTTCGACGACGACGGCATGGTCTGCTTCGAAGGCCGCCTCACCCCCGAAGACGCCGCCGTGGTCATCGCCGCCATCCAAGCCGCCACCATCGCCCCCACAAAACGTTCAGCTGAACGCCCCGCGAGCGACCACGACACCCAGGCCGTCCCCCAGCCCGGCGACGACCCCAAAGAAGCACGCCAAGCCGACGCACTCGTCGCCATCTGCACCGGCGACCACCCCGACACCAGCAGCCGCGCCACCGTGGTCGTCCACGTCGACCGAGACACCCTCACTGACGACGCCGACGGCACCTGCCACCTCCAAGGCTCCACCAACATCGCCCCCGAGACCGCCCGCCGCCTCGCCTGCGACGCCACCACGCACACCATCGTCACCGGCCCCGACGGCAAGGCCACCCTCGTCGACAAAGCCTCCAAGACCATCCCACCCCGCGTCCGACGCGAAGTCGACGCCCGCGACCACGGCTGCTGCCGCATCCCCGGCTGCGGGGCAACCCGCCACACCCACGCCCACCACATCGTTCACCGCGCCCACCACGGCCCCAACGAGCTCGACAACCTCATCACCCTCTGCCCGTTCCACCACCGACTCGTCCACGAAGGTGGCTACCGCATCGAACTCGACGACGACCAGGTCATCCTGCACCGACCCGGACGCCCACCCCTCGTCGACGCCCCACCCAACACCCCCACCGGGGCCCCCATCACCGCCACCAACCTCGACCTCGGCCTCCACATCGAGCCCACCACCATCATCTCCCGATGGGACGGCACCCGACTCACCCACGACGACCTCTCCTGGTCACTCGCCTTCCTCAACGCCGGCCTCTCCACCCCGTGAGGCAGCTGGCCGAGGCCGACTCCACTTGGCGCGAGACGGCGTTCAGCTGAACGTTCGAGGTCTGGCGCTCCGGCCACCTACGGACCGACGGATCCGGCGAGACGGTTCGGCGTGGGCGCCTGCGGGGTGACGGTCAGGCGCGGGCGTCGCGGGCGGCGCGGGACATGGCCTTGCCCATCGCCGCGAAGCCGCGGAGCACGCCGGGCAGGCCGCGCACGGCGCCCTTGACGTCGCTGCGGAGCGGCACCCGGTAGTCGCTGGGGCGGGGGCCGACACGGTCGGCCATCCAGCACGAGTGCAGCATCAAGTTCGGGTTGAACCCCGGCGAGGTCGCCCTCGCCAGCGGGCCGGCCTCGAGGTGGCCGGCGTCGAAGATCTGGATCTCCTTCGGGCCGTTGCGGTGCACCACCACCACGACGTAGCCGTCGTCGGGATCGTCGGCGCCGGCGCGAGGCACGAACGTCGGCGGCGACGGGAAGGCCCCGTCGTCATAGCTCCAGACCTCGGCCACCTTCATGGCCTCGAGTTCGACGCGGGCCAGGGTGCCGGGGACCGCCACGTCCGGGAGGTCGTCGGGGGCCACGACGCCGTCGGTGGCGTCGTGGTAGAGCTGCCACCAGGTCTCGGGGATCAGGTCGGGGTCGTAGCCGGCGCCGGCGTACCAGAGCTGGCGGTGATGGGCGCGCGCGGCGGGCCGGTAGGTGTCGGCGGTGGGCAGGACGCCACCCCAGACCCGCTCGGGGTCCACGGCGACGTCACCTTCGACCACCTCGCCGGTGGCGGGGTCGATGACGTAGCGACCCACGACCGAGGGCTGCAGGGCCACGGCGATGAGGCCCTCGTAGTCCTTGGCGATGGGCCGGCCGTTGCGGTGGTCGCGCTCGTCGGCGGTGAGCGTGAGCACGAGGTCGGCCAGGGGGGCGTGCTGGAGGATCACCCGGATGCGCCCGTCGGGCTCGTCGTGGTCGACGTAGAGGTGGCCCGTCGGCATCGGCAGGCGCACCTCGAGAGCGCGGACCGTGCCCCCCGGCGGCGTGGCGGCCACGTCGGCCTTGGCCACGATCCAGAGCTTGGTGTGGTCCTGGTTGCGCTGCGCCGGCGGCAGGCCCCGGAAGGTCTCCGGCCCCACCTGGAAGGGGAGGTCGCTGAACACGACGTGGTCGGCGGACACCTTCACGTCGTGGATCGAGTCGAACGGCGACATGCCCTCGACCTTCCAGCGGTGCACCGGGCCGTCGAGGTCCCAGCGGGCGAGGTAGGTGTCGGCGGCGACGTCGGGGGGCGAGATCTGGCTGTAGTTCACGAACCACAGCGCCCGCTCCTCGTGGTCGGGCGCCGGGTGGGCTGCGACCGCGCAGAGCGGCTCGAGCAGGCCGGGCGCACCCTGGAGCCACTCGTCGTTGGCGCCCACCGGGGTGAGGAAGGCGAGGGTCTCGGGGTCAACCTCGACAGGGCGGCCGGCGTCGTAGCCCACGAAGAGCCGCCCTTCGAGGGGCTGGACGTTCGTGTTGGCCATGTTGGTCACCCCGAACGGCGACAGCTCCATGAACGCGACCTTGGCGAAGAGCCGGGGGAAGCGCCGGCGGAGCCGGTTGACCGGGCTGTCGACGCGCCGGTGCTCGACCACGACCGCGCCGTCGGCGTCCGGACGCAGGTGGATCTTCTCGATCAGGCCGTGCTCGCCGAACCAGTGGCCGCCCGGTCGCCGCTTGTCGGGGCCGACGATGAACACCGACCCCTCGACGTCCTCGGGCCAGTGCCCCTCCACCACCGCCAGGCGGTGGTCACGCTCCCCCTGTCCCCAGAACAGGTTGGTGGTGAGGGTGGGCACCTGAACAGTGTTCACCGCTCGGCGGCAGGAGGCAAGGTCCGCGTCAGCGCCGGGAGGCGGGTGGGAGCATCAACGGAGCGTGTAGGTCACGGGGAGGTGCTTGACCCCGCTCACGAAGTGGGCCCGCTGGTACTCGGGCTCGCCGGCCAGCTCCATGGTGTCGATCCGCTCGAGCACCTTGGACAGCAGGGTCCGGACCTCGCGACGGGCCACCTGGGCGCCGAGGCAGTAGTGCATGCCGAGGCCGAAGGCGAGGGTCTTGTCGGCGTCCGGGCGGGTGATGTCGAAGCGCATCGGGTCCACGAACACCGTTTCGTCCCGGTTGGCCGAGGGGTAGGAGGTGAGCACGACGTCGCCCTTGGCGATGGCCTGGCCGCCCACCTCGGTGTCCTCCTGGGTCCAGCGGAAGAAGCTGCGCACCGGGCTGGTCCAGCGGATCATCTCCTCCGCCGCGTTCTGGGCGAGGGACGGGTCGGCCTGGAGCGCCCGGAGCTGGTCCGGGTTGCGCAGGAGCTGCTCCATGCCGCCGCCGAAGGCGAACGACGTGGTGTCGTGCCCGGCCGTGGCCACGATGATGTAGTACCAGAGGAGCTCGGTCTCGCCGAGGGGCCCACCGTCGACCTGGCCGTTGGCCAGCACCGTGGCGAGGTCATCGGCCGGGTGGGCCCGGCGATCGGCGGTGAGCTCGCCGAAGTACTCGGTGAAGGTGCCGAGCGTGTCGGACAGGAACGCCAACGGGTCGGTGAAGTCGCCCAGGTACTCGGGGTCGGCGGCACCGAAGATGCCCTGGGTGAGACGCAGCATGAGGGCCTCGTCCTGCTCCGGCACCCCGAAGATGGTCATGATCACGCGCAGGGTGAAGGGCACGGCGAGGTCCTGGGCGAGGTCGCAGCTGCCCCCGAGCTCGACGAGGCGATCGGCGTACTCGTCGGCGATGGCGTCGATGGCCGGCTGGAGGCGCGACACCGCCGCCGGCTTGAACCAGTCGTTGGTGACCTGGCGGTACTTCTGGTGCTCTTGGCCGTGGATGTGCACGAGGGTGCGGGGCAGTGCGAAGCCCATCGCCTCGAGCACGTCGTACGTCACGTCGGGACCCGGCGCCGACCTCTCGGTGTTCCAGAACACGTCGCTCCGGCGGGACACCTCGAACACGTCGGCGTGGGACGTGATGGCCCAGAAGGCCGGCCACCCCTCGGCCTCGACCCGCAGGACGGGCGAGTCACGGCGGATCTCCGCCGCCACCTCGTGCCAGTGCTCCATGTCCTGGTACAGGTCCGGCGTGATGAAGATGGCTCCACGCGGATCGGAGTGCAGCACGGGTCCGGGGGTGTCGGTCATGAGATCCTCCTGGGGCGTCGGCGCCCGATCGTACGACGTGCCCACAGGGGTCCTGAACGGACCTTCAGCGCGGCGTGCCCGAGGACGCGCCGCGCACCCGTGCGTGCGAGGGTGGTGCCGTGCACGTGCTCGTCATCGAGGACGACCCCACCGTGGCTCTCGGCGTGGCCCGCTGCCTCACCGACGACGGCTTCACGGTGGACACGGTGCACGACGGCACCGAAGGCCTCGCCCGGGCCCGAGCCGGCCAATACGACCTCATCGTGCTCGACCTGATGCTCCCGGGCCTGAACGGCTTCCGCATCTGCAAGTCCCTGCGGGACGAAGGCGACTGGACGCCCATCCTCATGCTCACCGCCAAGTCGGGCGAGTACGACGAGGCCGAAGGGCTCGACACGGGCGCCGACGACTTCCTGACCAAGCCCTTCTCCACCGTGGTGCTCCAGGCCCGGGTGCAGGCCCTGCTGCGGCGGCCGCGCCGGCGGTTGGAGTGGCCTGCGGTCGGCGACCTGCGCCTCGATCCGTTGCACCGCCGCTGCTTCCGCGGCGACGTAGCCGTCGACCTCACGGCACGGGAGATGGAGGTGCTCGCCCTCCTCTTGGACCACGCCGACCACACCATCACGAAGGCCGAGATCCTCGAAGGGGTGTGGGGGCCGGAGTTCGCCGGCGACGAGAACATCGTCGAGGTCTACGTCGGACACCTGCGCCAGAAGGTCGACAACCCCTTCGGGCGATGCTCGATCGAGACCGTGCGCGGCGAGGGCTACCGCCTCCGGAGCGAGGCCGTCCACCCATGAACCGAACGGGAAGGCGGCGCCTCTCGCTCCGGGTGCGCATCACCGCCGGCGCGCTGCTCGTCGTCCTGCTGGCCGTCGGCGGCGCCGGACTGGTGGTGATCGGGGTGCTCGACCACGAGATGCTCGCGCAGGTCGATGCCTCCCTCACCTCGACCGCCGACTACGTCGACCGAGCCCTCACGAGCGGGCAAGGGCTGCCCACAGAGGAGGGTCCGAGCGACCTGTACGTCCAGTTCCTCGCCCCCGACGGCCGGGTGCTCGGCGCCAGCGACGCTGCGCTCGGGGCACCGCCGCTCAGCCCGCCGCTGACCGACGCCTCGCCCGGCATCACCACGGCCGAGACACGCCGCTTCGGCACGGTGCGGGTCCTGACCCAGGCCTCGCCGCTCGACCCTACGGTGACCTTGGTCCTCGCCAAGTCGTCCGATCACGTGGCCGAGGTCCGGGCCTCGCTCGAGCGACTGCTCCTGGTGATGACCGCCGGGCTCACGCTGTTCCTCGGTGTGGTGGTCTGGGTGGTGGTCGGTCGTGCCCTTCGGCCCGTGGGCGCCATGGCCCGCAGCGTGGGCGAGATGGGCGAGCGCGATCTCGGCCGTCGCCTCGACCGGCCGGGCACCGGCGACGAGCTGGACCGGCTGGCCGACACCCTCAACGACCTGCTGGCGCGCCTCGACGACGCCGTGACCCGTGAACGTCGCTTCGTGTCCGACGCGAGCCACGAGCTGCGCACGCCGATCACCGGCGTCCGGTCCCTGCTCGAGTCCGAGCCCGAGGACCTCGCGGAGGTGCGCTCGTCGCGCGCGGAGGCGCTCGCTGCGGTCGACGCGTTGGCGGACCTCGTCGACGATCTCCTGGCGCTGGCGAAGGCCGACGACGGCGGACGCCACGCAACCGGTGCCACCCGTGTACCGGTCGACCTCGACGACCTCGTCCTGGCCAGGGCCCGGTCGCTCGGTCGCACGACCGGCCTGACGATCGACACCCGAGGCGTGTCCGGGGGGCAGGTGAGCGGCCGCGACACCGACCTCGGACGGGTGGTCGAGAACCTGGCCGCCAACGCCGCTCGCTACGCGGTGAGCACCATCGCCTTCACCGTGCAACAGGAGGGCGACACCGTCGTGCTCACCGTGACCGACGACGGCCCCGGCATCCCCGAGGCCGACCGCGGCCGGGTGTTCGAGCGCTTCACGACGCTGGACGACAGCCGTTCGGGGGTGCGTGGCGGCACTGGTCTCGGGCTGTCGATCGTGGCCGCGATCGTGGCCGCTCACGGTGGGACCGTCGCGGCCGGTGATGGGGACGGTCGGGGAACCCGCTTCACGGTGCGGCTCCCGGCGGTCGATCACCACGCCGTCGGCGCGGCAGTCTGAAGGGACGTTCAGCATCGGGCGGCCGGCGGCGGTCGCGGCCCTGCTCTGATGGCGACATGGTGGGAGTGCCCGAAGGTCGACGTGGTTCGGCATCGAGACGACGGTCGCCGGCCGGACGTGGCCACCCACCGGCCGCGGCCACCCTCCTGGTCGCACTGGTCGCTCTGGTCGTGCTGGCGGGGTGCGCGTCCGAGGGCGACGATGCGGTATCGGAGGCCATCGCGCCATCGACGACCGCCGCGGGAACTCCGGTCGAGTCCGGTGACCCGGGGTGGACGCAGTACGGCCACGACCTGGCCAACAGCCGCCTCGACACCGACCCCTCGGCGATCACCGCCGCCTCGGTCGGGGATCTGGTGCCCGGCTGGTCCCTCGACGGCGTCGTGGGGGTGACGGGGACGCCCACCGTCTCGGACGGAGTCGCCTACTTCGGGGACTGGACGGGCACCGTCCACGCGGTCGACCCGGCAACTGGCGACGAACGGTGGGCACGCGATCTCGGTGGTTCGGTGATCGGCTCGGTTCCCATCACCGGAGACGCCGTCTACGCCGCCAGCGGCGTGACCCTCTACCGATTGGACCGCGAGACCGGCGCCGTCGACTGGCAGGCCACCACCCACCGCCACCCGTGGGCGATGATCTCGTCGTCACCGGTCGTGGCCGACGGTCTCGTCCTCCAAGGCGTGGCCAGCGGCGAGGTCACCGTGCCCTTGGAGCAGTACAGCTTCCGAGGTGCCGTCGGAGCGTGGGACGCCGAGACAGGTGAGCGGGTCTGGCGGCGCTTCATGACCCCCGACGACGCAACCGGTGGCGCCGGTGTCGGCATCTGGTCGACCCCGGCCGTCGACCTCGATCGAGGGGTCATGTACCTGGGAACCGGCAACACCTACGAGGAGCCCACGAGCCCGCTCGCCGACAGCATCGCCGCGCTGGACCTCCACACCGGCGAGGTGGTCTGGTCGACCCAGTTCACCGATCCCGACGTCTTCGCGGCCGGCGCCGGGGGCGGCACGGACGCCGACGTGGGTGCGGCGCCCAACCTCTGGAGTGCCGACGGGCGGGACTTCGTGGGCGCGGGCGACAAGCGCGGCGTGTACTACGCACTCGACCGTGACACCGGTGAGGTGATCTGGCAGGCCAACCTCACGACCGGCAGCATGCTCGGCGGCACCATCGGCTCGGGTGCATTCGTCGACAGCACTCTGGTGGTGACCTCGAACGTCGGCAACCCCGAGAACAACGCCCCGACGAACGCCTCCCGGGTGGTCGCTCTGGATCCTTCGACCGGCGACCCGCGCTGGGCGCACGAACTCGACACCAACGTCTTCGCTCCCGTCAGCGCGATCCCGGGTGTGGCCTTCGTCGGCACCACCGACGGCACCCTGCTCGCGCTCGACGTGGCTTCCGGTGACGTGCTCTGGCAGTTCCAGGCGCCGAGTCAGACCGGCTCGGGCCCCTCGGTCAGCGATGGTGACCTGCTCTGGGGTTACGGCTACAACCTGTTCGAAGGCCCCGGCGACGGCGGCCTGCTCACCTTCCACCCCGCGCCTGGAGGCGACTGATGCGCCCGACCCGAACGATCGTGACCCTCGTGGCCCTCGCCGGCCTCGTCCTCGGCGGCGCCTGCTCGTCCGATGACGGCGGCGGGTCGAGCGACGCCGCTGCGGGCACGCCCTCGACGACCGCGGCGGCGCCGACCACGACCGTGGCCGGCCCGTCGCCCTCCGCGGGCTGCGAGGGGACGCCCGCCGCGGCGCCCGGGACCACCGACGAGACCATCACCGTCGACGGCAACGAGGGTCGGTACCAGCTGATCGTCCCCGAGGGCTACGACGGCACCACGCCGCTCCCCCTCGTGTTCGGGCTGCACGCGCTGACCGTGAGCTACACGTTCGTCCCCGCCGGCGCCGGCTTCGCCGACATGGCCGAGGACTACGACTTCATCGGCGTCTCCCCTTCGAACCTCGTCGACAACGGCACGTTCTTCTGGATGGCGTCACCGGTGCCCGACAACCCTGACGTCGCGTTCATGGAAGCGCTGCTCGACGAGCTGGAGGCCGAGCTCTGCATCGACACGACGAAGGTGTTCAGCACCGGGCAGTCGAACGGAGCACAGATGTCGTCGGTGCTCGCGTGCCAGATGTCCGATCGCGTCACCGCGGTGGCGCCCATCGCCGGCGTGGAGTTCCCCGCCGAGGACGGCGTGTGCGATGACCGCCCCGTGCCGGTCATGGCCTTCCACGGCGACGCCGACCCCATCGTCACCTACGAGGGCGGAGGCCTGAACTCCGAGACGATCGCCAACATGCACTACTGGAAGGGCGCCATCCCCGACGACGTGCCCGAGCACCACGGCGTCGACTCGGCCATGCGCAACTGGGCGGCCCACAACGGCTGCGAGCGAGGTCGCACGGGTGAGCGCATCTCCTCGGAGGTCCTGCGCTACACGTGGGAGGGCTGCGACGCCGAGACCGTGCTCTACGTCGTCGAGGGCGGCGGGCACACCTGGCCCGGCCGGCCGACCCCGGGGTTTGAAGCGCAGTTCGGCCACACCACCATGGACATCGAGGCGACGCCCCTGATGTTCGACTTCTTCCTGGGTCCCCCGGACGAGCAGTAGACCGCCATGCTCCGCCCGCCCGGCGCTCCGGCTCAGGCGTCCGACGGCGAGTCGAGGACGGCGTCGACCAGAGCGTGGATGGTGGCCAGGAGGCGGTCACCGGCCCGGTGATCGGGGGCGGCCATGTCGTCGATCACCAGCCCCTGGATGGCGAGGACGACGAGGTCCACCAGCCCGGCCAGCTCGTCGGGGTCTCCCAGTGCGTCGGGGAGGGCGAGGCGCGACAACTCGTGGAGGCTGGCCACGTGGGCCCGCACGACCGGCTCGAGGCTGGCCCGCAGGACGGTGTCGGTGCGAGCCGCGGTGTAGAGCTCGAAGGCGGCCCCGAGGCGCTCGTCGTGCATCTGACGCCACAGGAGGTCCACCGCCAGGTGGACGCTGCGCTCCTCGGGGCGGACGGCTTCGACCTCACGGGCCCAGTCCGCCCGCAGGGCGGCGAAGAGGTGGTCGATGGTGGCGGTCCAGAGGTCGGCCTTGGTGGCGAAGTGCTTGAACAGGGCCCCCTGGCTGGTGCCCGCCCGCTTCACGACCTCGGTGGTGGTGAAGCCGGCCACGCCCACCTCCACGAGGGTTTCCAGCGCGGCCTCCAGCAGGGCCTGGCGGGTGGCGGCCCGGCGCTCCTCCTGCGTGCGGCGGGGCGGGCGGGCGGCGGGGCTCACCGCTCGATCATGCCGCCTGGGCGGCCTCCACCGGGGCCGACGGCTGGGTCATCGCCGGTGCCGCGGTCGACGGGACCGACGCCGCCGGCGCCCAGCCGGGACCGCGCAGGACGTAGCCGAAGCGCTCGGACCAGGTCCGCGCCGCTCGCACGTCGCGGGCGATGGCGGCGTACTCGTGGAACGCGATGACCCCGAGGTTGAACGAGTCGATGTCCTTCGTGAGCCCGTAGCGCACCCGGGCGTCCTCCCGCTCGAAGGTGCCGAACAGGCGGTCCCACACGATGAGGATGCCGCCGTGGTTCTTGTCGAGGTAGGGCCCGTTCGAGCCGTGGTGGACCCGGTGGTGCGACGGCGTGTTCATGACCGCTTCGAACCA
>RRZT010822584.1_pt1 | contig 16548 bp, 12 predicted proteins | sample 2165551 | NCBI WGS metagenome assembly RRZT01 (sample SAMN10456910, study PRJNA506462) | wastewater metagenome | biome: wastewater; feature: sludge; material: wastewater sludge; isolation source: wastewater sludge with Escherichia coli K12::gfp cells carrying plasmid... | place: USA: Moscow, Idaho...
GTCCGCCGCCTCGACCATTTATCCCTCGATTTCGGGAACAATCTCGGAGGTCGCACGCATTCTCCACTGAGCGGGGCATCGTATGTTGTCGTGTGCGTGTGCGTGTGCGTGTGCGTGTGCGTGTGCGTGTGCGTGTGTGCGTGTGTGCGTGTGCGTGTGTGCGTGTGCGTGTGCGTGTGTGGGTGAATGTTGTCGTCACCTACGAAACCAGGGCTGGCGCCGTCGTCGTTCCGATTCCGTTCGGCGTGAATACGGCGTGAACTTCGAGAATGGACAGTTTTGTCGAGAATTGAGGCCTGGGACAGCAGCGTAGGACTCAATTCTCGACGCCACCGTCCATTCTTCATGATGATCCCCCATTTTCTCACCGCCGATGTGCCGATCCTGGTTCCTTCGCCGCCATTTTGGCCCGAATCGGCTTTGGTGTGCGCATGAGATACCTTCGTGGTGAGGGTTCTGGGATGTGTGTCGATGATCGTTTCTTGAGAAATCGATGGATGAGTAATGCGACGCGCTGAGGGTTCTCCAACTGTTTCCAGGAGAGATTGACGACCTCGTAGCCCGCGGAACGGAGTAAGGTTTCACGTGCTCGTTCCTCGGCGGCACGTTGTGGTCTACCGTCGTCGTTGTATTTTCCTTCGCCATTGAACTCGACGATAAGTTTCTGGTCGGGCCAGACGAAGTCGACAAAGAATTCATAGCCGTCCACGAAGATCTGGTATTGCATGATCGGGGTGGGTAGTCCGTAAGCGTGGATGAGCCACAGAACGCGGGCTTCGGCAACACTTTCGACTTGTCCACTTGCGAGCGAGATGATCTGCATGGCACGTTGGCGACCAGCCGTGTTGGGGAGTTTCTCCGCAATCGCGATCATTCTTTTGCGGGCTTCTGCTTCTCGTTTCAGGAAGCCGGCGTCGAGACGATCTTGGTAGACATCACCTGACGTGGCTAATGCCCCAAGGACTGAACACACGATGATGAATGCGGTTTGGCTTGCCTCTAAACGAGCCACATCAACTGCTGTTTGTTCGCGATTGGTGACAAAGACTCCTTTCCCGAGATCATAAACGCCAATCGGTCCCGATGCCGTCATCGGACGCATGTGAACTGGTCCTGTCGCTCGGGGATGTGGACGCAGAGCTCGAACCTTGAGACGTCCCTTGTACTTGTAAACGGAGATATCTGTGGGTTTTGGCCACACGGGGTGGCCTAGCAGAAGCGCTGCGGTGGTATTTGCGAAAAGTAGCGCACCTTGAGACTGCTGGGCTAGCGCAAGGACGTATCCTAAGTGATAGTCCTGATGACGACCGAATGTGCGTTCCTTGCGAGGCTCAACAAGGAAACCGACGATCGGCCTCCACCATCCCTGCTTTTCTAGCGCTATCGCTTCAGCTCGTGGCATTGACGGAGTGGAGACGATATCTGGCCAATGTAGAGGATCGCTGCTCATGAACATGGGTTCTATCGTTCTTCATGTGGCCCGATCTTGCAGAGAGAATCCACAGGTTGAGGGACGGACTATCGCCTTTGTCCCGAATTCTGAATGCGTGACTGTGGAATTCTGAATGCGTGACTGTGGATATCGGTGTTCCCGATTTGGTTTGCCGAAGAGCGTTTTTAAGAATGGACAGTTTTGTCGAGAATTGAGCCCTGGGACAGCAGCGCAGGGCTCAATTCTCGACGCCACCGTCCATTCTTCAGAGGTCGACGGCGGCCTCCGTGCCACCGCCTGGTCGTCTCAAGCATTCCAACCACAAGAATGCCGGGGCATCCCCTACGAATGCCCCGGCATTATCCTTGAACAACAGGCGGTCAAGCCCGGAGAGATTCCGTCGGCAGGTCAAGCAACCGGCGCAATCTCGGGTCGCCGGTGTCCCAGTTCCGGCGACGTCTTCTCAACTTGCTACGTCAGCGATGCCTGGTAAATACCTTCGATAGTGGCATCGAGCGTGCTGTTGAAGTCTTCATCGCTCTGCGAGGCAGTGAGGCCGTCGAGGAGTGCGCGGCTGAAGCTAGCGATCAGCCCGTTGTTACGGGAGAGACGATCATTGGCCTCGTCGCGTGGGTAGCCACCGGAGAGGGCGACGACGCGCGCAACCGCCGGGTGCTCAATAAGCTCGCGGTAGAAGTTATCCACATCGGGAATGGTGAGCTTGAGGGCCACCTTCTTGCCGTCGAGTTGGTCGAGATGCGCGAGGATCTCAGCCTTGAGCAGTGCCTCAGCTTCTGCCTTGTCCGGGGCGTCAATGTTAACCTCGGGTTCCACGATGGGTACGAGGCCAGCGGCAAGAACGCGCTCTGCCAGCTCAAACTGCTGATCCACAACGGCCTTAATACTGGCTGGATTAGCGGCGTAAATAACCGAACGCTCCTTGGTCCCATAAACTCCCTGCGCCTTGGCACGGGCCAGGAGTTCGTCAAGTCCGGGAATGTCCTTCATGAGCTGGGCGTCGTCCTTCTTCTCGGCGAGGCCCTTATCAATCTTGAGGATCGGAACGATGTTCTTGGTCTCCCACAGATACTTTGCAGAGGGAACTCCTTCGATCTCGCGGTCGAGAGTGTTCTCGAAGAGGATGGCACCAATAATGCGCTTGCTGTCAAAGACCGGGCTCGTCATGATACGCGAGCGTGCTTCGTGAATAAGCGCGTACATCTCGTCTTCATTCGAGTACGCGGTTTCCGGTACACCGTATTGGGCGAGTGCCTTCGGCGTGCTGCCGCCGCTCTGATCCAGGGCGGCGATGAACCCCTGGCCCTGCTCGAATCGGAGAGACTGCTGTTCGTTGGTCATGGTGCTCCTCGTTTGAATCGTTCCGCGAACATCTTAAGTGTAAATGATAATCGTTATCAATAACAAGTTGATGTCTCACATAACGTTGACTGAACGCATACCATCTCGAACTACAAATGTATAAGCGCGATGTCTCCGCACTGCCCTGGTTAAAAATCTCGGAATTCGGGCAAGTTCTTTTAGCATTCACCGCGTTTCACAATCGTTTCAAGGTGCTGATCAGTGCAATCGCAGCCTTTTGCCAGGTGTGCCACTGCCGTTCACTTAGACATCACCGGACGTTTGTCTTGTACGGGCACAGTGGTGGCCGTGCGCGTCCTGACAACGACGTGCCCTTCTTACGAATTGGAAGGAGCTGACAGGTGAGTACGAAAACATCTGCCACGCCCGAGATTGAGGTCAAGGCAGGTTTCCTTGGCCCAGACCGCAACTGGCATCTTGCCTTTGGCGGGTTGTTAGTCATATCAGTTGTTGCTTTTAGTCTGTGGGCATTTGACTATATCAGTGCAACGTCGAGTGCCATCGTGCTGGTGACGGCCATTGCCTTTGGCATTTTCATGGCCTTTAATATTGGTGGCAACGACGTGGCGAACTCGTTCGGCACGAGCGTTGGAGCCGGAACCCTGACGATGAAGCAGGCCCTTGTGGTGGCTGCAATCTTCGAGATCAGTGGCGCCGTGCTCGCCGGCGGTGAAGTCACGGATACTGTTCGAAGTGGAATCGTGGATCTTGGCGGTGTGGACCTCGCCCCGATGGACTTTGCTTACATTATGATGTCCGCCTTGCTTGGTGCGGCATTGTGGCTGCTGGTGGCGACCCGTCTTGGGTGGCCTGTATCTACCACGCATTCGATTGTTGGTGGCATCGTTGGTGCAGCCGTGACCATGGGCATCGTTACCGGAACGGGTGGCTTCGAGATGATCCAATGGGGAGAGATTGGCCGTATCGTCATCTCCTGGGTCCTATCTCCGGCCCTTGGTGGCACTGCTGCCTACCTACTCTTTGGTCAGATCAAGAAGCATATTCTCGTCTACAACGAGAGGGCTGACGAAGAACTCCGCCGAGTCAAGACACTTCGAGCTGAGCACCGCACGAAGCATAAGAGGGCTTTCGAACGCTTGGATGAGCTGCAGCAGATTGCTTACACGAGTGCTATGGCGCGCGACGCCGTTACCGCTAGCAGACCGGATTATGAGCCAGACGAGTTTGAGTCCGAGTATTACCGTGAACTGCACGAGATTGACTCGAAGGCTCAGAATATCAATGCGCATCGTGCATTGGAGAACTGGGTTCCGCTGATCGCCGCTGGCGGCTCGCTTATCATCTCGGGCATGGTGCTCACGAAAGGGTTGAGTAATCTTGAGCTGAACCTGGACTCAGTGTCCACGATGCTCATCATGGGTATGGTAGCGGCCGGAGTTTGGATGGCCGTGTTTATCCTGGCCCGGACTCTCAAGAAGCAAAGTACTTCAAATGCTACGTTCCTTATGTTTAGTTGGCTTCAGGTCTTCACCGCCGCAGCATTTGCCTTCAGCCATGGCAGCAACGACATCGCGAATGCGATTGGACCGTTTGCTGCGGTGCTTGACGTCTTGAGGACCGGCCAGATAGACGACGTCGCCGTGGTGCCACCGACTGTCATGATCACGTTCGGCGTCGCATTGATCGCCGGATTGTGGTTCATTGGCCGCCGGGTGATCCAGACCGTGGGATCGGGCCTGACGGCCATGCATCCGGCCTCCGGGTTTGCCGCCGAGCTGTCTGCGGCGGCTGTGGTGATGGCGGCGTCGGCTATTGGTCTCCCGGTGTCCAGCACGCATATTCTCATTGGCGCGGTGCTTGGCGTGGGTATCGTCAATAAGGCTGCGAACTGGAAGCTTATGCGGCCGATTGGACTCGCTTGGATTATCACTCTTCCGGCTTCGGCGTTTGTTGGGTGCGTGGGAGTTCTGGCGCTTCGCCTTATCTTCTAAAACTCCGCGCCGGGTACCTCTCATTGTGGAGGCGTCAATACCTCAAGGTTGCACCGAGAGGTTCGGCCGTGACATTCGTAGTGGGTCATGACCTATTGGTGTGATCTCTTAGTTGCCCTCTATGGACCATTCGGCAAATATTTGCCAGGTGACCTGTAGGGGGCAACTTTTATGTTCTGGTAGACATCTTAGAAAGCTCTTTGGGGCAAATACTGCTCTGAGAATCGCTACCGAAAGTGCGTGTGCCACAAATAGAGAACCAATCGTTCTCTATGGCGTACAGTGTGCTCATGACAACGGATCAAAATGCCGTCGCGATACCATCGCGCAGTGCTGAAGAACTAGTGGTACCACTGAGTTCGTTTGGAGCGGACGCCGGTAGTCTCGTGGGCGGCAAGGCTGCGAATCTCGGTGAACTTCTACGTGCGGGACTTCCCGTCCCCGGTGGCTTCGCCGTGACGACGGCGACCTATACCATCGCCGCCGAAATCGCGGGTATCCCCAGCCTTCTCAGTAACCCCGACATTCAACCCGTGAACCTGCGTGCAGCGCTGCGCTCAGTTGAGATTCCGCTGAATATCCGTGAACAGATCATCGCCGCCTATCGGCTTCTTGGCGACGACGTCCCCGTGGCCGTCCGTTCCAGCGCCACCGCCGAGGATCTTCCGGGTGCCGCCTTCGCGGGTCAACAGGATACCTACCTCAATGTGATTGGCGTGGAGGACGTCGTGGATGCGGTCCGCCGTTGTTGGGCCTCGCTCTGGACCGACCGCGCCGTCGCCTATCGCCACGAACGGGGGATCGAGCCGCAGGAGGTCCGCATCGCCGTCGTCGTCCAGGAGATGGTGAACGCCGAAACCGCTGGAGTTATGTTCACGGCCGATCCCGTAACTGGCGCGCGGGACAGGATCGTCGTGGACGCTGGCGCGGGACTAGGGGAGGCGGTCGTCTCCGGGCTTGTGACACCCGACCACTACCTGCTTGATCGCGACGGCCGAGTCCTCGACTGGTCACCCGGACTGGGAGAAGTTGTTGTGCGCTCAATGGCAGGGGGAGGAGTTCGGCATGAAAGCCGGGCCGAGACTGATTCATCAAGGGCGCTGGCCGGTTCATCAAGGGCGCCAGCCGATCCGTCGACGACACCCGCGGGACCGAACAGTACGAACGACGACGGCGCCGCCCTGCTCACCGCAGATAACCTCGCTAAGCTGGCCGCTCACGCCCGTACTATTGCGGAGCACTTTGGGCGTCCGCAGGATATCGAGTGGGCACTCACAGGTGACCGTATCTGGATCACCCAGGCGCGGCCGATGACTGCGCTTCCTCCGGATACGGGCGAACTCACCCGGACTCAGCGCCTTCAGGCTTTCATCCTCACAGAGGTTCTGCCAGCACGCCCGTATCCCATGGACATGAGTACCCAAACCGGGCACGGCCCTATCCAGATGATGAATGACATCACGCGCTTCTTTGGGCTGCGAGGGGCGTTCGAAGATGTGCTCCGTGAAGAAGATGGCGTGGTGGTGGAGCTTAAGCCGAAACCTATCCGGCCCACGCCACGAGTGCTTTTCACTCCAGTCAAACTCGCGCGCCGGGTTCGCCAATTTAACCCCGCGAGATGGGAGCAGGATCCGCGGCAGCAAGGTTTTCTCAGGGAACGCGCGGCATTGGAAGAGTTGGACCTGCACTCCCTCGGGTGGACCGAACTGCTGCGTGTACCGCCCCGGGCTCTGGCAACCATGGATATTTGTAGTGGTCTTCGGATCGACTATCTTCCCGGCAGCCTTGTGGCGGTGGCACGAGCGGCCGTGCTCACGACGCTCCTTGGACGCAAGAGCCTTCTTGCTGATCTTCTCGGAGGCGCCCCTACCCGCACTGAAGATTCGAATCGTGCGCTGGCACAGCTCGCGCGTTTGGTGCGCGAGGATGCCCCGCCCACAGAGTTTGACGCTGCCCTTGCCGATTTTCTGCAGAAGTACGGGCGGCGTGAAACGACCTCGCCACTCCTTGTCAGCACACCAACACTCGCAGAGAAGCCCGAAATTTTCGTCAATATGGTTCGTGCACTCGCGGCGGCGCCCGAGGACGAGACGCCCTCACACACCTCGCGATCCGCCGAGGCTCTGCGCAAACTCCTGACCCATCCGCTGCTTCGAGGCCGTCGACGCCGCGCCCGAGTCGCACGATGGATCCGCGCCGCTCAGTACGGTGTGGCTTTCCGCGAGGATACACATTTTTATTTCACCGGAGCGCTGCCCACTTTGCGCCGCGCCATCTTGGAGATCGGCGCGCGCCTGCGTGACGCTGGAATAGTGGATGAGGTCGACGACGTCTTCCACCTCCGTTTCGAAGAAGTCGCACGTATCTGCGATCCGGCGGATGTGCCAGACAAGCAAGCGGCAGACTTACGCACGCTCATCCGCCAACGGGCCGCGAAGCGGGCTGAACTTGCAGGTGTTCCCCTCATTGATACATCCCGGGTGTTCCGTTCTAGCGATTCTGGTGACGCGCTCGTTTCGGGTACACCGGCCTGCGCGGGAATCGTGACAGGGGTTGCTCGTATCATCCACGGGGCCGACGATTTCGAGAAACTCGGTGCCGGAGAGATTCTCGTCTGCCCCTATACAAACCCGGCGTGGACTCCGCTGTTCGCGCGGGCAGGTGGCGTCGTCGTCGATACCGGATCAATCGCCTCACATGCGGCGATCGTTGCGCGCGAGTACGGAATACCGGCCGTCATGGGGACGGGAATCGGCACGCGCAACATCGCAGATGGCGAGAGAATTACTGTCGACGGCGCCCGCGGGCGGGTCACGCGCGCTGGCTAAACCTTCTGTGTCGGCCAGCCTGTGCAGTTGCCCCTAGGGGAAAGGAAGAGAAAGGAATACAGCCGCTATGAGTATGACGGAGGATGATCACCGCAGGCGCCCGCGCCGCCGGGGTGAAGCGCTCGTTGCCGCGATTCTTGAAGCGACGATCGACGAACTGGTTGAGAAGGGCTATCCGGCGCTCACCATGGAGTCTGTTGCGCAGCGGGCCGGGGCGAGTAAGGCGTCGCTTTATCGGCGTTGGGAGACGCGAGCGGAACTCACCATGGACGCGGTGTACCGAATGGCCCCGATGCCGGAGCAGATTCCAGACGCGGGAGAACTGCGTGCGGACCTTCTCGAGGTGCTGCGACAGACAGCCGCAACCCTCGAAGGGCCCGCGGGCACAGCGTTGCGGGGTCTACTCGCGGATTCGCTGGCGGACAACGTGCGAATTGACGAGCTGCGAACGAAGTCACAGGGTCGCAATCGGAAGCTCATCGCGGAGGTACTGCGCCGTGCCGTGGCACGCGGGGAAATTTCTGAGGAGACAGTGCTGCCGATTCGACTCGAGGTGGGTGCGGCACTCATCCGCAACCAGTTCCTCTTTCACGACGAGCTACTGGATGAGGCGCTCTTCGTTTCTATCGTCGACGACGTCCTGCTTCCGCTCTTTCGATCGCCTCCGGCGGGGCTCGAAAGAGTGTGAGCCCCACCAGAGTGAGTGCGACGGTCCTAGCGGGCCGCTACGTCGTCGTCGTTCGACGATACTGCTTCGGCAGCGGATTCCACGGATACGAGATCTCCACTGGCCAACTCGCGCCGCCGCGTTAAACGGGCGATGGTGATGAACGTGGTGATCATGACGGCAATACCAATAAGCACAGTGTAAGGGCTGGCGGTGATGCCAGCGATGATGAACATGAACAACACGATGGTGCCGTTGGTGACGGCGTAGGGGATCTGTGTTTTGACGTGGTCGATGTGGTCTGAGCCGGCTCCGGTGGAAGCGAGAATGGTGGAGTCGGAGATGGGGGAGCAATGGTCGCCGAAGATGCCGCCGGAGAGTACCGCTCCGATGCACACGAGCATGGGTGCATCCAATCCGATGGCGATGGGGATGGCGAGAGGAATCATGATGGCGAAGGTGCCCCACGAACTGCCGGTGGCGAAGGACATTGCCGCGGCTGAGAGGAAGATGAGTGCCGGAACGATGAATCCGGGGACGTTGCCCTGCAGCATCTCGACGATGAAATTCGCGGTGCCCATTTCGCTCAGCAGGCTACCCAATGTCCAAGCGAGAACTAGGATCACCACAACGCTGACCATACGGTTCATGCCCTTGACATAGTTGTTGAGGATCTCCACAACGTTGCTCACCTTGAAGACGAGCATGAGCACGATGAGCACGATGGCGGCGAAGAGGTAGGCGGTGGAGAGGGCAGCGCGGAAGTCGGAGCCGCCCACCGGCTCGAAGGGGAAACCGAAGGTTGCCAAGATGCTGAAGAGCGTGACAAAAAGAGTCGCCAAGGGAAGCCAAATGAGCATGGGGTTGCTCTCGATCTGGACTTCGTCCTTCTTTTGCTCCGTGGCATTTTCGCCGCGCAGCGGGGTGGAGCCGGGCCAGTAGGTCTGGCCGGTTTCGGCAACGCGACGCTCGGCGCGGCGCATCGGTCCGAAATCGCATTTGGCAAGAGCAACTACCGGTACGGAGATAACCGTGAGGATGGCGTACATCTGGAAGGGGATCACCTGGACAAAGGTGTCGAACTCCGATGCCTCGATGCCGCGACGTTCAAACTCATCCGCCATAAGACCCATGATGTAAATTCCCCATCCAATAAAGGGAACAAGGACTGCGACGGGTGACATAGTACAGTCGAGAATCCACGCGAGTTTCTCGCGGGAGGACTTCACCTTGTCGAAGATTCTCTCGAAGATAGGGCCGAGGATGAGGGGTGTGCCGAGGTCGGAGAAGAAGATGATGAGTCCACCAATCCAGGTGGAGACCTGGGCGCGCGTCTTGGTGGTGATAAAGCGGGCTGTGCGGTTGGCCAGCGATGCTCCTCCTCCGGAGACCTCGATAAGGGCCACGAAGCCTCCGATGAAGAAGAGGAGGACGAGCACGCCAGCGTTGTAGGAGTCCGTGAGTGTGACGACGAGATGATCCTTGACCATGGTCATGCTGGTAGCAACAGGGTTGCCTCCGGAGATGATCAGCAGGCCCACGAAGATCGCCACGAACAGTGAGATGACGACGTTGCGAAACCAAACGGATAAGCCGATGGCGATGATTGGTGGGATTAAGGATACCCAGCCCATGTGTTCCATATGATTGTCCGTTCGTTTGGTGGTGGAGATCCCCACGTGTGGAAGGCGTCTCAGGCGCCGAGTGGAGCTGTGCCTGCCGACTCGATCGGCGGTGACCAGAATGTCTTATCGGTGATTCTGTCATGAATAGTTATGCAATTTATAGTGTTCTGCAATGTGGTCGTTGGGATTCCCTCGCGGTTTCCAGAGTGTTTCCGCAGAATGACAAGGTGTGGCTATGCCTCGGGAGAGTAAAAGTCTGCTGCATAATGAATAAATTTGGCTGATGAAATGGAAGATCGTCACGCCTGCTGTTGTCGGTATCTGTTGTGGCACATCGGCTCTCGTGGCCGCTCGCACGCCACTAACGGATATCTTCTGACACCCTTCTTGACCTGGAGCGGACTCCAGGTACCACGATGAAGGGCATGATCATTTATCTCTGTTTAGTTCCTCTGGCCCTTCTTGTGCTCACGCAGATCGTCGCGTTCGCGGGGATGCCCGGCGAGGCAATTGCCCATGGGTTGGCCGTCGGTGAATATATTGCGCCGAGAATTGTGTACGCGGTGGGCGGTGCCGGAGCGATTGTGTGCCTGCTGCTCGCGGTGATGCTGCGTCGTTTTCACAACGACGACGGCGTCGCGGGCGCAGCTCGTCTCGGACACCCGGATGGTGCTGGCTCCTCGGTCGCTGCCGTACTGACCTCGGGTCCTGTTCTTGTGGCTGTCAGCGTCGTGACGGTCATTGCCGTGATGGCCGGTCCATTGTTGTGGGGGCACGCCGTGGGGGAGTTTCATCTCTCGCACCACCTGGTGCGGGCTGTGCTGCTCGCCGGGGTCTTCGTGTTGTACTGGTTGTATGTTGTTGCGGATCGGTGAGGTGGCGGAGCGGGCGGGACTGAGCCATGACACGCTCCGGTATTACGAGGGTGTCGGTTTGGTTGAGCCTGCGGGAAGGTCCCCTGCGGGGCATCGCCTGTACGACGAGAAGGTGTTGGATCAGCTCGCTGTGGTGACGGCCTTACGTTCCGTCGGTTTCTCGATAGCGCAGGTGCTTGATGTCCTAGCTGTGAAGGATGGGACGGTGACGGTGCGCGCGAGGATTGACGCGATGCGCGCGGCGCTCGACAGGCTTGATCAGTCTCTTGATGAGAAGGAGGCGGCTCTGCGCCGGGCACGCGACCAGGTGACACGGTGGAGAAACGAACTGGATGAGGGTGAACCTTGGCCGGATACACCGGTCGGGTGCGTGCAGTAATGCCAGTAATTCCACTGTTGTTCTCGTACCAAAATGATCCTTTGGTACGTGAGAGTTGTTGATTCACCGCTGGTTCGCAAACGGCTGCTCTTCGCCTCGCGGTGACGCGAGAAGGATGGACTGAGCCGAGGAATGCTCCTTGCGATGCGTAAACGGGAGTCTCTCGAAGGCTGCTTGAAGGCTGCTTGAAGGCCCGGCTACGATCCTTACGGATGCCCGAGGTACGATCCGATGAGACAACCGCCGTCAGAGAGTAGGGCATCATGCCAGGCAATCCCAGCCTTGATTACCTTCGAACCTTGGTCGCGGTGCACCTGCACGGCTCGATGACAGCCGCGGCAGAAGCCTTATCTATTAGCCAACCGGCGGTGTCGGGGCAGATGCGGACTCTGGAGAGTCAACTTGGTTACCCACTTTTTGAGCGCATAGGAAGGCACCTAACTCTTACTCCGCGCGCGTATACGCTGGTACGGCAGGTAGCGCCCTACATCGAGAGCCTCCGCGAGATCACCGAGGAATCCGAGTTTAGTTCCGAGGAGGCACCGCAGGTTGTTCATATTGGTGGACCCGCGGAGTATCTACTGGAGTGTGTCGTGCCGCGGCTTGGTCGGCTAACGGCGAATGGTGTGGAGTTTCGGTTGACCTTCGGCCTTCCCGATCGGCTGCTGGCTGATCTCGCGTCGGGTCTCTACGACGTCGTCGTCAGCACGGTCTATCCGCGAGTTGCTGGTGTGGTCAGTGTGCCGTTAACTGACGAAGAGTTCGTTCTTGTAGCCGCCCCGAAATGGGCGGAGAAAGTGGACGAGGACCTCCCGAGCATTCTCGAGTACCTGGAAAAGATACCGGTGATCTCCTACGCCGCTGACCTCCCCATTGTGCGTCGCTACTGGCGTACCGTCTTCGAGCGAGGAACCGAGAGAATGCATCCGCTCGCAACGATTCCGGACTTGCGCGGAGTGGCCGACGCGGTTACCCGAGGCCTCGGGATGTCTGTTCTTCCGTTGTATGTGGTGAAGAATCGCCTGACGTCGGGGGAGTTGGTGTTACTGCATGAGCCTGAGATAGCTCCCTTAAATACGGTGCACCTTGCGACGCGTCAAGGCGCCCTGCATCTGCACCCATGGTTGCGTCATGTGCAGGACGCCTTGATCGCCGACGCGCGTTCAGCCGAACGAGACTTTTATTTGTAAGTTATGAACAGGACTTTTATCGGTGAGTGGGTGCGGCGGTAGCCGATCTAGCGTTGTGTGATCGCTCGATGATCTCGTTACCGCCGCCTGTCGCTCACTTCTTTAGCGAGGCCAAAACCTCGATAGTTTCGCGTGCAACCCCCGCGGCAGATTGCGGGTTCTGGCCCGTGACGAGGCGTCCGTCAACGACCACCTGTTCCGTGAAGTTGGGTCCGGGAATGTGCGTTGCCCCGCGAGCCTCCAAGGTGTCGGCGAGAGAGAATGGCACGACGTTGTGAAGCTCCACCGCGATTTCCTCATCGTTCGTGAAACCCGCGACCTTCTTGCCTGCCACTAGAGCAGTGCCATCGCTGAGAGTCATGTTCACTAGTGCCGAGGGTCCGTGGCAGACGGCCGCAACAACGCCGTCGTTCTCGTAGACGTCTCGGCCGATGCGCGCGACGCCGTCGTCGTTCGGGAAGTCCCACATTGTTCCGTGGCCGCCAACGAAGAACACGGCGTCGTACTCGGACGCGTCGACTTCCGAGGCTTTGGGGGTGTTCTCCAACTGCTCAGCGATGTGCGGGTCATTGAAAAATGCCTGCTGGTCCGGATCGTTTTCGTCTCGACCGTCTTGCGGAGGCTGGCCGCCCTTGACCGATGCGAGGTCGACGGTAAATCCGGCATCTTTGAAGACAAGCCATGGATGGACTGCTTCGCCCACGAAGAATCCCGTGGGGCGAACTCCGCCGAGATCGTTGTGGCTGGTCAGGACGAAAAGGATTTTCTTACTGCTCATGAATATTTTCCTTGATGTGCGGTCTGCTTGGATAGTCAATCTATCGAGCACCCGTCCCCGCAGAAAATAAGGGATCTTATGCGTTCTATAAGAACGGAGCCTGGAGCGATTTCCCCTCGGCTTCACGTATGGTCTTACCGTCTCGTGCTTCGTGCCTCCTTTTCGTGCCTCGTGACTCCTGTTCCCTCGGCAGCTAGATTGGGGCCATGGGTACTACAAATTACCGGTCGACGTTTATCCAAGTCGCCGAAGACTGTCCGGTCCAAGAAGCGGAAGTTCCGCGAACTGGCCCGCGTGGAAAGACCGTCGCTTCGCTGCAGCACGAGTTGCTTGCCGAGCGTCCCTACGAGTTGACATCGGACGACCTCCTCTCGGACATCCATGCCATTCGCAACGAGATTCCCGAGCCTGAACGGGCCGCTGCCCGTGAGGCATTCTTTGCCAAACCCCAGGCTTGCCTCCGCTCGTCACCCCTTGGGAAACGGTACGGTTGGGGATTCCATTTTGACGACGACGGCCGTGTTGCCCTCGTTCCGTTGGGTTCAGAACGCTACGCCGAGCTTGCGGCCGATACCTCGATCAAACAGGTCAAGGCGATGAGGTCTAGCCGCAAGAAATGAGGGAGACGTAGGGGAGGGATAACTACCGCCTTCGTCGTGCTACGAACCACCAGATACCCGCGCCGATGACGGCGAGAGCGGCGACACCGCCAGCTATTGCAAACACCGGTAGGCCAGCAGTGGCCTTCTTTTCCGTTACTGTCAGACGGGCGGGTTCGCTGGTGACGCTTTCGTATTCGTTCGAGACCGTGACCCGGTACAAGCGTCCGTCATAGGTGAGATCGTCTGGTCGTACCCACAAACCGATCGCATCAGTCTTATTCGTACTTTGATCAATTTGAGCAGCGCGATCTCTCGTGATCGGACGCCAGGTCTCGCCGTCGTCGGAATACTCCCACGTGGCAGGTTGGCTCTCGCAGACGGTCGTGTCTACGCTAAAGAGGACTCGTTCGTCGATCTCGGCTGTCTGGTCTTCTGGGTTCGTCATGACGATAGAGCTTGTGTAGGTAAAAGCACCATAGTGGATAACCGGTTCTTGTTCGGCATCGCCAACGGCCCAGTCGATCCTGACGTTTATTTTTCCAGCGGGGAGTTCCGGGGTTGTCACTTGATAGGTTCCCGGCCACGGTCCATTAGTCTGACGGGTGATGCCAGAACCGGGAACCCGGGAAAACCCCACCGCGATGATTTCTGCGGGATCTTCCTGCCGCGGGACACCATAGCGCTTGGCATCGGTGTAACCACTCGATGCCGTTGTCCACTCCCAATAGGGTTTACCCCATGCGAAAATATGCCCGTCGGTGGTGAGTCCGATGGAGTGGTCGCGACCGGCAGCCACCTCCGTCAAACGGGTGCCTTCGGGCACGGCCACGGGGACCGGCGTGAGCGACTTGGTGCCGAACTCGTTTCCGGCCCCCAATTTTCCATAGTCATTGAGCCCCCAGGCGTACGCTACGCCGTCGGTATCAATCGCTAAGGCGTGTCCTGAAGCAACGCTGACCTGCGAGAATGCAACACCTTCCGGTGGTAGCACGGGGACAGGGACATTGCTCTCTTGTGCCCCTGAATCTCCGAGTGGGAATTCGGCTATTCCCCACAGGTAGACAGATCCATCAGAACCGATGGCAGCGGACAGATCGCCGGAGGCGACCACCTGCGAGAATGTCACCCCCTTCGGCATGCTCACGGATGTGGGCACGGCACTGAATGAGTTCGTGCCGTTGCCGAGCTGCCCTGCCTTGTTCGAGCCCCAAGCATAGGCGTTTCCATCCGAATCGAGAGCGACCGTGTGGCGTGCTCCCGCGGTTATTTGAGAGAAGGTAACGTCCTCGGGAGCATTAACGGCGACGGGCGTTGAACGGTTTGTGAAGCTTGCATCCCCAAGCTGTCCGGAATCGTTCGCACCCCAACCATAGAGTTGCCCCTCCTCGGTCAACGCGAGTGAGAAGGAATCACCAGCTGCGACGCTGGAGATGACTATTCCGTCGTAGAAGTATGAATCCTCGTCTTCGTCGGTGGGAAACTCGACGTGCACAGGATCAGCGCTTGACGTCTCCTTATCCCCAAGAGACCCCGCGGATACAGTGCCCCACGCGTAAACCTCTCCCTCTGATGTGGCAGCCACCGCGTGGGTCGGGCCAACAGCCAGATCTATAAACGGGTCATCCTCAGGCGACTCAATGGCGGCGGGATGTTCCTGAGAATCCTTCGCTTCTTTCGAATTCTTGGTGTCCATTGATTTTGGCAGAATGGGCCGCCACGAATAGACATTGCCGTCCGCCGAGATTCCTTCCGCCTGGGAATCACTGGCGCCAATCATGTCAAACTCTAGTTGTGGAGCTTCAAACGAGACGATCGTCGGGCACACACCACTGCTTACGTTCGGCCTGATGGGACCGGTGTTTGACGGGTCATCCGATCCAACAAAAGGAAGAACGCGGATTGTTTGCCCGACGAGCGCGGCTGACGCTGGGGAATACAGCGACGTGAATGGCGCGGCCAGTGCGGCTGGTCCAGTGGCAGTAAGGGCGACGACGGCGACGCCCACAGCCAGCCTCGAACGACAGCGTTTCATCGACATGGCTGCTTCCCTTCTGCGGTGTGATTCCTGGTGGTGATGTCTTCAGCCTAACCCTGTGCATCAATAGGTTTGGCTTCGTCTCGAAGCTGGAGTGCTGTGTTACCGCCTGTTTTGTGGTGGAGGGGGGGAGCGGCCTGGGCGCATCGCCCTCAATCGCGCTCTCCAGCAGCCTGTTTTGTGGTGGGCGGGAAGCGGCTGCTGCGGTGAGGACGTTGGTGAAGGTGTCGGCAAAGGTGTTGGCGGCAGAACTGACGACGACGTCCGCCGCTTTCGTTGTCAGATCTTCAGCGCTCCCATGACCTTGCTACACCCGGACCATAGGTATACGTGGGGAGTAGGCGCCGTCGTCCAGCAATTGCTTTCGGCAGCGTCATCTACTCCCCACCCGGTTGTATATGTCTTTATTTCGCCAGCTTAGCCACCAGATCGCAATTGTGTACGGTGGTGAAGTCGTCGATAGTGGTGATTGTTGGGCCGAGTGACAGCGTGACCGGATTGTCCGCAGTGTAGGCGGGCCATTCTGCGGCACCCTCGGAGGTGGGCACTCCGTCACGGGCGAATGCCGCCCAGTAATCCTGCATCGTGTGGGCGAGTTTCGTCTCGTCGTCGGTGAGGGGACGGTCTCCCAACGTGAAGTCGAAGAGGTAGGCGAGTTCCGCGCTGTGGGCGCTTGCCATGTCCACGCCCTCCGGCTGGAATCCGAAGAGGGTCGGGCTGGTGGGGTCGTCGAACTCGTACTTGTAAGTGGGTACGCCCTGCCCATTGAACATCACGGCGTTGTCCTCTGCGGCGCACGCCATCA
>RRZT011645786.1_pt1 | contig 16544 bp, 17 predicted proteins | sample 2165551 | NCBI WGS metagenome assembly RRZT01 (sample SAMN10456910, study PRJNA506462) | wastewater metagenome | biome: wastewater; feature: sludge; material: wastewater sludge; isolation source: wastewater sludge with Escherichia coli K12::gfp cells carrying plasmid... | place: USA: Moscow, Idaho...
AAGACGCCGTCGCCGGCATCCTCGCCGACCAGATCGTCGCCGGCGATGTGGTGGTGATCCGCTACGAAGGCCCGAAGGGCGGCCCGGGCATGCAGGAAATGCTCTACCCGACCAGCTACCTCAAGTCGAAGGGCCTCGGCAAGGCCTGCGCGCTCCTCACTGACGGGCGTTTCTCCGGCGGCACCTCGGGCCTCTCCATCGGCCATGCCTCCCCCGAGGCCGCATGCGGTGGCGCGATCGGCCTGGTGGAAGAGGGTGACGTCATCGAGATCGACATCCCCAACCGCCGCATCCACCTCGCGGTGAGCGAGGCCGACCTGGCCAGCCGCCGCGAAGCCCAGAACGCCCGTGGCTGGAAGCCCGCCAACCGGGTGCGCCATGTGTCGGCGGCGCTGCAGGCCTATGCGGCGCTGACCACCAGTGCCGATACCGGCGCAGTGAGGGATGTCACACAAATTCAATCCTGAATTTGTCGGATTTTGTAATATTGAGGGTCTAACGTAAGTTAGGCCCTTTTTTGTTGGCTTTGTTGAATCTTTCCTCCTTCGATGCGATCTGGCGCAATTCCACGCGGCTTTGCGCTTCGAGCGTGATTCCATTCCGGGCGGTCCCGACATCCGCTGCCTAGCATCGTACTCATCACCACAGGCCCGACCGATCATGACCTCTGCCCTCGTTTCTTCCCCCGTCTGCGGCCCGGCCTGCCTTGTCCGGGAGGTCGTGGCGCGTGCCGAATGGGAGCGCCTCTACCGGCTGCTGCCGATGCCGCACATGGTGCAGGCCTGGTGTTACGGCGAAGCGAAGGCCGCAGAGGGCTGGAGAGTGGAACGTCTGGTGTTCGAGAGGCACGGCCAGCCGCTGGCAATCTGTCAGGTTCTGGTCAAGCGCCTGCTGGGCCTGCCGGTGGCCGCCCGTATCAATCGGGGCCCCCAATTCCTGGCGGCCCGTCCGTCCGATGCCGACGGCCGCGCGGTCTATGCCGCCCTGCGCCAGCGCTGGCGCTTCGGGCGCCGTGGCGTGCTGCTGATGGCGCCGGGGCTGGTGGAGTCCGAAGCGCTGCGGGCTTGGTTGCGGGCGACGGGCTTCCGGACCCGCGGGGTGGCTGGCTGGTGCTCTGCGACTCTCGATCTGACGCTGGGCGAGGAGGCGCTACGCAGGCAGCTGGCGGCCAACTGGCGTAATCACCTGAGCGTGGCGGAGCGGGGCGGCTTGCACTTCGAGCTGTCGTCGGCGCCGGAAGTGGTGGACTGGATGCTCGATCGTCATGCGGAGCGCATGCGCGAGAAGGGCTTCTCCGGGACGACGGTGAGCTTCCTGCGGGCCTTGCAGCGCGAGGCGCCGGAGGATTTCTTCGTGGCCCGGGCCCTGCAGGGCAGTGCGCCGCTGGCTGGGATGATCGTCTTCCGCTTCGGCCGCAGCGCCGAGTACTTCGTCGGCTGGTACGGGCCGGAGGCGCGCCTGGCCAAGGCCGGCAACTTCCTGCTGTGGAACGCGGCCCTGGCCATGGGCCGTCTGGGCTGCGAACGCTTCGACCTGGGCGGCTATTCGTCGTCGGAGGGCTACGGGCGTTTCAAGCAGGACATGCGCGGCAGCGAATATCACCTTATGGAGGAGTGGCTGGCTTTCTGAGCGCCAGCCGCCGGCCTCAGCCGAGCTTTTTCTCCATGAACAGGGCCTGGCCCATGGCCGGGTCGAGCTGGTAGCCCTCGAAGCCGAAATCCAGGTAGGCACGGCGCGCGCCGTGGTTGCCCTCGAGCACCTCGAGGGTCAGCTTGCAGCAGCCCCGCTGGCGGGCTACCGCCTCGGCGTGCCCGAGGAGCGCCCGGGCGATGCCCTGTCGGCGGCAGTCCTGGTGCACCACGATGTCGTGCACATTGAGCAGGGGCTGGCCGGCGAAGGTCGAGAAACCCTCCACACAGTTGATCAGCCCGACCGCACGTTGTCCGCCGTCGCTTGCCCGGTAGGCAAGGTAGCTGAGCACGTGGGGCCGGCGGCGCAGCTCGGCCGGCAGGCGCCGGCGCAGCGCGTCGCTCATCGGCTGGCCGTTGCCCGTAGGGCTCTGCATGTAGTGGTCGAGGAGAGCGAGGAAGTCGCCGCAGAGGCGTGGGTCGTCGAAGTCGGTGGCCACGATGGCGAGCCCTGCGTCGCCGGCGGAGTCGGTTTTCATGGGGAGCGCGTTCATTTGCCCGAGACAGCGTAGAGGAAGCCCACAGTGAGTGCGGTCAGCGTCAGGATGATCGCGCCGGCGACGAGCAGGATGGGGGTGTAGCTGACGATGGCAAAGTGCTTGCCGCAGTGCTTGCAGCGGAAGTACTCGGTGAAGTTGATCCCGGCGAACTTGTGGGGCTGGATGCGCGAGGTGCGCACATTGGTGCTCTTGCAGTGGATGCAGTGGGGGTGGGCGTGGCGGATCAGGGCGTAACGCCGGGCCGGCCGGCTGCTCCGCTTCTGTGCGGCCTGGTCGGGGGTGGCCGCAGCCGGTGCATCGCCTCCCGGGGGCAGGCTTTCCGGGGCGGTGCTGGCAGGGGCTTCACTGGTCGGTGCTGCGTTCCCGGGTTCCCGGCGCATGGTCGGGGTGACGCCGGGCCCCTTGTGCCGGTCGGCCGAGCGCCGGAGCCGCATCTGCGAGCGCCGGCGAATCACGAAGCCGGCGAGAACGGCGATGAAGGCCAGTGCCGTCAGCCCGGCGATCTTGATATAGGGCTTGATGAGCTGCCAGATGGAGGCAGGGTCGGGCGCCGGCGCGCCCGGTGCCTGGGCACCCTCCTTGGCGGCATTCTTGGCCCGCAGCTCCTTGAGCTTTTCGTGGCCGTGCCAGGCGGCATCGGCGGGGCTCATGCCGCTGCGGGCGAGGAGCAGCGCGTCTTCGAAGGTGAAGCCCGCTTCCCACCAGGCCAGCCGGTCGGAGGGGGTGAAACCCTCGCGCTTCCATTCGCTGGGGTCGGAGCGGTCGAGGTCGGCCATCAGGGTGGTCGTGCTGCGAGCCGACTCCAGCCAGAGGCGTGCTTCCTGAGGATCGAAACCCTTGTCGGCCCAGGTGCGGGCCACCACCGGCGCGAAGCTCGCGCGCATCCAGTCGACCGCCTCCTGGGGCTTGAAACCGTAGCTTGCCCATTCCTGGGCGGCATGGGGCTTGAGGCCGGAGTCTTCCCAGCGGCTGATCCGGACCGGTGCCGGCAGCGCCGTATCGTCGGCGTCCGGTTTGGCGGGCGCTGCAGCGGCGGGGCGTGGGGCGTCGGCTGCAGCGCCGTGGACCAGGGGGGGCGCGGCGAGTGCGATCACTGCGGCGATGGCGGACAGATAGACTTCTTTCATGGGGCGAAGATAAAGCAGGCTCAGGCCTGGTTTCAGCGAAGTTGTCGGAAGGTGCGAAATAAGTCATGACCCGCGCGCCGGCCACGGGGCCGATGGCGTGTCGGGGCATGTTTGCCGTGTGGCATTTTCCCATGACAAAGGGGTGTCCGGTTTCCGAATTGTGTCTGCTTGTGCATTTCGTTTGGGGGAGAGGGCCGTCGTGGCCTCCCCGAGGGCTCGCAATTCCGCCGCCGAAAGGCGTATCGTGGCATCGAGAGGTGCCGGCGGACGGCTTGCCGGCGCCCGGGTGGAGACAGTCAATGCACGAAATGTCACTGGCGGAGGGTATCCGCCAGATCGTCGAAGATGCGGGGCGCAGGCAGGGGTTCCGGAGGGTGAAGACGGTGGTGCTGGAGATCGGCCAGCTCGCCGCCGTGGAGCCCGACAGCCTGCGCTTCTGCCTGGATCTGGTGTTGCAGGGCAGCATCGCCGAGGGCGCAATCCTGCAGATCGACAGCCTGCCGGGGCGTGCCTGGTGCGCCCGGTGTGCCGAGACAGTGCTGGTGGCCGCCTTGTATGATGCCTGCCCGCGTTGCGGTGCATATCAGCTGCAGGTGAGCGCTGGCACCGAGATGCGGGTCAAGGAGCTTGAAATAGAGTGAAGGCGGTTTGAAATGTGCAATGTGTGCGGTTGCGGCAGCGGGGAGACCCGCATCGAAGGTGAAGCAGGCAGGCCCGGGCCGGTCTATCGCTGGGCCCCGGTAGGGCGCCGTCGTGCGTCCACTTCCCCGATCGAGGCTGGCCCTCCGCCGCCGGTGGCGACTGGGGAGGGGAGCCTGCACTTCGGTCATGGCCCGGCGGGCGCCCACGCCCCGGGCATGAGCCAGGCCCAGATGGTGAAGATCGAGCAGGACATCCTCGCCAGAAACGACGGTTTTGCCGATGACAACCGCCGCTGGCTTGCCGAGCGGGGAGTTCTGGCCCTCAACCTGGTCTCCAGCCCCGGCTCCGGTAAGACCAGCCTGCTGGTGCGAACCATCGCCGCGCTGCAGGCCCTGCCGCAGCCGGTGCCGGTGAGCGTCGTCGAGGGTGATCAGCAGACCAGCTTCGACGCCGAGCGCATCCGCGCCACCGGCGCCCCGGCGCTGCAGATCAACACCGGCAAGGGCTGCCATCTGGACGCCTCGATGGTGGGCCGTGCCCTCGACAGGCTGGCACCCACCGAGGGCAGCGTTCTGCTCATCGAGAACGTCGGCAATCTGGTCTGCCCGGCGGCCTTCGACCTGGGCGAGGCGGCCAAGGTGGTCGTGCTGTCGGTCACCGAGGGTGAGGACAAGCCCCTCAAGTACCCCGACATGTTCGCCGCCGCCAGCCTCATGCTGATCAACAAGACCGACTTGCTGCCCCACCTGAGCTTCGACATGCCAAAGGCCGTCGAATTTGCCCTCCGGGTCAATCCGCGCCTCCAGGTGATCCCCCTGTCGGCCACCACCGGCGAGGGTTTCGAGGTCTGGCTGGACTGGCTGCTGGCCCGGCGCAAGGCGGCCCGCATCGCCCGCGCCGAGCGGCTGGCGGGCCTGCTTGAGGCAGTCGACGACTCCGCCCCCGCCGGCGTGGAAGGGTGAGCGCCCGATGCTGATCGTCGTCGATCCGACCCGTGTCGCCCGCCGTCTGCGCGTGCGCGGGGTGGTCCAGGGGGTGGGCTTCCGGCCCTTCGTCTATCGTTACGCCCGCAGCCTCGGGCTTGCCGGCTGGGTACGCAATGACGGTGGCGGGGTGGAGATCGAGGTGCAGGGCAGCGAACCCCTCGTCGAGGCCTTCACCGGCGGCCTGGTGGCCGAGGCGCCGCCGCTCGCGCGCATCGACCTCATCGAGCCGGAGGTGATCCCGCCCGACGACGGCCGCCGCGACTTTGCCATCCTGCCCAGCGCCGGAGGCACCGTGGCCACCGCCATCGGGCCCGACGTGGGCGTCTGCTCCGCCTGTCTGGCCGAGCTGTTCGACCCCGCCGACCGCCGCTGGCGCTACCCCTTCATCAACTGCACCCATTGCGGGCCGCGCTACACCATCACCCGCAGCCTGCCCTACGACCGCGCCCGCACCAGCATGGCCGGCTTCGAGCAGTGCCCGGCCTGTGCGGCCGAATACGCCCACCCGGGCGACCGGCGTTTCCACGCCGAGCCCAACGCCTGCCCGACCTGCGGGCCGCGGCTCAGCCTCCACGAGCCCCACGGCGTGCCGGCCCTGGCCCGCGACGCCATTGCCGAAACCCTGCGCCGCATCCGCCTGGGCGAGATCGTGGCGATCAAGAGCCTCGGCGGTTTTCACCTCGCCTGCGATGCCACCAACCCAGAGGCCGTCGCGCGCCTGAGGGCGCGCAAGCAGCGCCCCGACCGGCCCCTGGCGCTGATGCTCGCCAACCTTGCCAGCGCTGTGCCGCTGGCCCGGCTGGATGGCCCGTCGGCGGCTACCCTGGCGAGCCCCGAGCGCCCCATCGTGCTCCTCGACAAGCAGGCCGGCTTCGACGCCCGCCTGCCCGGCGTCGCGCCCGGGCTCGACGAGGTGGGCATCATGCTGCCCTACACGCCACTCCACTATCTGCTCTTCCACGAGGCCGCCGGCCGCCCCGCCGGCACTGGCTGGCTCGACGAAGCCCAGCCGCTGGCCCTGGTGATGACCAGCGCCAACCCCCACGGCGAGCCCCTGGTACAGGGCAACGACGAAGCCTTCGGGCGCCTCGCCGAGATTGCCGACGTGCTGCTGATGCACGACCGGGACATCGTCGTGCGCTGCGACGACTCGGTGCTCCGCCTGCGGGCCGATCTGCCGGCCGGGCCGGCAGACGCAGCAGGGGCGGGCGTCCAGTTCCTACGCCGGGCGCGGGGTTTCACGCCGCTGGCGATGCCGCTCCGGCAGGCTGGCCCGCCGGTGCTCGCCTTCGGTGCCCACCTCAAGGCCACCCTGTGCATGGCCCGCGGGCGCGAGGCCTTCCTGTCCCAGCACATCGGCAACCTCAACAGCCCGGCCGCCTGCGCGGCGCTCGACGAGGCGGCCGAGCACCTGCAACGCATCCTCTCGGTGCGTCCGGCGGCCGTCGCCCACGACGCTCACCCCGACTACTATTCCACCCGCGCGGCCCTCGAGATGGCCGAGCGCCTCGGGGTGCCGGCGGTTGCTGTCCAGCATCACCACGCCCACATCGCCGCTGTGTGCGCCGAGCACAGTCTCGATGGCCCGCTGCTCGGCCTTGCCGCCGACGGGGTCGGGCTCGGCACCGACGGCATGCCCTGGGGCGGCGAGCTGCTGCAGGTGGACGGAGGCGAATGTCTTCGCCTGGGCCATCTCGCCCCGTTGCCGCTGCCCGGTGGCGACCGAGCGGCACGCGAACCCTGGCGGATGGCCTGCGCCGTGCTGCATGCCCTGGGGCTGGCCGACGAGGCCGCCCGGCGGTTCGCCCACCAGCCGAACGTCGCCCAGGTGCTCGACATGCTGGCGCGGGGCACCCGCTGCCCGCCGGCCACCAGCCTCGGCCGCTGCTTCGACGCTGCCGCCGGCCTGCTGGGCCTGTGCGACACGATGACTTTCGAGGGCCAGGCGGCGATGCTGCTCGAGACGGCCGCCCGTGGCGGTGGCGAGGCGCTCCCACTGCCCGGCGCCCACCACATCGACCACCGCTCGCCCGACGGGCCTTCGGTGCTCAATCTGTACCCGCTCTTCAAGCAGTTGCTCGACGAGACCACGCCGCCGCGCGGGGCCGCGCATTTTCACGCCAGCCTGGTGGACGGGCTCGTGCACTGGATCGCCGATGCTGCCGAGGCCACCGGCCTGCGGCGCGTCGTGCTGGCCGGCGGCTGCCTGCACAACCGCGTGCTGGCGGCCGGGCTGCGCCACCGGCTGACGGCCCGCGGGCTGGCGGTGTTCGAAGCCCAGCACGTGCCGCCCGGCGACGGTGGCATCGCCCTCGGCCAGGCCTGGGTTGCCCGGGCGCAGCTCATGAAGGGGAGCGCATCCTGAAAAAATCAGCCCACACGGCGGACACCGTGCGCCGGCTCGAGGACATTCCCAACGTCGGCGTCGCAGTGGCGGACGAGCTGCGCGCCCTCGATATCACGGTGCCGACCGGGCTCGTCGGCCGCGACCCGTGGGCCCTGTATGCCGAGCTCAACGCTCGCCGCTGCTGCCGCCACGACCCCTGCCTGCTCGACACCTTCATCGCCGCGACGCGCTTCATGGCTGGCGAGCCGGCCCGGCCCTGGTGGCATTACACCGCCGAGCGCAAGGCGCGCCAGGCGGCCGGAAAGGATTGACCCATGTGCCTCGCCATCCCAACCCGCGTGGTCGAGCTCCTTCCCGACAGCCAGGCCCTGGTCGACCTGGGGGGCGTACGCAAGGTGATCTCCCTGGAGCTGGTGGACGACGTCGCGGTGGGTGACTACGTGATCGTCCATGTCGGCTACGCGCTGACCCGGCTCGACCCCGACGAGGCTGCCCACACGCTGGCCTTGATGACCGAGGCGGGCATCGACGTGGGCAGTGCCTGCCCATGAAATACGTGGACGAGTTTCGCGACGGCGAACTGGCCCGCGGCATCGCCGCCGCCATCGCCCGCGAGGCCAGCCCGGCGCGCCGCTACGCCTTCATGGAGTTCTGCGGCGGCCACACCCACGCAATCTCCCGCTACGGCCTGGCCGACCTGCTGCCGTCCCAGGTGAGGATGATCCACGGCCCGGGCTGCCCGGTGTGCGTGCTGCCCATCGGGCGCATCGACCAGGCGATCCGGCTCGCCCTCGACGACGGTGTCACCCTGTGCACCTACGCCGACACGCTGCGCGTGCCGGCCTCGGCGGGCCTCACGATGCTTCGCGCCCGGGCCCGCGGGGCCGACATCCGCATGGTCTACTCGGCCGCCGAGGCGCTGGATCTGGCCCGCCGCGAGCCCGGGCGGCAGGTGGTCTTCTTTGCGATCGGCTTCGAGACCACCACGCCGCCCACCGCGCTACTGGTCCGCCAGGCGGCGACGCTGGGCCTTTCCAACTTCAGCGTGCTCTGCTGCCACGTGCTGACGCCGCCGGCTATTGCCGCCATCCTCGACGCCCCGGAGGCCCGGGCGCCGGGCGGCGTGGCCCTCGACGGCTTCATCGGCCCGGCCCACGTGAGCACCGTGATCGGCAGTCGCCCCTACGCCCGCTTCGCCGCCGCGTACAAGAAGCCGGTGGTGATCGCCGGCTTCGAGCCCCTCGACGTGATGCAGGCGATCCTGATGCTGGTGCGCCAGGTGAACGACGGCCGCGCCGAGGTCGAGAACGAGTTCACCCGCGCCGTCACCGACGAGGGCAACCTCAAGGCCCAGGCGCTGATGACGGATGTCTTCGCGCTGCGTGAGCACTTCGAGTGGCGCGGCCTCGGCGTGCTGCCGCGCTCGGCGCTGCGCATCCACGAGCGCTACGCGGCCTTCGATGCGGAGGTCCGTTTCGGGCTCGCCTACACGCCGGTGGCCGACCACAAGGCCTGTGAGTGCGGGCCCATCCTGCGCGGGGTCATGGCGCCCCTCGACTGCAAGCTGTTCGGCACCGTGTGCACGCCGGAGACCCCGATGGGGGCCTGCATGGTGTCGTCCGAGGGCGCCTGTGCGGCGCACTACACCTACGGGCGCGTGCGTGACGGGTCTGGCTGAGGCTGGCTTCAGATCCGCGTCACGCCGCCGATAGAGCTCCAAATGGGCCCGCATGGGGCTTGAGGAGACAAGACATGAAGTTGTTCACCAAGCTGCGCGGGGCGTCCCAGTCGGGCGTCGCCACGCTGCAGTGCCGTGCCGCAGAGCTGGAGCAGGCCGTTGCGGCCCTGGCAATCAAGCCGACGTTCATCAGCGGCTACGTTTCGCCCCACCTCGATATCGAGCAGGTCGCCCGCACGGTGACGCGCCAGTTCCCCGGGGTGCCGGTGATGCTGTGCTCCACCGCGGGCGAGCTGTGCTCCGCGGGGGCCTTTACTGCAACACCGGCGATCAGTGGGACCGGGTGGTGCTGCAGTGCTTCGATGCCTCGCTGATCTCCCAGGCCTGTGTCGTGGCGGTGCCCCTCGGCTGCGAGGACATCCGCGCGGGCCGCGTCGATGCCCCGGTCAAGGAGCGCATCGCCCGGATCGCCCGCAACATCCAGGCGCTGCAGGTGCCGATGGAAATCGACCACCGGGACACGCTGGCATGTGTGCTTTTCGACGGCCTGTCGGCGTCCGAGTCCTTCTTCATGGAGGCGCTCTACGACTCCGGGCGCTTCCCCTGCCTGTTCGTGGGCGGCTCGGCGGGAGGCAAGTTCGACTTTCGCAATACCTGGCTCCATGACGGCACCCGACGCCTCGAGAACCACGCCCTGATCGCCTTCCTGAAGGTCGCCCGGGGCACCCGCTTCGGGGTGCTGAAGAGCCAGAACTTCGTGCCCGAGGGCGTGCATTTTCCGGTGCTCCACGCCTCCCTCGAGCAGCGCTACGTGAGCGACGTGATCGATTCCGACGGCCGCGTGGTGTCCTTCATCGACGCCCTGTGCGCCCACTTCCGCTGCGCCCCGCGGGAGCTGGAGGCCAAGCTGGCCGACTACTCGTTTGCGATCCAGGTCGGCAAGCAGATCTTCGTGCGCTCGGTCGTGCGGGTCGATGTCGAGGCCGGGCGGGTCTATTTCTACTGCGACATCTCCCCGGGCGACGACCTGCTGCTGGTGCGCCGGACCAAGCTGGTGCAGAGCACCGAAGAGGATTTCCGGCGTTTCATGGCCGGCAAGCCCGGGGCGCCGGTGGCCGGCATCCTCAACGACTGCATCCTGCGGCGCCTCAACAACGACAAGGATCTCGCCCATGTCCGCCAGGCGCTGCCCTGCGACCAGATGGCGGGCTTCTCGACCTTTGGCGAGATCCTCGGCCTCAACCTCAACCAGACCCTCACCGCCGTGTTCTTCTTCCGCGTGCCCGAGGGCGCGGGCTTCCGCGACGACTACGTGGACAACTTCGTCGCGCACTACGGCGAGTTCAAGGCCTTCTTCCTGCGTCGGCAGGGCGCCAAGCTGGCCGGCCTGTCCAAGCTCATCGTCACCCAAATAGACGACTACCAGGCCCAGCGTTTCGACAGCCAGCTCGATGCGTCGAGTTTCGATGAGGGCATCTCGCAGGTGGTGCATGGCCTGAACAGCCTGGGCCGCACCCTCAAGGCCTCCCGCGATCTGCGCGAAAGCACGGCCCTGCAGCTCGAGGAGTGTGCGAGTGACCTGTACGCCTCGGTGGGCGTGCTGGCCACCACCGCCGACGAGCAGGCGAAGGTCGTCAGCCAGGTGGGCGACACCGTCGACGAGCTGTCCCGGCAGGCCGGAGACGCCGCCGGCAGCGCGCGCAACCTGGCCCGTTCCCGCGGTCGCATCCAGGGCGTCGTGGAGATCATCCAGCAGATCGCCGACCAGACCAACCTGCTCGCCCTCAACGCCGCCATCGAGGCCGCCCGCGCGGGCGAGGCCGGCCGTGGGTTCGCGGTGGTGGCCGACGAGGTTCGCAAGCTGGCCGAGAAGTCGCGAACCAGCGCCGGCGAGATCGGTGCCGACATCTCGACCCTGGCCGCCGAGATCGATCGGGTCGCCCAGGAGATCGGGCGCCAGGCGGAGGATGTGTCCGGCGTCTCGGCCATGCTGCAGGATATCGAGGCCTTCAGCAGCAAGAGCACCGAAAGCGCCGGGCATGCAAGGCTCGTCGCCGATACACTCAAGAACCTCACCGACAATCAGCTGAGGCAGGCCTGACCCGCTGCGTGTCCGCCGCGGTCAGGGCTGCCGCCGTGCCCGCCCCGATGAAGAAAGCCTACCTCCGCCCCCTCGACCTCGCCCACGCTGCCGTCGACCTCTCCCACGGCGGTGGCGGCCGCGCGATGCAGCAACTCATCGGGGAGCTGTTCGCGAAGGCCTTCGACAACGAATGGCTGCGCCGGGGCGACGACGGCGCCGTGCTGCCGGCGCCGGTCGCCGGCGAGCGGCTGGTGGTCGCCACCGACGCCCATGTCGTTTCGCCGCTGTTCTTCCCCGGCGGCGACATCGGCTGTCTCGCTGTGCATGGCACCGTCAACGACGTGGCGATGATGGGCGCGCGGCCGCTCTACCTCGCTGCCAGCTTCATCCTCGAAGAGGGTTTCCCCCTGGCCGATCTGGCCCGCATCGTCGCCAGCATGGCCGCCGCGGCGAGGTCGGCCGGCGTGCCGGTAGTGACCGGCGACACCAAGGTGGTGGAAAAGGGCAAGGGGGACGGCATTTTCATCACCACCACCGGCGTCGGTGCGCTGCCGGCCGGGCGAGAGCTGTCGGGGGCCAATGCGCGCCCCGGCGACGCGGTGATCGTCTCGGGCACGCTGGGCGATCACGGCATGGCTATCATGGCCCGGCGCGAGGGCCTTGCCTTCGAATCCGAGATACGCTCCGATACGGCGGCGCTCCACGGCCTCGTCGAGGCTGCGCTGGCGGTCGCGCCAGGCCTGCGGGTGCTGCGCGACCCGACCCGCGGGGGCCTCGCCGCCACCCTCAACGAGATCGCCCGCCAGTCGGGTGTCGGCATCGTCCTCGACGAGAAGGTGCTGCCCGTCGATCCCCAGGTGGCGGCGGCCTGCGAGTTCCTCGGCCTCGACCCCCTGCACATCGCCAACGAGGGCAAGTTCATCGCCATCTGCGGGGCGGACGACGCCGACGCCCTCGTTGCCGCGCTGCGTGCGCATCCTCTCGGGTTGCGGGCGGCGCGGGTCGGTGAGGTGTGTGTCGACGAGCGCTGTTTCGTGCAGATGAAGACCGCGCTGGGGGGGCGTCGCATGGTCGACTGGCTGGCCGGTGAACAACTGCCGCGAATCTGCTGAATTCCATTAAGTCGCTGTTTTTCTGGCCGTAGTTCAGGGGTATCTATAGCTATAGGTATTTTCAGCAATGAAAATCTCTGAATCCAGCCTGGCGCTCCAGGCCACCAGTTTCCGCGCGAGCCGGATCGAGGTGGCGGAAAACCTGTCGGCCTGGGGCGGCCAGGGGGCCACGGTGGAGCGAGGAGGTCGGGCCTTGCCCGAAGTGCGTGTTTCCGAGGCGGCCCGGGAGGCCTTGCAGGCCGACGAGAGCGCCGCGGTGGGTGCCTCCGCGGAGGACGCGCCGCTCGATCCGGAGCTGGAGCTGGTCAGGGCCATCGTCGAGATGCTCACCGGGCGCTCGATCCGGGTACTCTCCAGCGAGGACATCCAGGCCGATGCCGCGCCGGAAGCGTCGGAAGGGCAGGGCGGCGGCAGGGCGGAATTCGGCATCGAGTATTCCCGCAGCGAGACCATCGAGCACTACGAGGCGGCCAGCTTCGAGGCCGCGGGCAGGGTTCGCACCGCCGACGGGCGGGAGCTCTCCTTCAGCCTGAGCCTGTCGATGGAGCGCTATGAGAGCGAGACCCGCAGCTTCCGCCTGCAGGTGGGCAGCGCCCCGGCGAAAGACCCGCTGGTGGTCAATTTTGCTGCGGACGCGGCGAGCCTGCGTAGCCAGCGCTTCAGCTTCGATCTGCTGGGCAACGGCCAGGAGGTGGACATGCCCTTGCTGGGCGAGGGCAGCGGCTTTCTGGTGCTCGACGCCCTGGATAGCGGGCGGGTCGAATCCGGGCAGCAGCTATTCGGGCCGGCCAGCGGTGACGGCTTCGCCGACCTGGCGGCCTACGACAGCGACGCCAACGGCTGGATTGATGAGGCCGACCCGGTCTTCAGCCGCCTCGGCGTGTGGACGCCGGACGCCGCGGGCGGCGGCGCGGTGCGAAGCCTGATTGCGGCCGGGGTCGGCGCCCTGGGGCTCGACCGGGTCGCCACGCCCTTTGCGCTCAAGGACGGCGCCGAGTTGGGGGCGGTCCGCAGCTCGGGCGTCTATCTGCGCGAGGCCGGCGGTGCCGGCACCCTGCAGCAGGTGGATGTGGTGGTCTGATCAGGCCTGGGCGCGCTGCCGGAAGCCTTCGGGCACCGGCGCCGGCCGCCTCGCCGTGTAGTCGAAGAACAGGATGCCGGTCTTGCCCCGGGCGACCTCGCGGCCGCTGGCTTTGTCGCTGGCTCGCCACATCAGGTCGCAGCCGTACTTGTTGAAGTCGGCGGGCGCGATCTGGAAGACCAGCGTCTCGCCGTGGAAGGCTTCGGATTTGTATTGCATTGCGGCATCGGCGACGACGATGCCGACCCCTTCCACGTCCAGCTCGGTGTAGCCGAGGGACTTGAAGAAACGCACCCGGGCCTCGGACAGCAGGCCGATCAGGGCCGCGTTGTCGAGGTGGTGGCCGTAGTTGATGTGGCCGATGTAGATCGGGATGTCGGTGGTGAACAGGAAGTGCTCGGGGAGCTCGATGATCACGCGGGCCATGGGCGCGTCCTTGGATGGTTTGTCGGTGGGCGGATTATCGCAGGCCGGGCCGATTGCCGGCGGGCGGCGTGGCGGGCAGAATGGGCCGCCCATCCCGATCCGGAGCTCGCCCGTGGAACGCTTCACCATCTCCCTCGACGAAGAGCTGGCCCGCGCCTTCGATGCGCTGATCGCAGATCGCGGCTATTCCAACCGCTCCGAGGCGGTGCGCGACATCCTACGCGGCCAGATCGAGGCGAGCCGCCTGGCGCGGGAGGACGCGCCCCACTGCATCGCCAATCTGTCCTATGTCTTCAACCACCACGAGCGCGAGCTGGCTGAGCGGGTGACCCACGACCAGCACGCCCATCACGACCTGTGCGTGGCAACACTGCATGCCCATCTGGATCACGATAACTGCATGGAGAGCGTGATCCTGCGCGGGCCGACCGACGCGGTGCGGGCCTTCGCCGACGCCCTCATCGCCCGTCCCGGCATCCGCCACGGGCAGCTGAACCTGGTGAGCGCCGAGTTCCGGGAGCAGCCTCACAGCCATTCCCACGCCCACCCAGAGGGGCATGGCCACCCCCACGGCCACTATCGACCCCGGAGCTGAGCGGCCCGCCCGGCCCGGGGCGTCGATATCCTGCCGCCAGCCAGCCGGGGCAGGTATGCATTAAAATAAAAACTTCTTACGCGTCCGGTGCCGACCCATGTCGCCCCTGCCCAACGATAGTCTCGCCCTCATCCCGCTGGTCTTCGTGCTGGGCGTGAAGCATGGTTTCGATGCGGACCACCTCGCCACCATCGACGGCCTGACCCGCTACAACGCCCGGTCGCGGCCGCGCATGGCGCGTTTCTGCGGCAGCCTGTTTTCCCTCGGTCACGGGGCGGTGGTGGTGGCCGTCGCGCTCGCGGTGAGCCTGCTTTCCGGAAACTGGATGGTACCCGAGTGGCTGGAGCTTTCCGGTGCCTGGATCTCCATCGCCTTCCTGACGCTCCTCGGTCTGCTCAACCTGCACGCCGTGTTTGCCGCGCCGGCCCACGAGCTGGTGCGCCCTGTGGGCTTGAGGGGGCGCTGGCTGGGGCGTCTGGCCCGGGTGTCGGACCCGCTCGGGGTTGCCTTCGTGGGGGCGCTGTTCGCCCTTTCCTTCGATACCGTGAGCCAGGCCGCGCTGTTTGCCGTGGCTGGCGCGCAGGCGGGCGGCTGGCAGCACGCGGCGGGGCTGGGCCTGGTCTTCATGCTGGGCATGTTGATTGCCGATGGTGCCAATGGTTTGTGGATGGCCCGGTTGATCTCCCGGGCCGACCGCGTGGCGCGCATCGCCTCGCGGGTGATGGCCTTGGCGGTGGCGGGCATGAGCCTGCTGGTGGCAGCCTATGGTGCCGCCCGCCTGGCCCTGCCCGGGCTTGAGGCTTGGGGAGAGGGCAAGGAGCTGATGATCGGCGGAGGTGTCATCGTCGTCGTGTTCGTGAGTTTCCTGCTCGGGCTGCAACTGGCCCGCCGTGATGCCCGGCCCCTGGGCGCCTGAGTGGCTCGCCGCGTCGTGGTTCGGCGCGGTGGGCGATGTCCGTGTAGCATTCGCCGCCGCTCGGGCTCGCGCCGCGACATCCGCTCGGCGACTTGACCGGGTTCAAGGCCGTCTCCTCCCCGCGCGGGCACTGTGTGTGTCCGCAGGGCGGCAGCCTTGCCCCGAGATGTGACATCGATGATTGCCGTGAGTCCCACTTGAGAATCGAAAGCCTTCCCGTTCCTGCGCCAAACCCGTGCCCGGGCCTGACGGCCCGCCGGAGTCCGGCTTGAAAGACAAAGGGTTCCTTTACGCCCTGGGCGCCTCCGTCGTGGCCCACGGTCTCGTCCTGGCGATAGGGGGCAGCCTGCCCTCGCCCGTGCAGGCCCCGCGTCTCATCGAAGCCCGCCTGGCGCCCCAGCAGGTGCCCGAGATGCCCGTTGCGGCGGCGCGGCCGCAGCCGCCCGTCGCGCAGCGGCCCGAGCCGGTGCGTCTGGTGAAGGCGCCACCCAAACACGAGGCGGTGGCGCCGCCGCCGCGCCTGCTGTCGCCGCGCAGCGAGCCTGCGGCGCCCAGTCTTCCTGCCGCCTCCGGCACGCCCGTCGCGACGCCCGGCAAGGCGGATGTCGCGCCGGTCGTGGTCGCGGCGCCGGCTCCGTCACCGGCCGCCGGTGCCAGCCGTCCGGTTGCTCCCCCAGGCTACTCGCCGCCAAGCTTCGGAGCCCGTTATCTCGACAACCCCAAGCCGGCCTACCCGATGCTCGCGCGCCGCCGGGGGCTGGAGGGAACCGTGCGCCTGGAGGTTCGGGTGTCCGCCGAGGGTATCCCGACGGCGGTCAAGGTGCGCGATAGCGCAGGCCACGAGGCCCTCGACGATGCCGCCACGACCGCCGTCTGGCACTGGCGCTTCGTACCGGCCCGGCGCGACGGGGAGGCTGTCGAAGGTGTCGTGGTGGTGCCGATCCGTTTCCGCCTGGGCGAGGACGAGGCTGCCTGAAGCGCAGACTTCCGGGCCTGCAGGGCGCCCTAGTCACCGTGCTCACAAAGAAATGTAGATAGTGTTTGACAGGGCGGATGATGATGTCTAAAATGCGCAGCTTCTCGCTTGGAGGGGTTCCCGAGCGGTCAAAGGGATCAGACTGTAAATCTGACGGCACTGCCTTCGAAGGTTCGAATCCTTCCCCCTCCACCAACAGTTTATAGCTGTGTGCTCAGTCGTGAGTTCTGCGGCGTGAGCGGTGAATGTGAGTCGTTGCGTTGTAAAGCGGGTGTAGCTCAATGGTAGAGCAGAAGCCTTCCAAGCTTATGACGAGGGTTCGATTCCCTTCACCCGCTCCAGGTTGAGTGTGTGAGGCCCATGTAGCTCAGTGGCAGAGCACTCCCT
>RRZT011426377.1_pt1 | contig 16543 bp, 16 predicted proteins | sample 2165551 | NCBI WGS metagenome assembly RRZT01 (sample SAMN10456910, study PRJNA506462) | wastewater metagenome | biome: wastewater; feature: sludge; material: wastewater sludge; isolation source: wastewater sludge with Escherichia coli K12::gfp cells carrying plasmid... | place: USA: Moscow, Idaho...
AGCCAGAATACAACCAGCCCAATGATGTTCCGCTGTACGTCTCGCACGACAGCGAATAGAAACGGGGGCGGGCTGCCAGGCCCAGTTGTTGCACGCAGTTCCGCTGTACGTCTCGCACGACAGCGAATAGAAACCATGTCGGCTACCGCTATGGCGTGGACCCGGGCCATCACGTTCCGCTGTACGTCTCGCACGACAGCGAATAGAAACGGGTTGCCAGGCAGTGACCGGCGGCGACTGGGGAGGGGTTCCGCTGTACGTCTCGCACGACAGCGAATAGAAACTTCCCGTCAAGGATGTAGTGGAAGACGAAGTGCACCTCGGTGTTCCGCTGTACGTCTCGCACGACAGCGAATAGAAACTCCTCTCCCGGGTGGGTCTCCTCGACCCAGTTCTGGAACGGTTCCGCTGTACGTCTCGCACGACAGCGAATAGAAACGGTAGACGGCAGCTAACCAACTCCACTGCTCTGTTCCGCTGTACGTCTCGCACGACAGCGAATAGAAACCTGTACAGGTGCTCGTCACGACCCGCGTGTTCGGCGGTGCGTTCCGCTGTACGTCTCGCACGACAGCGAATAGAAATTTAGTCCCTGGAGCGGTGGCCGACAGCCTGATTCGCCTGTTGCGCTGTACGTCTCGCATGACAGCTAATAGAAACGGCCAGTGGTGGCGAAGGCGCCACTAGAGTTGCGCGGCGAGTCTCGAATGACGGAGTTCCTTGGTGAGTTCGTCAAATAGTCGGCTATGTCATCTACGGCATCCTCGTAGTTGACGGAAGGAAGTGAGCCCTCGAAAAGGGTAGTGTCTAAATAGGAAATGCCATGCCGCCCGTGGGCTTGTCGTCCCTCACGCTGCCGCAGATCTCTTCACTGCGATCTTTCCCTAGGGACTGGAAGCTCTACGGCAGACCAGTACTGCCCCAATAGGACAACTCGCCGGGCTGCTCCTCGGCGACTCGAATGACATCTAAGAAGCACTTGTTGCTTTCACAGTGAAGACAGGAGTGACGCGACGTGATCAGGCTTGCTCGGCTGATACGGAAGAGCGAATTTGCGGGCACGATATTGTTGGGCGCCTTTGGAGGCGCGGCGGTGTCAGCGTCTTTCGCTTCAGGAGTCGGTGCTTGGATAACCATAGGAGTCTCCCTAGTGGGCCTAGTATCGATCCTGGCTTCTAGGAGAGTGGCGACGGATTCAGCTCTCGTCCTTGTGGGGTTTAGAAACTTTGCCGATGAGATGAATCTGGGACGAGCGCTTCGGGCTGGCGTGTGTGAGTGGGATGCTCTGTTAGTACCTCCGCAGATCGGTGCTCGTGGAGTATCCGGGCCGCACGTTCGTCTATCGGTCAACTCCGCAAGAGCAAGGGCGACAGTAGGCGCTCTGGCAATAGTTCCGGTAGCACCCGATCATATCTCTTTTGCTCTCGGGATTGTGAGCTCATCAGAGCTAATTGGTGCAACCACCCATATTTGGGGACGAAAAGAGAGCCTTGGTAGAAGCACGGCGACATGGGGGCGCGTTCTCACGCTTGACGAGAAGCTACGATATGCGCTTTGCACGACAAAGACCCTCGTGGTTGGCGGGAGGAATGGTGGGCTGGTGCATTTCGCTACACCGAGAAGACTCCCATTTAGGTATCAGCCTCCAAAGAATGCCTCCCTCGAGGAGAGTGAAGAAGCTTGCCGCCACTACTTGCGGGATAACAGTCCGGACGGTTATCATGTTATTGCCATGAGCGAAGATGAGATGGCCTTCCAGTTTTGCGCTGGCGCGCTCGCTTCGCTTCTGGAATCCGGAGGTCGAGAACTGGTTGTGCGCCTAACCTGTGGTCAGGCGTTGGCCTTTGCCTTGGGCGCCTCGTGTCCGCCCGCAGTCCAGTTGACCGTCGAGGTATTTGACGCAAATGCAGGAGGCTGGGTCAGGTGGGAGTAGGTTCCGATAGATATTGGCTCGTTGTTGATGGGGACCGCATTGCTGACTTGCTGGACGAAAGGGCGGCTGCGAATGATGTCGATGGGTTTGTTAAAGTCGCGCACTCTGTAGACGAGGATCGCGTCAGCTGGGCGAACACCATTCGGTCAATCGGCGGTCACGTTATCTTCGCGGGTGCTGACACGCTGATCGCTTCTTTCGAGTGTGAGCCAGTCCTGGAATCTCTCCCCAGTCTAAGATTCGGGTGGTCGGGTGGAGTGGGGCGTAGTTTTGCCGCGGCATATGGCGCGCTGGCGGTGGCGAAGGCAATGGGTCGGATGAGAATCCTCCTTCTTGACGGTTCGTTAGTTGAGTTGGCGAGGACGCATAGCGCGTTCACCAACTGACAGAGCGTTCCGTGTGCCTGAACTGCGGGCTGGATTCTTCGGCCCACTACAGTACGGGGCAAGTTCCCCCGCGGCGAGTTCGGCTGCGCGGGGACGCCGTGTTCGCGCGTGATGCGCGCAGTGGGTTTTGGGGAGGCGCCGCGGCGTCCCAGGATGGGTGCGAGCTACTCGAAAGGCCTGTAGTCTTTCCCGTCCGGAGAGTGTGAAAACCGTGACCCTTTGCGCGCCTCGGCGTGTCGTCAGCGATCGGCGGCAGACCTTCGTCAGAATGGGCTCGTTCGGGTCTTCACGCAGGATGGCACGTTGGCAAGAGGAGGACCATGGGCAGAGTCAAGGATCTCAAGTGGGTGCTTGTCGAAGCGGGCTCCAACCAGGACTACATTTTCCGCACCAACCGACGTAGGTATGCAGTGGGTGCAAGTCATCTGCTCAAGCAGGTCGGGGCATGGGCGGAGGATGCAGTCAACGAGGCGCGGAAGCCCGGCTCGGTTGTGGAGACGGTGGTGGCCACGTCGTCAAAGGCGTTGGTCCTGGTGGATGACGCGGAGGTGGGCCGGCGCATCGTCGAGACCGTGACTCGTCGTGCCGCGGTCGAGGCTCCTGGCATGGACTTGTGGGGCTACGTCGAGCGCTCGGCGGAGGGTAGCCTCATGGAACGGTTGGGGCTTGTGCATGCCGAACATGCCAGGATCCGCTATCGCCGGGCTCATCCAGCCCAGCGTGCACCGATGGCCCCCTTCCTCGCGTCGTGCGTGTTCACGGGCCTGCCAGCGGCGAAGCGGCAAGACAGTCTGGGTGACATAGGAGTGCTCGTGTCCCAGCAGACATCCGTGATCGCTAGCGCAGCCAACGCCGGAATCGACGGCATCCGTGAGCTGGTGGGTGAGGCCGCGCCCAACGACTTGAAGAAGGGGACGCGGAATGCCGGCTGGCTGGCCATGATCCACGCCGACGGCAACGGGATCGGCGACCTGGTCACCCGCTGCACCACCGTCGAGGAGCTAAAGGCCTTTAGCCAGGGCCTGGAGCAGGCCACCAGCAGCGCTCTCCGTGGCGCTGTCGAACGAGTCGCGGATGAGTGTGACAGCTCGGGAGCCGGTGAGCACATCAAGGAGTGGCTGTTGCCGATCATCGTCGGCGGAGATGACATCACTGTCGAGTGCGACGCGCGCTACGCCGTCGCATTCACCCGGGCCTACCTCACCGAGTTCGAGCGTGCCACAGCGGCGCTTCCGGAGGTGGCAGACCTGGCGCGCGCCGTCCTCGGTCGAGACCACTTGACGGCCTCGGCCGGGATCGCCTTCGTCAAGCCAAAGTTCCCGTTCGTCGCGGCCTACGAGTTGGCTTCTGCCCTAACCCACTCGGCGAAGACCGTCAAGGCGTGCGCTCCCCACCGGTCCTCGTATGATCTATTCGTTCTTCACGACTCGGTGCTCAGGGACCTCGCTGACCTCAGGCCGCCCATCGAGATCGTGCAACACGGGCACCGGGTCAGCTTGTCAGGCGAGGTGTTGCTCGCGCCGCCCGGCGCCGAGTCGATTGCGGCTCCAGACCAGGTGACCTGGGTTGCGGCTCATGAGGACCAGGCCGTCCTGGACGCGGTCGACCACATCCTCAGCTCGGACCAGCGCGGACTCTCAGCAAGCGAGGTCCGCCGCCTCCAAGCCGCGCTGCGCCTTGGCGGGGAGCACCTCGAAGCTGTTGCGGCCCGCCTGCGAGCGCGCGCCGTGAACGCAGGAGACAACCCGCTGCTACTCGACGACCCCAAGTCACCAACCCTCAGCCGGTGGTCGGTGGTGCTCGACATGATCGACATGGCCCGCGGGACAGCCACCGGAGCGCCAGCGGCGAGCGCAGCCGCAGTTCACGACGCGAGAGGCGCCGCACAATGAGCACCACCATGCCCGGCGCGGAGCACACGCCCGCCACGTGGGCCGTGCAGATCCAATTCACCAGTGACTGGCACTGCGGAACCGGCCAGGGTGACGACTCTGGAGCAGACCGCACCATCGCTCGGGACGTCGACGGACTCCCCTACGTGCCGGCCAAAGAGCTGAAAGGGATCTGGCGCGACGCGAGTGAGCGGGCGGCATACGGGCTTGACGACGGTTGCCCTGGTCCTTGGTCCGCCCTCGTGGACCGGATCTTCGGCCAAGGCGCAGGGAAAGGCCGCGATCCAGATCAAGCCTGTGCCCTCATCTCGGCGGGAGACGCGCGGCTCGTCGCGCAGTGGCGAGCGGCCCTGCAACGCAGCGACGATTCCGAGACGGACGCCGCTCGACGCATGATGCGCGACGGACTCACGCTCACCCGATTCGGTGTTGCGATCGACGGCAGCACTGGCACCGCCCGCGATGACATGCTTCGCGAGATCGAAGTGGCCCGAGCGGGCCTGATCCTGGAGGCCGAGGCCACGATCTCCGTGCCGACGTGGCAAACCACGTTGGTGCTGCTAGCCGGCCTACGGCTCGTCGAGCACATCGGCGCCAAACGCAGGCGAGGGCTCGGGCGGTGCCAGATCACACTGACCCGTCCCGACTCGCTGGCCCTCGTGGACCTCATCGCGGCGCACACTGACGACATCGCATCCCTGAGCATGGATGACGTCGTAGGCATGACTACCGTGTCCACGCCGGAATCGCCTGCTCGGCAACCGGATTCAGCTCCGGCAACAGAGAAGTGGCGTCTCAGGCAACGAGTCGTTCTGCGCGCGCGGCAGCCGCTGCTGGCCACTCGAGCCGTTCATGGCAACACCACACTCGGGCATGAGTTCGTTCCCGGTGGGGGTCTCATTCCGCTGGTGCTTCGCGCCATCGACGCGCCAGCACAATCGTGGATCCGCCACGGACGCATCGCTGTCACCGAGGCCACGATCATCGTCGATGGTTCCCGCGCTGTGCCCACCCCGCGATCCCTGTGTAGCGATGACAAGGGGCAAGGCTGGCGTACCGACCCCAAACTGACCGCCGACCTGATCGACGAGCCCAGCGCGGCCGAGGAGACCTCGCGTCGACTCAAGCCCGTGGGTGGCTGGTCCGTCCGACGCAACGACGAGTTTCATTGGGCCAGGCCGGCTCTGAGCGCCCGGGCACACGCAGTGATCGACGACGAGACACAGCGCACCGTCACCGATGGGATGTTCGTCAATCAGGCCCTCGAAGCCGGCACACTCCTCGCCTTCGAGGTGTGGGACGACGGCTGCCTCGACGGGCATTGGCGTCCGGACCGCTTGCCGCGCACCACTTCTCTGGCACGCTCTCGACGCAGCGGCTACGGACAGGTCGACGTGGAGCCGCAGGCAGTGGAAGACAGCTCCGCGAGCGTCGATGCCGCCGATCACCTGGGTGACGTTGTGCTGGCGCTCGAAAGCGACAGCGTCATCATGGACGAGGCTGGCATCCCCGACCCAAGCGCCGAGGGGCTGGCCGTCTGGGTGCAGGGCAGGCTCGACGCCGCTCTGCCCGTCGCCTCCACTGTCACGGTCGACGACGCTCACGTAGGTGTGGTCCGCCGTGACTCGTGGTTCGGAACGCTCGCGGCTCCGAAACCCAGTGCGCTGGCTATCGCGGCTGGCTCCGTCATCCGTCTCCAGATCCAGCCACCGGCCCCGCGCAGCGTGATCCAGGCAATCCTGGATGCCGGCATCGGCTCACTGCACGTGGAGGGATACGGCCGTGCGTCGTTGCGCGAGCCGAGCTCCGGGCCGGTCACCATCGTGCCAGTCGCCGTGGAGAGCCCCCGATCGGCAAGTGCATCAGGGCGAGCCGACGCCGAGCCAACTGAGAATTGCGAGGAATGGCGCCTGTTGCGGCAACAGGTGTGGCGTAGCGAGATCCATCGGCGAGTCGTCGACGCGGCCATACCACACCTGCCCGGCGATACATCGTCGCCGGCCGGTCGGCTCCTGTCGCCACTGGTCACTGCGTCACAGCTAGGCAGTCTCCGTGAGGCTGCCCGCAAGGGCGCACCCGCCGTGGAGCGGTGGGTGTCTGCCACCCGGGCTCGGCCGGCATACGAAAAGCGCTGGGGCGCGGAGAGATTGACGTCGATCAAGGACCTGACCACCGGCATCGGAGCCCTGGCGGAGTGGCTGAACTCCGAGCTCCCCGGCCCTGTGAAGGTCCCGGACGACCTGGCAGGCAACACCCTGAACGACATCCTGGCGATCCTCTTGGAGGAATTCATCCGGCACCAGACGCTCAGGATTCAAGCAGAGCGTATGCCGCGCAACGCGGCCAAGCACGCGGCCGCCGAGGAGGGCTGATGGCACGGCATACCCACGCGGTCTACCGCCTCAGTGGCACACTCAGGTGCACCACTGCCCTGTCTGTCGCTCACGGCGACCGTGGCCTTACCGACGACATCGTCTGTGTCCGAGATGGCAAGGGTCGCCTCGTCATCCCGGGCACAGCCCTGGCAGGGGTGCTTCGACACGCTCTGGGCAGCAATCAGCTGTGGGGAGACGAGCGGGATCCCTGGTCCCCCAAGCCGGTTGGATCCTCCGACCTCCTCTACGGATCCAATGTTTGGGTCGAGGACAGTGTGGTCAGCTCAGCCGGCAACGCCCCGGTGCGCGTGGAGCGTCGGGACGGGGTCGGCATCGACCGGCACTCGGGCTCTGCCGCAACCGGCGTTCTCTACAGCCGCGAAGTTGTCCCCGCCGGGACGCAATTCAGCCTCGAGATCCTCATCGAAGAGACCGCCACGGGGTCGTCGCAGCAGGGACGAGCGCTCCTGCTGGATCTTGTGGCTTTGTTGCGCAGGGGGATCCGCATCGGAGGAGGGTGCACACGCGGCCTGGGGTCGATCCGTCTCGAGGACAAAGCAAAGATCACCGTGGACCGAGTAGGGACCCGGAAAGGCATCCTCCGCGTGCTCACCGACGGCCCGCCCGACGCGGAGCAACTGCCGGCCGCGGCGACCGACCGAGAGACCATACGTATCGAGGTTCCCTGGGAGGCTGCAGCTCCGCTGTTGGTCAAAGCCTCGATGAACGGCCTTGTTGACGCCGGCCCCGTCACTACCAGATCTGGTGACCAGGTGCGCTTCGTCGTCCCCGGGTCATCGATCAAGGGGGCACTGCGCAGTCGCGCTGAGCGCATCGAGCGCACGCTGACGACATCTCGGGCCGAGGCCGAGTTCCTTGATGCACTGGCCAGCCCGACAACTCCCCTGACCGTCCAGATCTTCGGCCACGCACCTGATCGCGGCCGCCGTGGCGGCGCCAAAGGCGCACTGGCCGTCGACGATTGTCACAGTCTCCATCCTGTGAGTGGGTGGGGGGATCTGGTGGAAGCCGTGTCGAAGGCACCTGATCCCGACCGCCGCCGTGCCGCAGTCATCGCCGCTCGGAGCAAGGCTCGCAAGTCCAAGGTGGACATCATCGACCACGTCGCCTTGGATCGCTGGACCGGCGGAGCCGACGACGGGCGGCTCTTCTCGCTTGTCGTGCCGTCCGCTGGGCTCGCCTGGGAGCCGATCCGACTGCAGCTCGACGCGAGAAGCCGTCGCCAGGGCATCGACGTCTTGGCCGAACTGGGTCTGGTGGCCCTCGTGTTGCGCGACCTCGCCGAGGGCGACGTCGCCATTGGACATGGGGCCAGCCGGGGCTATGGGGCCGTGCGAGCAGAGCTGGGCCAGGCCACGATTCACCTCAGCAACGAGTTGGCCGCGGCCCTGGGCGTCGAGGGGCTCGGCGGTTGCCGCGTCGCGGACCTCTTTGCTGGGATTGCCGACGGCCCACGGGGCGAGGCGGTGCGCCGCGTCCAGCAGGCATGGCGAGACCACGTGGAAGCTCAGCAGGTGAGCGGATCGGAGGCATCCCGTGCCTAAGGGCGTGACGACGCACGGCATGGCCGCTGCGCAGGAGTTCGTTGCCATGGTCGGTGATGTCATCACGGGTCCCGTCGTCTTCTTCGCGCTCGGGCCTGAGGCGGCAGCGTTCGGCGTCATTGAGGTCGGGGGCGCCCTCGGGGAGCACCCGGACAGCCCGGTGTCGCTCGACGCGGCATACGACGTACGGGTGTTCCATGCTGACCGTGAATGGCACTGGTGGTGGGACCAACGCCTACGTGCTGGCCGTTGGTCCGTGCTCGACGACGCCCTCGCTGAAACACGTGGCTGGTCCCGGCACGGCACGATCGGCCAGCGACTGCTTCGGGGAACCATCATCGAGACAGCCGGCAATTGGACTCGGCTTCACGACGGTCACAGCCGCCCGATGTGGGTCCCGGTCACCACGCGTGATGCCAACAGCGACGTGGCCATCGGCGTCGTCGAGTACTGCTCGGTAGACGAGCCGCGCGGGCGCGGCGGCGAGGCACACGGCAACGTCGGTGTCATCGCGGAGCGACTGACCACCTTGCGCGGGGTGAGCTGACGTGCCCATCGTCGTGTGCCGCACGAAGGCCGAGAACGGCCAGATCCGACTCGTGCCTCCCCCCGGGCAGAAGATTGACGGCACGATCCCGCGCGCAGCCCGCGAGGAGTACGAGCAACAACACGGCAAGCTCGAGGCCAACCTGACCCTTGAGGCGACGCTCGGTCGAGGCGGCAAGGTCGTGAGCCTGGCGCCCGGGTACCTGCCTCCAGTCGCCATCGAGGACCCGAAACTCGACCCGGCTGCTACCGCGAAGAGGACGCAGCCGGTACCACCCGCATCGGCCGACCAGGAGGCCCCCGTGACGGACGGCTTCATCAACCCCTATAACTTCGTGCCCTTCTTGGGCGAGCCGGTGGTGCACGAATCGCTCGGGCAGGGTGGCCCATTGGGTCACGACGCCTGGCTTAACGGCACGTACTCCGGTCGACTGCTCGTGCGATTCACGACGGTCACCCCCCTGCTCACCACCGAGTTGACCCGCAACCGCGGCGAACTCCCGATCTTCACCACTCGGCGTGACCACGAAGGCCGTCCGGTCGTTGCCGGCTCGTCCCTCAAGGGCGCGATCCGCGCCATCGTCGAGCAGGCCACCGGGTCACGGCTCGGGGTCTTCGACGGGCAGACACCCATCGTGCGCCGGATGATCCCCGCAGAAGCGCTCGACCTGACAATGGCGGTCGTCCACTCTCATGAGCCGAGCTCGAAGACCATCACCCTCACCCGCGGGCTCTTGCCCGTGGCGGCCACACATGCGCGGACCGTTCGCACTGTGTCCGTTTCCAGAGACCATCTCGCGGGCTTCCGCTCGGGCGCGTTGGTCCACGTCTGGTTGCAGCTCATGCATCACCCGGCGGAGTACCGGAACGACCACACCCTCCGCAAAGAGGAGTACCGGTTCTGGAGGAGCGTTGGACCGGTCACGGCTGCGTCATCGCCGGAGCCGAACGCTCCTCAGCGGGTCGGGAAACTGAGCGCAGTTCCGGGGGAGCCACTTGTCGAGGCGTGGGGTCACCTTCACATCACCGGGAAGTCCTTCGGAAACAAGCACGACGAACGCATCGTCGTCACGCATATCGTCCCCGCGCACACTCCACCGCACGAAGACCCGCCGGATCCATACGCGTCGGGGCCCGGGCCCGCGCCGATCGTGCTCGAGGGCGTCGCCTACGAGAGCGCGGTAGGTGGTTGGGCAACGGCCATCGACACCTTCGAGGCCGATGGGTACCAAGGCAACGACGTCGCAGAGTACGCCGAATCGGGCCAGCGCTCCAGATGGAAGGCGCTAGAGCGCGGCCAAACGCTCTTCGTGTCCGAAGTCTCCGGCACAGTCCACCTCCTGCCAGGCATGATCACGCGTCAGCGCTATCCTTCGCTGCCAAGCGAGCTGCTGCCCGATCACTTGCGCCCCTGTTCAGCCTGGAAGGAGATGTCCGTCTCCGAGCGGCTCTTCGGCTGGGCCAAGGACGGCGGGAAGACAGAACCGGGGGAGCGCACGGCATACCGAGGACAGTGCCGCTTCGAACCGGCCCGTTGCGAGACCGACAAGGCGATCAAACCCGACGACTCCGAGCGCTACTGGGTGTTGGCCGCCCTGAACGGTCCTAAACCCGCACAGGCGCGATTCTATCTGCGCGACAAGGACGGCAAGCCGCTGACGGGCATGGCAAAGAAGGACGGCTACCAGCGCGAGCACAGGCTGGCCGGACATAAAGTCTATCCGACGCATCGAGGCCAACCGCAGGGATATTGGAACCTGCCCACGGCCAGTTCGACGATTGTTGACGGCAAGACCACAGACGCGCCGACACAAGTGGGCGGGCGCTACCGCAGCTGGTTGGCCCCACCGGGAACGTCGGTCAAGTTGGCGACAGCCATCGGCGACTGGGTCAAGGCCGGGGCCGAGTTCGTCACCACGGTGCACTTCGACAACCTCCGCCGCGAGGAACTCGGCGCGCTGCTTTGGGCTCTGGATCTCGGATCGAGGTCGGTCGCAGACCCTCCGGCCTGCGTCAAACTGGGCAAAGGCCGGCCGTTGGGATTCGGGGCCGTCCGGATGCATGTCGACCGTGCGGCCAGCGTGGTACGGGACTTCGACGGTGTCCGATCGCGATACACCTCATTGCAGGGCGGGGCGACGACGGCGGGCGAGTCTGCTGCGCTCTTGCAGCAGGTCGTCCAGGAATTCGAGGCTTGGCTTGAGAGCACTGCTCCGGGCATCATGACCGCGATCATCGAGGCCGCCAAAGGGTGGACCGATCCGATCATCTATCCAAGAGTCGGGGTTGGGAACACCGCTGGCGAGCCTCCACCCGCCTTGGAGACATACGAGTGGTTCGTCCAGAATGAGCGGCGGCGCACTCCCCGGGCCTTGCCCACGATGGACAATGGGTCGCCACGTCTGCCCTACTTGGCGCCGGAAGCTACGCGCCAGCGCAGGCGGGGGCGTTGATGGAGATCGGCGACCTCGCGACGTGGGTGGGCTCCACCGCTACCGCCATCACAGGAGGCTTCACGGCGACCCAGCTGTACCTGTTGCGCAAGACTCAAACCGAGACCAGACGCCTTGAGCGCGAAGGTGTCGCGGTGACCTGGCATCCGGCGATCCGGGCTGCGAGCGATGACGGTGCGGACCCGAAGCTGATCTGGACCTATGAGTTCCGAGCGCACAATCCGGGACGGTTCCCGATCCGCAACGTCAACATTGTGGTTCGATTCCCGACGGATGTGCGCCGCGTCATGGACGACGGCGAACCGGGAGGGCCCGCCAGCGATATGGCGCTCGGACTGCCTGTCCTGCTCGGTGGCGCACACCATATGTGGACCAGGCGTTTTCACATCCCCGTTGCTGCACGACCTCTCCTGCGGGAAATGTCGGCCACGATCTCCTTCGTCGATGCAGACGGCAAGCAGCACGTGAACGACTGGAAGGGAGGATCGGGTGGAGCTTGAATCCTCCCAGCCGAACGGGGCCGGTGAGAGCGGAGAAGTCGCGGGTAACCGAGTCACGGTGATCCTGGCGGGGCCCCCACACTCCGGCAAGAGCGTGCTGCGAGAGTTGCTGAAGAGCCGGATCCTGGACCTACACGTGTGGGGTCCCTACCCCTACGTCATCACTGGCAACCCTGACGGGGAGGGCGCATGGTTCCAACGCGCCGTGAGCGCTTTCCCAGAGCAAGCCCGAAGGCAGCGAGAACAGTACAAGTGCGATTTCACCGAAGCGCTAGTCAGTCGCATCGCAGCCAGCGTCCAGGCTTGCCGTGAACCGCTCGTCCTCGTCGACATCGGGGGCATGATCACCGCGGACAACGAGCGAATATGCCGCTCCGCAACACACATCGTGATCCTCTACAAGACCCGGGATGACCTAGAGCGCTGGCGCGGGTTCGCTGACAAGCTCAATCTCCACGTGCTGGCTGAGGTCGAGTCTGCCTACTGCGATAAGACCGATCAGGTCAGGGAGTCGTCAAGACCGCTTCAGGGCTCGCTTCACCACTTGAAGAGGGGAGAACTGCAAGGCTCTCGCCCGATGGTCGACGCACTGGCGGAGCTCATCCTGGACCTCGTCGAACCGTCTTGGCGTCTACGCGCCGCGAAAGGAAACACCATGGGCCAGACGTTCCGAGTCGAGAGAGTTGGTCAGGTCATCCGCACCCGCTTCGGCAACCAGGCGGAGCACGACGCCATCGTTCCGGAGGCCCACCAGACTCTTCGCGACATGGCCGACCGCGGCGACCTGGACGGTGGAGGAATCGTCGGCATCAACGGGCCGTGCTCGGTGGTCCTCGCCTATCTCCTGTGCCACGCGGTAGCACACCTGTTCACGGCCGTGTCGGTGTGGGACCCCAAACTCGACAAGTATGTGGTTACCGTTTCCCACGATGCCGAGTTCCCCGTTGGGCGGTTGCTCGACGAAATCGACCTCATGTCCGCGTCCGAGCGAGCTCAGCGAGATGCGCGCAGCGGTCAGCTCGACAGAGACGCTGGGCCGGATGCCTAGCCGATACTTCGTGCCGATCGTCGGCCTGGACCCCGAGCGGGTGCGCCCGGACCAGGTGCACGCTGCGTGCACGGCCTGGTTCGACCGCTCCACGGTCGAACACATCGCCAACGACAAGCCGTATGCCGTGTCGCCGTTGACCGGGGATCCGCGGGGGCAGGTAGGGGTGGAGGTCGCTACCTTGACCCCTGAGGCAGCCGAGCGGCTCGCCCAGAAGGTGGCGCCCGGAGCGACGGTGCGTCTCGGGAGCCAGACCCGGCCGCTGGGACGGCCGCATCTCATGCACAGCGAGACCTGGGCTGAGCTGGCCACCCACAACGACGACTGCCGTTGGAGGCTGAGTTTCGAGACTCCCGTGACCTTCCGCAGCGGCGACCGCGCCAGCCCACTGCCGCAGCCCAGGACCATCCTCCAGGGGTTGTCACAGGCGTGGCAGACCTGGAGCGACACCCCGCTCGCGCCGATCGACGACCTGCTCACGGCGGTCTGGGTGTCCGATCTCGACCTGCACAGCACGACCGTCCCATTGCGAGTCAACCGCCGCGACGGCGGCCGGCAAGAGGTGCTGCTCTCCGGTTCTTTGGGCACTCTTGTCCTGCGCTGCGACGACTCCACCAGGGCGGCCGCAGTGGGCCCGTTGATGCGGCTCGCGGCATACACGGGCGTCGGGTCGATGACCCTCAAGGGTCTCGGCGTGACGCGGGTCCGCGCGCACCAGCGTGCCCGGGCAGCTGGCTTGACCGCGCCCCGAGTCGAGGCGGCCACCGGTGGGGCGGCTCGCTGAGCGGGCCTTCGCACCCGACGCCCTGCGTCGGGCCTGGCTCGACGTGCTCGCCAATGACCGGGCCGACGGCGAACTCGGTCATGGTGTCGCGCGCTTCGAGGAGCGGGCGGACGAGGAGTTGGCGCTGCTGACCGCCGAACTGGCCTGGGGTGCCTACGAGCCCGGCGATCTCGCCGAAGTCGTGCTTGAAGCGTCAAGGCGATTGCTCCACATCCCTCGCGTGCGTGACCGGGTCGTGGAGCGCGCCGTCCTCGAGGTCGTGACACCCTTGGTCGACCCAGTGCTCGGGCCGGCCGCCTATGCCTACCGCCCTGGTCTCGGTGTTGCCGACGCGGTGCAAGCGGTCGTGGGCCTGCGCGCCGAAGGCCTCACGTGGGTGCTACGCACCGACATTGACGACTGCTTCCCGAGCACTCCGGTCGCGTTGGCGCGCAGGCGCTTTGGAGCATTGGTGGACGATCCCGAGCTGCTCCGCGTGGTCGACCTGTTGCTGGCCCGAATGGGCATCGCTGCGGGGCGTGGGCGCCGGGTCGTGCGCGGGCTGGCGCAAGGCTGCGCCCTGTCGCCGTTGCTGAGCAATCTGGTCCTGGTCGACGTGGACAGCGCGCTGTTGCGCGAGGGCTTCTCGGTGGTGCGCTATGCCGACGACATCCTCGTGGCCGCCGAGACCCAGAGTGACGCGTGGGAGGCGGCACGCTGTGCCAGCCGAGCCTGTGAGGAGTTGGGGATGGAGCTGGGCGCCGACAAGACCGCAGTGTTGTCCTTCGCCGACGGATTCGCCTTCCTCGGTGAGGAATTCGGGCCACGCTACCCACCGCTGCTGCCGGACTTCAGGGTCGGCGAACCGGAGCGCCGCACTCTGTATGCCGCGACGCAGGGCGGCCGGGTCCGCATCCAGTCGGGTCGGCTCATCGTCGAAGACGCCGAAGATGCCGAACAGCTCGACGTGCCAAGCGGTTTGGTCGGGCGGATCGTGTGCTTCGGCTCGGTGGGGCTGAGTGCCGGGGCCCGGTCGTGGGCGTTGAGCAACGACGTCGACATCGTCTTTGCCTCCCGACGTGGCACCTACCTCGGCAGTTTCGTCGGGGCGGGCACGACCCGCGCCGCACGCCTGCGCAGCCAACTCGCGGTGACGGGCACCGACCAGGCACTGCGGATCGGCCGTGCGATCGTGGAGGCGAAGATCCGCAAGCAGATCGTCGTTCTGCAACGCTTCGGGCGTCGCGAGCACGCGGCGCTGGTCACCGACGCCATCCGGCGCGCCGCGCACTCGCTGCTGATGCTGCCGGACTGGCGCCCGGGCGCCGAGGTCATGGGCATGGAGGGAGCGGCGGCGGCCGCCTACTTCCCGGCATACGGGGGCCTGTTGCCGGAGGGCCTGCGCTTCGAGACCCGGAGCCGACAGCCGCCGATGGATGTCGCGAACTCCGCGCTGTCGTTCCTCTACACGATCCTGCTCGGAGAGTGCGTCACTGCCCTGTATGCCGCGGGCCTGGACCCCCATCTGGGCGTCCTGCATGCCGATCACGAAGATCGGCCCAGTCTGGCGTTGGATCTGGTCGAGGAGTTCCGGCCGTTGGTCGTCGACCAGGTGGTCCTCGAGGCGGCTCGGCAGGGGCGGCTCACGACGGCACACGGGCGCGTGGAAGACGGCCGCACCGGGGTCATGCTCACTCAAGCCGGCCGGGAGGCGGTCATCGATGGCTACGAGAAGCGGATGCTGCGCGATACCAAGGGTGCGCTGCCAGGGTTCGCCGGGAGCATCCGACGACACGTCTACCGACAGGCGCAGCGGCTGCGGGCCGCCATCCTCGATCGCGAGAGCGAGTGGAGTGGGTTGTCGTGGCGCTGACCGTCATCGCGGCCTACGACGTCTCCGAGGACGCCCGCCGCGCCCGACTCGCCGCCCTCCTGCAAACCACCGGAGACCGAGTGCAGAAGTCGGTATTCGTGCTCGCCGTCGATGACCTGGATCTGACCGAGATCCGGGCTCTGGCGCTGGACATCATCGACCCGGACACCGATTCCCTCTACTTCTTCCGACAGTGCGCTCCGTGCTGGGAGGCTGTCGGGTGTGTCGGGCAGGCGCATGCTCCGGATCGGACGCTGTACTGGTTCGTACAGTGATCGGCCAGGGTGTGCGTGCGACCAGCATGGTGGTGGTGGCAAAGCCCGAAGAGTTGGAACATCGAGGCGTGACTGTGAACGGGATGAATCAGGCAAATCGGGCCTGGGTGTCGGAGCGGAGCGATAGGGCCGTCGGGTGTGTAGGCCGCTGACCAGCACAAACGCCTCTCGCCGCGCCCGGAGTGCACGCATGTTCGAGCTTCGTGGGGTCGGGTGTGCAAACGGACATCGTTCACGCTGGTCAGGGGCCTGCCCGAGGGGGTAGGGTTCCGCTGTACGTCTCGCGCTACAGCGAATAGAAACCACCCCCGTCGCGCGTGATTGCGGGTCACGTAGCTGTGTTCCGCTGTACGTCTCGCGCTACAGCGAATAGAAACCGACACACACGCGAGTGACCGTGTTGGTCGGCGTGTTCCGCTGTACGTCTCGCGCTACAGCGAATAGAAACGTGGGTTCTCCCCTGAACGCCCTGAGTGACGACCCATGTTCCGCTGTACGTCTCGCGCTACAGCGAATAGAAACCACCGGCGACGTCAACAGCCTGCGCGTCCCAGCCATGGCCCGACCCTCTCAGCCGCCACCGACAGGACCCATCAGACCCGCCGTTGCTTCGACGCTATGACCTCACCCTCATGACCTCACCACGTTCCGCTGTACGTCTCGCGCTACAGCGAATAGAAACTCGTGGCGTTGGCCGTGTCGAGGACCCACTTCGAACCGTCGTTCCGCTGTACGTCTCGCGCTACGGCGAATAGAAACCCGTTGTTAGTCGGTAAGGCGAATCCGGCTCTTCTGCTGTTTCCGTGGGGCCTGGTGGGGGGCTGGGTGAGCGACACGCCGTCTGCCCGTTAGGTTCTGGGCTTGTCGAGAGTCCGAGAGCTGGTGCGGGGAGACGGCGTGTCTGGAGTCAGGGTATGGAAGCGGTTGCTGGGTG
>RRZT011816799.1_pt1 | contig 16536 bp, 12 predicted proteins | sample 2165551 | NCBI WGS metagenome assembly RRZT01 (sample SAMN10456910, study PRJNA506462) | wastewater metagenome | biome: wastewater; feature: sludge; material: wastewater sludge; isolation source: wastewater sludge with Escherichia coli K12::gfp cells carrying plasmid... | place: USA: Moscow, Idaho...
CTCGGACCAGAAGGCCCGGATCGCACCCGTCATGGACCGTCCGACCCCGCCGCCGGCCCTGCTGCAGCAGGCCGATGCCGATCACCGCCTGCGCTGGCAGCCGCACGAGCGGCTGCATCATCTGTTCGAGGCGCGCTGCGACGCCTGGGCCCGCCAAGGCCGCGCCGAAAGCGCCGCCGCGCTGCAGACCGACGAAGGATCGGTCAGCTACGCGGAGCTGGACCGGCGCGCCAACCGGCTGGCCCGGCATCTGCGCGACGCACTGGGCCTGTGCCCGGGCGAGCGGGTCGCGCTGCTGTTCGACAAGACGGTGCACGGCCATGTGGCGATGCTGGCGGTGCTCAAGGCCGGCGCGGCCTATGTGCCGCTCGACCCGGGCTTTCCGGACGAGCGCTGCGCCTTCATCTGCGCCGATGCCGAGGTCGGCCGGGTGCTGTCGGTGCAGCGCCATGCCGGCCGGCTGGCCGGACTGGGCGTGCCGGGGCTGTGCCTGGATGACCCGATGCTGGAGGCGGCTCTGGCGCCTGTGGACACCGCCCGCCTGCCGAGCCCGGAACGCGGCGCGGCGGACGCCCTGTGCTATGTCATCTACACCTCCGGCTCGACCGGGCGCCCGAAAGGCGTGCCGATCGATCACTCGCAGATCTGCAACTTCGTGCGGGTCGCCGCCGAGACCTACGGCTACCAGGCCGACGACCAGGTCTACCAGGGCCTGACGATGGCCTTCGACTTCGCGGTCGAGGAAACCTGGGTGCCGCTGAGCGTGGGCGCGACGCTGCATCCGAACCAGAGCGGCGCCAGCCTGCTCGGCGCCGATCTGGGCGAGTTCCTGCGCCGGCGGCACATCACCGCGCTGTGCTGCGTGCCCACCGCGCTGGCCACGCTCGAGGAGGATCTGCCCGAGCTGCGGCTGCTGATCGTCTCGGGCGAGGCCTGTCCGCGCGATCTGGTGCAGCGCTGGGCCACGCCGGCGCGGCGCATGCTCAACGCCTACGGCCCGACCGAGACCACCGCCACCGCGACGCTGGAGAGACTCGATCCGGCCTCGCCGGTCACCATCGGCCGGCCGCTGCCGACCTACAGCGTGCTGATCCTCGATCCGGAAGCGCCCCGGGTGCTGCCGGCCGGCGAGACCGGCGAGATCGTCATTGCCGGCGCGGGCGTGGCGCGCGGCTACCTGAACCGGCCGGAACAGACCGCCCGGGTGTTTCTCGACGACTTCGTCGGCGTGGACCCGAATCCGTCGGGGCGGCTCTACCGCACCGGCGACCTCGGCCGCCTGCGCGAGGACGGACGGGTCGAATACCTCGGCCGCATCGACACCCAGGTCAAGATCCGCGGCTACCGCATCGAGCTGACCGAGATCGAGTCGGTGCTGATGGCCCAGCCCGGCGTGCGCCAGGCGGTGGTGCACACCGGGTCGGCCGCGCCCGGCCAGGTCGAGCTGGTGGCCTACTGGACGGTGCGCCCCGGCTGGCCCGATCCGCCCTCCCCGGCCGGACTGCGCGAGGCGCTGCGCGCGCAGCTGCCCGACTACATGGTGCCGCGCCTGTACGAGCAGCTCGACGAGATGCCGATGCTGGCCAGCGACAAGGCCGACCGCAAGGCGCTGCCCGCGCCGCGAGCGCCCGCGCTGTCCGGCGGCGCCGAGGCGATGGATCCGGACGAGCGGCCGCGTCCGGGCACCGAGCAGACGCTGGCCGCCGCGCTGGCCGCGGTGCTCGGCGGCGCGGCGCACGAGCTGTCGGCCACCGCCCATTTCTTCGATGAGCTGGGCGCCAATTCGCTGCTGATGGCGGGATTCGGCGCGCGGCTGCGCCGCCAGCTCGGACGCAGCGACGTGACGATGCGCGCGATCTACGCGCATCCCAGCCTGCGTGCGCTCTCGACGCATCTGGAGCAGACCGCAGCCCCCACGACCACCGCCACCGCGGCCATGGCCGAACCGGTGCCGCAGTCGCAGGCCGAGGTGCCCGCCTGCGCACCACGCACCGCCTATCTGGGCTGCGGCCTGGCCCAGGTGCTGATGGCGCTGGCCTGGCTGACGCTGAACTTCCAGGCCCTGCTGATCGGGCTGGACTGGCTGCTGACCGCCACCGATCCGCTGCAGGCCTATCTGCGGGCCGCGCTGGCCGGCTCGGCGCTGTGGGCGCTGGCGGTGCTGCTCCCTGTGGCGCTGAAGTGGCTGCTGGTCGGCCGCTGGCAGGCCGGCAGCTTCCCGCTGTGGAGCGGCCGCTATCTGCGCTGGTGGGCGATGCGGCAGCTGATGCGCTTCAATCCGATGGTGCTGTTCGCCGGCTCGCCGCTGCTCAACGGCTATCTGCGGCTGCTGGGCGCGCAGGTCGGCGCGCATGCGCACATCGCCACCCCGGTGCTGCCGGTCTGCACCGACCTGATCCGCATCGGCGACGACAGCCTGATCGGCCGTCAGGTGCGCCTGCCCGGCTGCCGGGCCGAGGCGGGCCGGATGTGGCTCGGCCCGGTCGAGATCGGCCAGGGCTGCCATGTCGGCGACCATGCGCTGCTCGACATCGACACCCGCATGCAGGACGGCAGCCAGCTCGGCCATGCCTCGGCGCTGCTGCGCGGCCAGACGCTGGCCGCCGGCGCGCATGCGCACGGCGTGCCGGCCCAGCCGACTCCCACCGAATTCTGCCGGGTGCCGGCGCAGCCCCGGCCGACGGCGCTGCGCCGCCGGCTGTATGCGCTGTGGCAGCTGCTGGTGCTGGGCGGCGTGTCGCTGCCGCTGCCGCTGTGGGGGCTGTGGCTGCTGTCGGGCGAGCCGGGACGGCGGCTCGAGGAGCGCTTCGACCTGCATCTGCTCGGTCACAGCCATGCGGCGCACTGGGCCGATCTGGGCGGGGTCGCGCTGGGCGGCGTGCTGGCGCTGCTGGGCGGCATGACGCTGTGGGCGCTGCTGATGGCCACGCTGCCCCGGCTGCTGTCGCGGGCGATCGTGCCGGGGCGGCTGTACCGCTTCTACGGGCTGCACCACTGGCTGCTCGGCCTGATCACCGCCTGGAGCAACTCGCGCTGGCACAACATGCTGGCCGGCGACAGTCCGGATGTGGTGGCCTGGCTGCGCGCGGTGGTCGGCTACCGCTTTGTCGGCGGCATCGAGCAGACCGGCTCGAACTTCGGCCTGACGCAGCAGCATGACCTGCCCGGACTGAGCCACTTCGGCCCGGGCGCGATGGTCTCCGACGGGCTGACGATGGCCCAGGTCGAGCCCGGCCCGGGCGGCTGGCGCGTCGGTCCGACCCGGCTGGGCGCGCGGAGCTTCGCCGGCAATGCGGTGCTGCTGCCCACCGGTGCGCCGCTGGGCGACAACTGCCTGCTGGCCACCCGGGTGATGGTGCCGCTGGACGGCCCGCTGCGCGAGAACATCGGCCTGCTCGGCTCGCCGGCCTTCGAGATCCCGCGCTCGGTGCTGCGCGACCGGCCCGATCCGCGCTGGAGCGATCCGGCCTGGCGGGCGCAGGCGCTGCGGCGCAAGACCGCAGTCAACCGGCTGACGATGCTGCTCTTCGTCGGCGCGCACTGCATCGGCGCGGCGCTGGCGGCGGTGGTGCTGTACGGCGCCTATGTCGGCGTGCCGGGCGTGCCGCCGGCGCTGTCGCTGGCGGCCGGCACGCTGGTGGCGATCGCGCTGGAGCTGCTGTGGTTCGTGCTGGTCGATCGCGCCAGCCTGGGCTGGCGCCCGCTCGAGCCGCTGACCTGCTCGATCCTGGAGCCCGGCTTCTGGCGCCATGAGCGCTTCTGGAAGCTCGGCTTCGCCGGCGACGGCGTGCTGATGACCGCGCTGCGCGGCACGCCGTTCATGGGCCTGCTGTGGCGGATGCTGGGCGTGCGGGTCGGGCGACAGCTCTTCGACGACGGCGCCTCCATCGTCGAGAAGACGATGACCACGCTGGGCGATCACGTCACGCTTGGCGATCAGTCGCTGATCCAGGGACATTCGCTGGAGGACGGTCTGTTCAAGTCCGGCCGCATCGTGCTGGGCGACCAGGTCACGCTGGGCGAGCGGGCCTTCGTGCACTATGGCGTGCAGGTCGGAGCGCAGGCGCGGATCGCGCCGGAGTCCTTCGTGATGAAGGGCGAGCAGCTCGAGGCCGGCAGCCGCTGGCAGGGCAACCCGGCGCAGGCGACCGGCGGGGCCTGCTGAACGGCCGGCATGGCGGCCGGGCCGGGTGCGCTCAGGGCGCCGCCGGCACGCTCAGGCCGAACAGCTCCGCCATCGCCACCCGGTACTGCGCCAGGCCGATGGCATTGGTGTTGTGGTGGGTGCCGCCCTCGACCAGCTCGAAGCGCTTGGGGCCGCGCGCAGCCTCGAACAGGCGCCGGCCCAGCTCGGGCCGGATGGTGCGGTCCTCGCTGCCATGCACCACCAGCAGCGGCGAGCCGATCTGCGCGACCCGCTCGACCGAGGCGAAACGCTGGGTGATCAGCGGCTCCAGCGGCAGCCAGCCCCAGCGGTAGGAGGCGACCACCTCCGGAATCGAGGTGAAGGTACCCTCCACCAGCGTGCCGGCCTCGTCCGCCACCCGGGCGGCCAGATCGATCGCGATCGCCCCGCCCAGCGAGTGCCCGAAGATGTAGCGCGGCCGCCCGGGATGCTCGCGGGCCAGCCAGTCCCAGGCCGCCCGGGCGTCCTCCAGGGCCAGGGTCTCCGAAGGCAGCTCATCGCTGCTGCGGCCAAAGCCCCGGTAGTCGATCGCCAGCACCGAGAAGCCGAGCTGCCGCAGCCGCTGCGCCCGCGCCGCCGAGCCCACCACATTGAAGCGCGCTCCGTGCAGATAGAGCAGCACCGGCGCCTGCGGATCACTGGCGAAGCGCTCGTGCGCGCTCCACAGGCCATGCAGCCGCACCGGCCGCTCCGTCTCGGCGGAGCGGAAATCGATCCAGACCTCGTCCATGCCTCGCGCGATCTCCTCGGCTCGCCCCCAGCTGCGATCCGAGGGCTGGAAGATCCAGGCCCGCTGACGCTCGTCCAGAGAACTGCAGCCCGCCGACAGCAGCGCCAGCGTGGAAGACAGGATCAGCAGGAAACTCAGCGTGGACAGGCGTTTCATGGCCGGCGCATGGTCGCAGAAACGGGAAAGGGGAATGCGGCATGGGGCTTACCGGCAGCAAACCCGACGCCAAAACAGAAAAGGACTTGGCACTGCTGCCAAGTCCTTGTCGCTGAACGCTTGTTGCGTCTTCTGTTCTGGTGGGCCCTGAGTGACTCGAACACTCGACCTACGGATTAAGAGTCCGCTGCTCTACCAACTGAGCTAAGAGCCCGTCACCACCGCGTGTGCGGTGAACGGTGAAACACTGAATTCTGGTGGGCCCTGAGTGACTCGAACACTCGACCTACGGATTAAGAGTCCGCTGCTCTACCAACTGAGCTAAGAGCCCTTGCCTGCTGGCCCTGATTTTTATCAAGACCGTGATTATATCATGTTTTTGGTGGGTCGTGCGGGACTCGAACCTGCGACCTACGGATTAAAAGTCCGCTGCTCTACCAACTGAGCTAACGACCCCCACCGCCCCGGCCAATCAGTCACTGATCAGCCGAGCCCTAGATTCTAATACACCTCACCTTGGTGCCGTCAAGCACCTCGTGCGTCTGCGCGCACGCCTTCGAGAATCTGCGCCGCAGCAGCCAGACCGAAACTGGCGGTGACCATCACGCTGGAGCCGTAGCCGTGGCAGTTCAGGCCGCCGTCGACGGCGCAGGCGCCGTCCGTCTGCGGGCGCTGCACCGTCTCGCGCGAGAAGATGCAGCGCACGCCGATGCGCCCCTGGCGCGGCGCGCCCTCGCGGCGTAGCTGCTGGCGCAGCCGGGCCAGCAGCGGGTCGTGCGTGACCTCGGCCAGATCGGCCGCATCCACCCGCTCGGGGTGCGACTTGCCGCCTGCCGCGCCAGCCATCACCAGCCGGTGCCCGCCGGCCAGCGCCCAGCGCGCCATCGCCAGCTTGGCGGCATTGCGGTCGCAGGCGTCGATGACCCCGTCGACCTCGATCGGCAGCAGAGCCGGCCAGTTCTCCGGCTCGACGAAATCCTCGACCGCATGCACCCGGCAGCCCGGGTGGATGTCGGCGATGCGCTCGCGCAGCGCCTGCACCTTGGCCGCGCCGACGGTCGCGCCCAGCGCCTGGATCTGGCGGTTGATGTTGGATTCGGCGACATGATCCAGATCGATCAGCACCAGCTCGGCCACGCCGCTGCGTGCCAGCGCCTCGACCGCCCAGGAGCCGACGCCACCGACGCCCACCACCGCCACCCGCGCCGCGCGCACCCGGGCATAGGCCGCGTCGCCCCAGAGCCGGCGCAGGCCGCCGAAGCGGCGCTCGAGATCGGCATCACCCTCTTGTGCGGCGAGCGTCGACATCACGGGAAGCACAGAAGCCACGCTCACTTCAGCTGCCTGATGCGCTCGGCCGCGGCCTGCGCGGCCTCGGACTGCGGATAGTTGCGCACCAGTTCCTCGAGGGTGCGGCGGGCGCTCTTCGGATCCTTCAGCTCGATCTGGCAGTTGGCCAGCGCCAGCAGCGCCTCGGAGGCGCGCGGATGGTCCGGCGTCGAGCTGACCAGCGTGCGGAAGATGGTCATCGCCTCCTTGACCTCGCCCTTGCCGTAGAGCGCGTTGCCGAGCCAGTACTGCACATGGCCCTGGTAGGGGCTGGAGGGAAAGCGCTTCTGGAAGCTGGTCAGCGCGGCGGCGGCGTTGGCGAACTCGCCCTTGCGCAGGATGCCGATCGCCTCGTCGTAGGCCTTCTTCTCGGGCGCCTCGACCACCGCGTCCCGGCCGTCGAGCGAGACGCGCTGCGGCTCGAGCCGGCGCATGCGCTCGTCGATCGCGGCGAACTGGTCCTTGAGCTTGCGCTGCAGCTCGGCGATCTCGCGGGCCAGGTCCTTGCCGGACTGCACCTGCTGCTCGTCCTGGCCACGCAGCTTCGCCAGGTCGGCGCGCAGCGATTCGATCTGGGCGTTGAGGTCCAGCAGGCTGCGCTTGAGTGTCTCGACCTGCTCGGCCAGCTCGCGCTGGCGCGCATCGCGCTCGCTGCTCTCCTGCTGGGCGCGCTCGAAGCGGCCACGCAGCTCGACGATGGCCTTGCGGGCCTCCTCGTCATCGAACAGCCCGGCCTGGGCGCCGACGGGCCAGGCCGCGGTCAGCGCCAGCAGCAGCGCCGCCGGAGCCCGTGCGGCGCGGATCGACAGGGGGCGGCGCGTCATCTCAGCGGTCCTTCAGCTCGGCGCGGCGGTTCTTGGCCCAGGCGGCCTCGTCGCTGCCCTGGGCGGCCGGGCGCTCCTTGCCGAAGCTGACCGCCTCGAGCTGGCCGTCCTGCGCGCCCAGCAGCACCATCGAGCGCACCACCGCATCGGCGCGCTTCTGGCCCAGCGCCAGGTTGTACTCGCGGCCGCCGCGCTCGTCGGTGTGGCCCTCGACGATCATGCGGCGCTTGCGGTCGGCGCTCATGCGGCGGGCATGGGCCTCGACGACGCTGCGGTACTCGTCCTTGACGACGAAGCTGTCGAAGTCGAAGTAGACGACACGGCCGGCGCCCGCTGCCGCATCGGCATTGCGGCCGGTGTCGACCGGGGTGACGGCGGAGCTGCCGACGCCGCCGGTGCCGGCCCCCTGGGCCGCGCCGGTGCCGGCGCCGGAAATCGTGCCGGTGCCGCGGCTTTCGACCGGCGCGGGCGGCTCGACGCGGGTGTTCGAGGCGCAGCCCGCCAGGAAGGCGGCGCTCAGGCCCAGGGACAGGAAGGCGGCGCGGGAGCGAAGGATCTTGGACATTGCATGTTCTCCGTGAAAGCGGCCAGGTTCAGCGGCCGAAGGGACCCCAGACCGGCTCGCGCACATCGACCATCGGCGGGCTCAGGCGGGCCTTGATGGACCCGTCGAGCGTGGTGGTCATCAGCACATCGCGCCCGCCGGAGCGGCTGGCGTAGATGATGAGCCGGCTGTTGGGCGCGAAGCTCGGGCTTTCGTCGTCGTTGGTGTCGGTGAGTGCGGTCACGGTTCCCGAGGACAGGTCCATCAGCTGCAGGCGGAAGGCGCCCCCGCCGTTGCGGGTGATGTAGGCCATCCAGCGGCCGTCGGGGCTCAGTGCGGGACTGATGTTGTAGCTGCCGGAAAAAGTCACCCGCTCGGCGTTGCCGCCGGCCGCGCCCATGCGGTAGATCTGCGGGCCGCCGCCGCGGTCGCTGACGAAGTAGATCGAGCGGCCGTCGGACGACCAGGCGGCCTCGGTCTCGATGCTCGAGGCCTGGGTGAGCCGGCGCGGCTCGCCGCCACCGTTGCGGCCGACCAGATAGATCTCGGAGTTGCCGTCGCGCGTGAGCGTCACCGCCAGCTGGCTGCCGTCGGGCGACCAGGCCGGCGCGCTGTTGGAGCCCTTGAAGCTGGCCACCACCCGGCGCTGGCCGGAGGAGACGTCCTGCACATAGACCACCGGCTTGCCGCTCTCGAAGGAGACATAGGCCAGATCGCCGCCGTCGGGCGACCAGGCCGGCGAGATGATGGGCTGCGCGCCGCCCACCGCCACCTTCGCGCCCTCGCCGTCGGCATCGGCGACGAAGAGCGTGTAGCGGCCGGCGCTCTTGGAGACATAGGCGATGCGGGTCGAGAAGATGCCGCGCTCGCCGGTGAGCTTCTGGTAGATCTCGTCGGCGATGCGGTGTGCGGCGCGGCGCAGGTCCTCGCGCGGCACCGCCAGCGACTGGCCGAGCAGGTCGGCGCCCTTCACCACATCCCAGAGCCGGTAGCGCAGGTCATGGCGGCCGTCGGCCAGGCGGGTGGCCGAGCCGCCGGCCAGCGCGTCGGCGCCCCGGTTGCGCCAGCCGGGAAAATCGGGGCGAGAGAGCTCGTCGATCGCCTCGCCGGCGGCCGGCACGATGCGGAACAGCCCGCTGCGCTCCAGGTCGGCGCGAATCACCTGCGAGATCGGCACCGCGGCACGGTCCTCGTCGCGGAAGGGCGCGATCGCGACCGGGATCTGCGAGGCGCCGATGCCGGAGATCTCGACGCGGAACTGGGCCTGTGCGGCCGGCACGGCCCCCAGGCCGCCCAGCACGGCGCAGCCGGCCGCGGCCTGATGCAGGAAATGACGACGATCGTTGAATCTCATCGGTGGGTTCATCGGTGGGTTCATCGGGCCGGAGGTCGTGGAGAGCCCGGCGGCCGAGGCGCGTCGCCGCACTCCAGCCAGATCTTCAGGTAGCGGTAGTAGGACGCCTCGGCATTGTGGACGGCCAGCACGAAACCGAGGCGACCGTCGAGAAAGCCCCGGCGCAGGATCCAGGTGCGCAGGAAGGCCCACAGGCCATGGCCGATCGCGCGGCCCAGACCGCCACGACGCCCGCGCGCGGCCAGGTCGGCGGCGCGTCCGCTCGAATAGCGGTTCATCTTGTCGTTGGCCACCGTCAGCGTGGCCATGCTCTCGTGCAGCAGATGGCCGTGGCCGTCGAGGTCGGCGCTGCGCCCGGACCAGAGCAGGCGCTCGTGCACGCGGTCGTCGCTGAAGCGCGCACCCTCTCGCGGAAAGAGCCGCAGCACCCGGTCGGGATACCAGCCGCCGTGGCGCATCCACTGGCCGCAGAAGGACGACAGCCGCGGCAGCCGCCACGCCAGGTCTGCCGGCGGCGCGGCGACGATGCGCGCGACCTCGGCCGCCAGCGCCTCGTCGAGCCATTCGTCGGCGTCCAGGCTCAGCACCCAGCGCCCGCGCGCCAGCGCCAGCGCCCGGTTCTTCTGCGCGCCGAAGCCGGGCCAGTCCGAGGTGATCTCGACCCGCGCGCCCAGCCGGCGCGCGATCGCCACCGTGTCGTCGGTGCTGCCGCTGTCGACGACGACGATCTCGCCGGCGAAGGCCACCGAGCGCAGGCATCGCTCGAGCCGCGCGGCCTCGTCGCGGGTGATGACGACGACGGACAGCTCAGGCACGGGCATGGCGCTGCCGGAGCGGGCCGCGCTGGATTCGCGGGAATCGGAAGGATCGGTCATGGGCATGCAAGGCGCCGATTGTAGGCACCTGCCGGAACCGGCAGGCCGGCCGAGGTCTGAAGGACAGGTGCGGCGCAGCGTCGATAATCGGCCCCGACACTTCGAGGAGACGCCGATGACCCCGCCGATCAGCCGCTTTCCCGTGCCCGACCTGGCCGACCTGCCCGAGGACCTGCGCACGCGCATCCTCGCAGTGCAGGAGAAGGCCGGCTTCGTGCCCAATGTCTTCCTGGCGCTGGCGCACCGCCCGGACGAATGCCGCGCCTTCTTCGACTACCACGACGCGCTGATGCTGCGCCCCTCCGGCCTGAGCAAGGGCGAGAAGGAAATGATCGTCGTGGCGACCTCGGGCGCGAACCGCTGCCTGTACTGCGTCGTCGCGCACGGCGCGATCCTGCGCATCCTCGAGAAGAATCCGCTGATCGCCGACCAGATCGCGATCGACCACCGCAAGTCCGACGCCACGCCGCGCCAGAAGGCGATGCTCGACATGGCGCTCAGGCTCTGCCGCGAGCCCGACGCGGTCGACGAGACCGACTTCGCCCGGCTGCACGAGCACGGCTTCTCCGACGAGGACATCTGGGACATCGGCGCGATCACCGCCTTCTTCGGCCTGTCCAACCGCATGGCCCACCTGCTGGCGATGCGGCCCAACGACGAGTTCTTCCTGATGGGACGGGTGCCGCGCGCGCCGCGCCCCTGAACCCTGCATCCCTTCGCCCTCTGCCCCCGCCCTTGCCCGCCCTTCCAGACCTCTCCCGGATGACGATGTCCCGTGCTGCCCCCGCCTCGATCAGCGGCTTCACCTTCCTGCGCCACGGTGTGAAGCTCGGCTTCCCGTTCGAGGCCTCGATCCGCTCGATCCTGCCGCTGGTCGACGAGTTCGTGATCGCGCTGGGCGCCGGCCAGGACGAGACCGAGGCGCGCATCCACGCGCTGGCGGCCGAGCAGCCGAAGATCCGCATCATCCCGACCCGCTGGAACGAGCGCATGGCCGAGAAGGGCTTCGTCTACGCGCAGCAGAAGATGATCGCCCAGTACGCCTGCACCGGCGACTGGGCCTTCTACCTCGAGGGCGACGAGGTGCTGCACGAGGCCGAGCTGCCGGCCATCCGCGCGGCGGTCGACCGCCACCACGCCAATCCGGCGGTCGAGGCGCTGGTGTTCGACTACCTGCACTTCTACGGCTCGCCGCAGTGGCTGGCCGTGAGCCCGGCCTGGTACCGGCGCGAATGCCGGCTGATCCGCAACACCATCCGCAGCTACGCGCCCGACGGCCAGTTCTGGGTGGTGATGGACCGCCACCGCCGCGGCCGCCACCCGCAGGCGGCGCTGGCCGGCGCGCACATCTACCACTACGGCCATGTGCGCCGGCTCGACTACATGCAGGCCAAGATGGACCAGGTCAGCAAGTACTGGTCGCACCAGCCGCCGAAGATGAGCTATTCGATCGATCCGCAGGCGCTGCGCCGCTTCGAGGGCACGCACCCGGCCTGCATGGCCGACTGGCTGGCGCATGACGCCGAGCCCGCCTTCACGCCCGATCCGGCCCACCCGCTGACCCGCCGCGAACGCAAGCACCGCAAGGCGATGGTGCTCGAGCGCTGGTTCGGGCTGGACCTGAGCCACAAGCACTACAGGCTGGTGGCGTGACCACTTCGTCTCTCTCCCCTGCATTGCCGACACCATGACGCCCACCCTGAGCATCATCACTGCCGTACACAACCAACTGGCCGTCAACCGCTGGTACGTCGAGCATCTGCAACGCAACACGCGGCAGCCCTACGAACTGATCGTGATCGACAATGCCAGCACGGACGGATCGGGAGACTACTTCGCGTCCGTAGGTGCCCATGTCATCCGCAATCCTGCGAACTACTCCTATCCATACACTCAGAATCAGGGCATCTCGCGTGCTCGCGGCCAATGGCTGGCGTTCCTGAACAATGACATTGTCGTGCCCCCTGGTTGGGACGAGCGCCTGCTGAGATCGGCAGAAAGGCACGGGCTCGATGCGTTGACCGTTTGCGGGATAGAACGCATCGAAAGCGCCGAGGCCACCCGGGTGATGCGCCGCCGCTGGAAGCGGGCGGCCCTACCAGTCCGCCTGTTCGGTCCGAAGCAGCCTTGGCTGCAGTTGTCGCATCGCTGGATGTACGGCGACTGGGAAGCCTTCAGTGCCCGACGCGCACACGACTTCGAAGGACAAATCCTGGAAGGCTATGTCGGGAACTCCGTCCTGATGAATCGCCGGGCCCTCGATCTTGCCGGCCTGTGGGACGAACGTATCCAAGCAGCAGACGCCGACCTGTTCCTGCGTATCAAGCAGCGTGCCGTCGACCACGGAGACATTCGCCCCCTGCACATCGCGCTGGATGTCTTCGTACACCACTATATCCGGGTGACCCTGCGCGCTCGTCCCCCCGCCTTCGCGGATACCGCACACCTGATCCGGATGGAGGACAAATGGAATGCGGCCGAAATCGCCCGACTGGAGCAGGCGGCTGCCTGATGAGACACCGATGCGCAATCGCACCGCTGTCCTCCATGTCACACTGAGCCTTGGCAAGATCGGCTCGCTGATCGACGGTCTGGGCGAATACTCGACCCAGCTCGGACACCATGTCGCGGCCGCGGCGCCGCTGTGGCGCGAGCGCTGGGGCGTGCGCTTCCATTTCCATCTGCCCGCGCGCTGGATCGGCCTGTTCGGCGATGAGGTCGGCTACCTGCCGGTGCGGCCCTGGCAGAGCCGGCTGAACCTGCAGCCGCGCCGGCACGCGATCTGGCATGCGCTGAACCAGCTCGGCCGCATTCCACCGCCCCCCGGCACCCGCCATGCGGTGATGACGGTGCATGATCTGAACCCGATCTATCACGACGCACCGGACGCGGCCGCGCGCGCCATCGACCAGCTGCGCCGGCGCCTGTCGCGCTTCGACGAGGTGATCACGCTGACGCACCACGTCGAGTCCGACATCCGCCGTCACCTGGGCTGGCAGGGCCCGGTGCAGGTGATCGCCAACGGCGTGCGCGACCTCTCGCAGGCACCACGCTCGCCGGTGGCGGCGCTGCAGGGGCGGCCGTATTTCCTGCACCTGAGCCGCATGGCGCGCTCGAAGAACCCGCACCTGCTGCTCGACCTCGCTGCGCTGTGGCCCGACCATGCCCTGGTGATGGCGGGCCCCGACGGCAGCGACAGCCGGGCGCTCGAGGCGCGGGCGCGCGAGCGCGGACTCGACAACGTGATCTTCCTGCGCGACATCGACGACGCGACCAAGGCCTGGCTCTATGCCGGCTGCGAGGCCTTCCTGTTCCCGTCGCAGACCGAGGGCTTCGGCCTGCCGCCGCTGGAGGCGATGTGCTTCGGCAGGCCGGTCTTCCTGTCGACGCTGACCAGCCTGCCGGAGATCGGCGGCACGGCGGCCGCCTACTGGCCGGAGCTGGACGCCGCGGCGATGGACGCGACGCTGCGCGCGGAGCTGCCACGCCTGCGGACACGCGCCGCCGAGATCCGTGCCCATGCCCTCGCCTACCGCTGGGCCGACTGCGCGCAGGCCTGTCTGGCGCTCTACGCCCGACGGCTCGGCATCGAGGCGGGCGCGCCGCCCTGAGCGACGTCCGCGCCGGCCTCGGCCAGCATCTCGCCGGCCAGCGCGGCCACCCGGTCGGGATCGATGTCGTCGACCCGCTCCGGGCCATGCAGCCAGCGGGTGCGGTTGGCGGCGGTGACACGGAACGCCGGATCGATGATGCCGGCGAACAGGCCCAGCACCGGCACGTCGGCAGACTGCGCCACATGCAGCAGGCCGCCGTCGGCGGCCAGCACCAGCGCGCAGCGCTGCAGCAGCGCGTGCACCTCGGGCAGGCTGTGGCGATCGACGCGATCGACGAAACGCACGCCGGGCAGCGCCGCCACCAGCCGGTCGCGCATCTCCAGGCCGTTGGCGGCGCCGACCAGCACGACCGGCGGACAGCCCTGCGGCCGGCGGGCCAGTCGCTCGAGCACCTCGCCCCAGCGCGAGCAGGTGCGCCAGTCGCGCACGCCGCCCACCGCCACCGCCAGCAGCGGCCCCGCAGGCAGATCCGCCGCCTCGATCGCGGCCTCGTCCTGCGCCGAATGCCACATCACCGTGCGGGCTCGCGCACGGATCTCGGCCTCGGCCGGTGCCTGCGCCAGCAGCGCGGCCACGCGATGGAAGCCGAACAGGGTACGGTTGAATTCCGGACCGGTGTAGACGCCGTGCAGATGCACGAAGGGCACATCGCGGAAGAAGCGGAACTTGTCGCGCGTGCCGCGCGAGCTGGCGCTGTGCAGCAGGATCAGGTCGTAGCCGCCGGGCAGGTCCTGCGGACGGGAAGCCACCGCGGTGAAGAGGCGGTCGGCCTGGTACAGCGGCAGCAGATGGGCCTCGGTGAGCAGGTCGAGCCGCTCGAATCGATCGGCGAGCAGCTGGCGGGCCGCCAGGTCCATCAGGGAGTCGCCGACCTGCGGCGTGCCCTGGTGGATCCACAGCACGCGGCGCACGCCGGGATCGATGCGCAGACGCTGCAGCGCACGCTGCCCGTGCAGCACCAGACTCAGCTCGCGCATCAGGCGCCGCCTCGCAGCACGCCACGGCGAGACGCCGGCCAGGAAACTTGCGAGATCTGAAGGCAAGTCCGCTTCGAAGGGCGGAGTCCAGGTCGCGGCCGCGTAGCGGCGCACCCCCTCGGGCACCCACCAGCTCACCGCGCCCCTCCCCGGCCCAGCAGGCGCAGCCCGGCCAGCCGCGCATGCAGGCGCGCGTCGGCGGCCCAGGCGCCCGGGCCGGCCTGCTGGCGCCGCGCCAGCAGCGCCGCCGCGGCGTCCAGGAAGCGGTGCCGCAGCAGCGCCTTGCAGAGCTGGCGCCCCGGCTCCGAGCGGCACGTCGCCTCCGGCCACTCCGGGATGGCCGCCTCGAGCCAGTCCTGCCAGACCCGACGGGCCTGCGCGTCGGCGCCGCGCATCTCGCGCATGAAGCTGCCCATCCACCAGGAACCCAGCGCCGACACGGACAGGTCGCCGATGAAGCGGCACAGCGTCCCGGTGTCGAGCACCTCGGGCAGATGGAAGGGCCCGTGAAAGCCGAAGGGACGGCCCTCGAGCGAGCCTTCCTCGACGGAGAAGCGGCGCGCCAGGGCCGCGTCGGCGAACCGCAGGCCGCGGGCCTCCAGGGCCGGGCGATAGCGCACGCCGATGCACACGTCCTCCGGATGCTCCGGCGGGAACTGCGGCTCGCGCAGCAGCTCCAGCAGCCGGCGCGAGCGCAGCGAGAAGCCGCCGTTGCCCACGTCGTGCGGCGCCGGCAGATGCGGCCAGGGCGCGCCGATGTAGTCGAAGCCCAGGAACTCGTCCGACCAGGCCTGCGCATTCAGCACATGGCCGTCCCACTGGATGACCAGCACATGCGACTGCGCCGGCCGCAGGTGCGCCAGCAGCCCGTCCAGCATGAACCGCGAGTAGGCCTCGACGCTGCGCAGCGGCTCGATGCCGCCCCGCCGCACCGAGGCGGGCAGATCCGCCTCGCCGACCTGCCCGACCCGGTCGGTCAGCAGCACTGCATCGCCGAAATGCACCTGCGCCAGGCTCTGGCGCATCGCACGCAGCGACCAGGGCAGCCGGTCGGTGCAGTCGATGCAGCACAACGCCACGTCGGGGAGCTGCAGGAGATCGTCGTCGGTCACGGCTCAGGTCTGGGCGCCAGGCATCAGCTGCTGCTTCAGCCGGGCCAGATAGTCGGCCTGCTGGCGCAAGATCTGCGGCGAGACGTCGAGCCGCTCGGCCACATGGCGATGGATGCCGTGCACTTCGTCCAGATGGCGCTCGGCCGCCAGCGACTGCGTCACGCCCTGGGCGTGACGTCGGTGCACGTTGAGCGAGCGCGGCACGTACACCACCTGAGCCCCGGGCTGCAGCAGCACCTCGATGTAGAGACGCCAGTCCCCAGCCAGACGATGGCCGCGGATGTCTCGCCCGGCAGCCTGCAGCGCCCGGTCGAGCGGCTCGCGCTCGAACAGCACGCCGCTGACATTCAGGATGGGATTGAAGACCGCCATCCGCTCCCGGACGAAATCGGCACCACGCTGAAGCAGGGGCTCGCGCAGGCCGCCCGGCCAGAACGTCTCGTAGTAATGGTTGTAGCTTTCGGCCAGGACCTTGCCGCGCGCGTCGATCTGCCGGGAATCGCAGAAAGCGAGCGCGGCACGATCCGCACCGGCGGCCAGCATCTCGGCCAGGAAGGTCGGCTCGACCAGGTCGTCCGCCTCGGCGATCCAGACATGGTCGCCCCGGCAGGACGCCACCGCCGCGGACCAGTTGCCGAACGCGGATCCCGAATTGACGGACCGGGCCGTGATGTCGACCTCGCGCCCGACCGATTCGCAGTAGCGACGGGCCCGCTCGACCGAAGCATCGGAGGAGGCATCGTCGACGCAGCGGATCTCGTAGACCGGATAGGTCTGCGCGAAGAGACTCGCCAGCCGCGCCTCCAGATGATCCTGGTGGTTGTAGCTGGTCACC
>RRZT010192703.1_pt1 | contig 16521 bp, 14 predicted proteins | sample 2165551 | NCBI WGS metagenome assembly RRZT01 (sample SAMN10456910, study PRJNA506462) | wastewater metagenome | biome: wastewater; feature: sludge; material: wastewater sludge; isolation source: wastewater sludge with Escherichia coli K12::gfp cells carrying plasmid... | place: USA: Moscow, Idaho...
ATGGGCAATATCTGTTAAAAATGGTTGCAAAAGCTTGATGTGATATTGGGGGAGGAGATACGTTCCCCAATAAAGATTGAATTAAATGTGGATATACAGATGAATGTAATTAAGACAGCTATTCCTGACGTACTTATCTTTGAGCCAAAAGTATTTGGTGACGAGCGTGGTTTTTTCTTTGAGAGTTTCAACCACAAGTTGTTTGAAGAGGCGGTAGGATATTCGGTTAACTTTGTGCAGGATAATCACTCCAAATCTTCAAAAGGAGTACTGCGTGGCTTGCACTATCAGTTACCGCCCCATGTCCAGGGTAAGCTGGTGCGCTGTGTGGCTGGTGAAGTGTTCGATGTGGCGGTGGATATTCGCCAAAGCTCGCCCACTTTTGGCCAGTGGGTTGGCGTGCATCTGTCTGCCGAAAACAAGCGCCAGCTATGGATCCCGGAAGGGTTTGCCCATGGCTTTGTCACTTTGAGCGACGCGGCAGAGTTTTTGTATAAGACCACTAACTACTATGCACCACAGAGTGAAGGGGCAATCCGTTGGGATGATCCACAAGTGGGTATTGAATGGCCGATTGAAGGCGAAGTGAGTCTATCCAAGAAAGACCAAGAGGCAGCCAGCTTGATTTATGTAAACAATGCTGAGTTATTTTAATGAGTATATTACGTAATACCGCATGGAATTTTGCGGGATACATATTGCCAACAATAATAACTATCCCGGCACTTGGCTATTTAAGTCGAGTGTTAGGTTTTGAGTTGTTTGGTATTTTTACGCTTTCACTTGCCTTGTTTGGTTACGCAAGTATTTTTGATGCAGGCCTAACTCGAGCAGTAATTAGAGAAGTCTCATACTATCGAAACAATTTCAATGAAAAATTAAAAATAATTGCCACGTCAACAATTGTGGTAAGTTTTTTAGGGTTTATTGGTATGTTAATCATATTGTGCTTAGATAAAAAATGGCCAATATGGTTAAATGTATCAGAAGGTTTTTATACAGACTTACAAGACTCAATGAAATTGTTGGCTGTGATGGTCCCTATTTTTTTGGTCGGGCAAATTTGGTTGGCTATTCTAGAGGGCGAAGAGCGCTTTGCTAATTTAAACTTGCAAAAGACAATCACAGGCAGTGTGCAGGGGGGATTACCCGCACTATTTGTACACTTTAGCCCAACTTTGATGAGCGCTATCTCTGGGTTACTGATTGGGCGTTTATTGGTGATGTTTCTAGCAATTTATACATCGCGCAAAATATTGTTCAGCATGCGTTTTAATATCGATTTTATTGTATTAAAAAGGTTAATCTCATTTGGGGGGTGGATTACCCTAAGTAATATTATTAGTCCAGTAATGAGTTACTTTGATCGATTCATCGCCTCTAATATGTTAGGTGCATCACATATTGCTGCATATACTGCACCATCAGAATTGATTTCTCGTTTAAGTATGGCGCCGGGTGCTTTGTCTAGAGTGATTTTTCCAAAATTGGTTGCGTGTGATAAAGAAGAACGAAATAAAATTAAAACGAAGTCTTTTTATATTATGGCATTGCCGATTCTTGGTCTTTCTATTATTGTCGGGGTTTGGGCTGACAAATGGCTAACCATGTGGCTTGGAAGCAGTTTTTCCAACACCTCACCATTAATTTTACAAATTTTATTGGTTGGGTTTTTTTTCAATTCTCTCGCATTAATTAGCTTTTCCAGTTTACAGGCTAAAGGGCTCTCTAATGTGACTGCATTTGTCCATGCTATAGAGGTGATACCATATTTACTGGCTTTATTTTATGGCATTAAAGAGTTCGGAATGATTGGTGTTGCTGTATGCTGGACCATTAGAGTGTCTCTCGATTTTTTACTTATGTTTTTTCTGGATAAGAAATTCGAATAGTATTTTCGAAAGAGCAAAATCATGAAAAGTATTTTTGGGAGGTATGGTGTATTATTTTACATTCGTATTCTTAATGTTATTTTTAACTTTCATTGAAAATAGTTATAAAAAAGCTATTTTTTTGTCATTTTTTTTGTTTTTTCTATTTTTAGGGTTTAGTTATCCAAGTGGATATGATTTTGTTGGTTATTTTACAAATTACAATTGTTTAGTTAATCATACTTGCAATAGTGACAATTTGATTAAGTTTGAATCTGGTTATAACCTTCTTGTTTTGATTTTCGGGCAACTTGGTTATCAACTAACAATAGTTGCTATTGCCATTTTCAATGTGGTATGCGTATTCAAATTTATTCAGAAGAATAAAATTGGGAATGGTAGTTTTGTTTTTTTTGTACTGCTGACCATGCTTGGGTGGGTTCTTTATATTGAAGCAATAAGACAAGCTATGGCAATGTCGATATTCTTGTATGCAATACAATATCTTTATACTAAAAAAATAGCCAAGTACGTTTTTTTTGTGTTGCTATCTACTATGTTCCATTCGAGTGCAATAATAACGTTATTATTTATTTTCTCCGTAGTGGTTAAATCAAGATGGATTATTTATTTATCTGGTATGGTAATGTTGATTGTGTATTTGTTGTTTATTACCATTCCTAATGAAATCATTTATGGTGCCATTTTATTTTTTAAACTGTTACCTGATTTTATTGGTAATACAGTGGTTGAGAAGTTGAATTTTTACATGATGTCCGATGCCTATAAACCACAGGTGTCAATAGGTATTGGTGCAATTATTGATTTTTCTCTGGTATGCTTGTTTATTATTGCACTGAGAGATTTAAAAAATAATATTCATGATGAGACGTATAATAGAGGCTTTAATATCACCCTTGTAGGTATATTCTTTTATGTTTTTTTTGCAATGCTAATTGGTCGATATATGCCTGTCTTGACTAGAATTGGCTGGTTCGGGATTCCATTCATTATAATTTTATTTTCTCAATACTTTAGGGGGGATGTTTTTTATAAAATTCAATATCATAATCGTTGGCAGCGTGTAATTAGAATTTTAATTGTATCTTTTTTATGTATGCAGTCGTGCAGACCATTGGTGTATGATTACTCTGGTCATGCTGTCTTAAATCAGCAAAGTATATTCGAGAATATGAATGGGCTTGATGATAAGTCCTTAGAAAAGTTATCCCATGACAAATGTGTTTATCTAAGTAATATAGGCTATGGATATTTATGTGGTTGGTAATTACTCATGGAGTATAATTAATGGCCTGTAACTTCGATAATTTTAAAGTTGATATTATATTAGCAAGCTATAATGGTTCTACTTTTATAGAGGAACAACTTTATTCAATTTTGAGCCAAACACATAATAATTTTTCTGTAATTATATCGGATGATGGTTCTACCGATGATACGGTAGAGAAAATATTACGTATAGCCAACGAAGACGATAGAGTTAAATTAGTAAACAAAGAGCGAGTTGGCGGTGTAGCAAAAAATTTCAACAAGGCTCTCAGTTTCAGTGATGCAGATTATGTTATGTTATCGGATCAAGATGATGTGTGGTGCCAAAATAAAATTGAGCTAATGTTGTCATTTTTAATAAAGCATGAAGAACAGCTTGGCGCTAAATCCCCGGTGCTTTGTTATTCTGATCTGATTTTAGTTGACCAAGATTGTAATGTTATTGCGAACAGCTTTTATAAAATAAATAAATACAATCCTATTCATAATCAGGATGTTCATTTTCTATCTTGGCGCTCGACAATATATGGATGTACATGTATTTTTAATAAATCCTGTGCTACTCTGGCTTATCCGTTCCCTAATGGGATACCAATGCACGATCATTGGCTTGCTTTAGTCGCATTAAAGTTTGGTGGACTGTATTTTTTGGATAATCCAACAATTCTTTATAGGCAACATTCGAATAATGTTGTTGGTGGCGCTGCATTTAATAAATCTCTTTTTATGAAGTTAAAAAAAACAAAAAAACTAATTGCTGGAATAAAAATTGCACAGCAAGGCTCTCTTGTTTTGAGAGCGTGGTTAGGTGATGAACGTGGAAAAATTAAATTTTTTGGGGAGTGTATATGGCCATATTTTCATGAGAAGAAATTATACTCTTCTATATTTACTTTTTTTCATTTTTTTGGTAAATAAGTTTTTATATGGATAGATTACAACATAACGAAGTAGGTTTTATTTTAGTTAATGCAACAGCCTTATCCTCCGGTGGTGCACTAACAATTCTCCGGCAATTTGTTACACACGCGGCATTCACGAATAAAAAATATATTATCTTTTCACCCATCGGCGTGTCACTCGAAGTACATGCTAATATTACCTATGTTGAAGTGGATACCAAATCTTGGCTGAGGCGAATTTGGTGGGATAGTTTCGGTTTAAAACGTTATATCAAGCAACATAACATCGAGTCTGAACTGTGTATTTCATTGCAAAATACGTCGGTGAATATTGGCTGCCAACAATTAATTTACTTGCATCAACCTCTCCCCTTTACAACTGTTAAGTATGTTTTTAACAAGCAAACAATAAAATACTTTTTATATAAGTGGTTTTATAAATTTTTTATTCTCTTATTTGTCACTAAGAGCACGCGGTTTGTCGTGCAAACACAGTGGATGAAGGCTGCGCTGGCACAAAGTGGTGTGGCAGAAGGCAATATTTCGGTGTTTACGCCAGATATCAAGTTGCCAGATGGGCATCACAACAAGCGCTCAGAACAAACACAACTGCTAACTTCCGAGCAAGTTACTTTTTTTTATCCAGCTTCATCGCTTTTTTATAAAAATCATTTATTGATTTTGGATGCGTTAGCATTACTTAATACTAGGCAGGTAAACAAGAAATCTCAATTTGCGGTGACATTAGCCATTGGCGATCACCCTGTATTTGATGAAAAAGTGCAGCAGTTAGGGTTAAGTGATAATGTGGTCTATTTAGGCGTAATGTCCTACGAGCAAGTGATTGAGTATTATATTTCAGCCGATGCAGTGTTATTCCCCAGTTATATAGAAACTTTTGGCTTACCACTTGCCGAGGCAGGTGTGTTAGGTAAAAAAATCATCTGTGCGGATTTACCTTATTCCAGAGATGTATTGACAGGTTACCAAGGTGCTAGCTTTTTGGACTATCAAGATGCAACTAAATGGGCAGATGAAATGGAATCTGTTCTTGGGCAGCAAACGGTATTACAATTTTCGCCTTTGTCATTTGCACAGTGTGCAACGTGGAAAGATTTTTTTGATTTTATTTAAATTTTAATGGTGTTGAGGTTGGTATGTTTAAAGATAAAGTCCTTCTTATCACCGGTGGCACCGGTTCTTTCGGCAACGCAGTGCTGCGCCGTTTTTTAAATACGGATATTAAAGAGATCCGAATTTTCTCCCGTGATGAGAAAAAACAGGACGACATGCGTAAATTCTTTAAGTCAGACAAGCTTAAGTTTTATATTGGTGATGTGCGCGACTACCAAAGCGTTGCTAATGCCATGCGTGGGGTGGATTATGTTTACCACGCAGCAGCGTTAAAACAGGTACCCTCCTGTGAGTTCTATCCACTGGAAGCGGTAAAGACCAATGTATTGGGTACTGAAAATGTACTAGAGGCCGCTATCAGCCATGGCGTTGAGCGAGTGGTGTGTTTGAGTACTGATAAGGCGGTATATCCAATCAATGCCATGGGTATTTCTAAAGCGATGATGGAAAAGGTGATTGTTGCCAAGAGCCGTAATCTGGAACACACCAATACCACTATTTGCTGCACTCGCTATGGTAACGTGATGGCATCGCGCGGTTCAGTGATCCCACTGTTTATTCGCCAAGTCGTTAATGGCGATGCCATTACTATCACCGACCCGGCGATGACCCGATTTATGATGACCCTCGATGATGCGGTCGATCTAGTATTGCATGCCTTCGAGCATGGTAAGAATGGCGATATTTTCGTGCAAAAAGCGCCAGCGGCTACCATTGAGATATTGGTAAAGGCCTTGCTGGATATCCTTAATCAACAGCAACATCCGGTGAATGTGATTGGTACTCGTCACGGAGAGAAGCAATTTGAAGCACTCTGTAGTCGCGAAGAGATGTTTGTTGCGCAGGAGCAGGGGCAATACTTTAGGGTGCCTGCCGATAATCGTGACCTTAATTACTCCAAGTATTTTGAAGAGGGTGAGCAAGATCTGTCGCAGATTGAAGATTACAACTCCCATAATACCGAGCGCCTCGATGTAGCCGGGATGAAGCAATTGCTGCGCAAGCTCGACTTTATTCGTGAAATCGAAGCCGGTAATCTAATCGTGCCAGAAGGAGTATAACGGTGAATGTGTTAATCCTGGGTGCTACCGGCATGTTGGGTTACAGCCTGTTTAGCAATTTGGCTGATAACCCAGTATTGAACGTTACGGGCACACTGCGTAGCTTAACCGGCAAGGCGGCTTTTTTTACACATTACCAGAAGCAACTGTTGCATGGTATTGATGTCACCGATATCGCTAGCATTGAACAGGCGATTGTCACTGCCAAGCCAGAGGTGGTGATCAATTGCATTGGCTTGATTAAGCAGCACGATATTGCCAAGCAGCATGTGGCAGCGATTGAAATCAATGCCCTGTTGCCACATCAATTGGCAGCTTTGTGTGACCAATATGATGCGCGGTTAATCCATTTTTCGACCGACTGTGTGTTTGATGGAAAGCAAGGCATGTATCAGGAAACTGACTTGCCGACCGCAACGGATCTGTATGGCAAATCTAAGTGCCTAGGTGAGGTTAACTATGGTCGCCACCTAACCTTGCGCACCTCGATCATTGGCCATGAGTTGGATTCTTCCGTGAGCTTGGTTGATTGGTTTTTAAGCCAATCCGGTACTGTGAATGGTTTTTCCAAAGCGGTGTTTTCTGGATTGCCTACTTGCTATATCGCCAAACTACTGGCTGATAACATTCTGAACAAGCCTGAGATCTGCGGGTTGTATCATCTATCGGTTGAGCCGATTGATAAGCACAGTTTAATCTCGTTGGTGGCCGACATTTATGGCAAAGAAATTGAGATTAATGAGTCAACCCAACTGGTGATTGATCGGTCGCTCGATTCTAGCCGCCTGCGTCAAGCGCTGAATTTGACTGTGCCCAGCTGGCATGAGTTGATTGAATTTATGCATAACGATTATTTGATAAGGTATGTGCCATGCAAAAAAAACTAAAAGTGATGACCATTGTTGGTACTCGCCCGGAAATTATTCGCCTGTCGCGCACTATCGCCAAGCTAGATGAGTTTTGTGATCATACCTTGGTGCATACCGGTCAGAATTATGATTATGAGCTCAATCAAATTTTTTTTGATGATTTAGGTATTCGGGCACCAGATGTTTTTTTAGAGTGTGCCGGTAGCAGCGCCGCCGAAACCATGGCACAAGTAATCAGCAAGTCAGATAAGGTATTTGCCGATTTAAAACCGGATGCACTCCTTATTTTGGGTGATACCAATAGTGCCTTGGCGGCTATTTCTGCCAAGCGTAAGAAAATCCCGATCTTCCATATGGAAGCAGGTAACCGTTGCTTTGATTTGCGGGTGCCGGAAGAGATTAACCGAAAAATAGTGGATCACATTTCTGATGTGAATATGCCTTATAGTGATATTGCGCGTGAATATCTGTTAAACGAGGGAATTAAGCCTGACTTAATTGTTAAAACCGGTAGCCCGATGGATGAGGTGCTGGCGTTTTATCACGATAAAATTCACGCTGCCGATGTGGTAACTCGCCTTTCACTCACTAAGGGGAAATACTTTTTGGTGAGTGTGCACCGTGAAGAGAATGTGGATTCAGATAGAAATATTCACAGTTATGTGAGGGTATTAAACGAACTTGCAGAAAAATACCAATATCCGATTATTGTTTCGACTCATCCGCGTACTCGCAAAAAAATTGAAGCATTGAATTTAACTTTCCATCCTTTAGTTAATTTGTTAAAGCCACTTGGTTTTAGTGATTATGTTCGTCTGCAGATGGATGCCAAGGTAGTGCTAAGCGATAGCGGTACCATTACGGAAGAGTCATCCATCTTGAACTTCCCTGCCATCAATATTCGAGAAGCACAGGAGCGCCCAGAAGGATTTGAAGAAGGGGCTGTGATGTTCACTGGCATGAGTGTTGATCGTATCCTGCAAGCAATTGAAATTTTGGGGCAGCAGCCGCGTGGGGCAACGCGCTTGATCAATAAGGTACAAGATTACATTGCACCGAATGTATCAGACAAAGTGCTGCGCACCATTTTAAGCTACACCGATTATGTTAATCGAGTGGTTTGGAGAAAGTCGCTGTGAAGATTGCCCTGTTCCCTGATGATTATTTACCTGATAGTACTTTAGTGCATGCCAAAATGTTCCATGAATTAGCATTAGAGCTTAAAAGGCTTGGTCATGAGCCGATAATAATTACACCTAGCCATGGTAAACAAACCAAACGCCTTCAGGTCGATTATTTAGATGGTGTAGAAATATGGCGTTTTCGTAACCCACCTATGCGGGGGCAGGGCAAGGTTAAAAGAGTGATAAGCGAAACACTGCTATCGCTTAACGCTTTTTTAGCAATTAAAAATGTCAAGGATGTATCTTCATTCGAACTATGCATTAATTATTCTCCAACTATTTTTTTTGGTCCACTAATGCATTGGTTCAAACGTAAAGTGAAAACATTCAATTATTTAGTGCTGCGAGATATGTTCCCACAATGGGTAATCGATGAAGGGTTAATTTCGGCTAAGTCACCCGTTGCTTCATATTTCCGTTTTTTTGAAAAATTCAATTACAATGCATCCGACTGCATTGGTTTAATGTCACCTGCTAACGTTGATTATTTTAGGGTGCTGCATCCTTACTACAATAATTTACAGGTATTAAGGAACTGGGCTGATATTAATCCAGTCAGTCGTTCGTCACAGCTTATAGACATCAGAAAAACATATGATTTAAATGACAAAGTCATATTCTTTTATGGTGGGAATATCGGTCACGCGCAAGATATGCGTAATTTATTGCGTTTGGTCAAGAATATGGCACCATATTCAAATGCCCACTTTTTGTTTATTGGACAAGGCGATGAATTTGCGTTGGTCAAGCAGGCTATAACTGTTGAAAGCCTTAACAACCTAACGCTGCTTCCTTCAATCAATCAAGATGCCTACAAGGAAGTTTTGACGCAGGTTGATATTGGTTTGTTTTCATTAGCTAAAACACATAAGGCGCATAACTTCCCTGGAAAGTTGCTTGGTTATATGCTTCAGTCTTTGCCTATTCTGGGTAGTGTTAATAAAGGTAATGATGTAATAGATTTCATTAATGGCCAAGGTGCCGGTTGGGCTTGTATTAATGGTGAAGATGAAGAATTGTTAACGGCGGCAATTAATCTTTTAAAAGATAAAGCATTGCGCGTTGAAATGGGTATGCGTGGTTATGAAACGCTTAAAGCTAACTTTTCAGTAGAAGCCGCCGCACAACAGATAATTGATACATTTTTAGAGTCAAAAAAATGACAATATTACTAACCGGTGCCACCGGGTTTGTGGGTAATGCAGTGTTAAAGCAGTTAATGCAGCAACCTGATGTGGCCGTCCGTACCTACGGTCGCCGTGCTCCGGTGGGGGTGAATGCTGACAGTGCTGTCGATGCCAGTGCTCAAGAGATCTGCCATGTGACGGGGGAGATCGGCGCTGTGGCGGATTATGCCCCTGCGTTGGTGGATGTTGATGTGGTCATTCATTGTGCCGCGCAAGCGCATGTGATGAATGATTCAGCGAATAATGGGATAGATATTTATCGGGATATTAATGTTGATGGTACCTTGCACTTGGCACGGCAAGCCATTACCGCGGGCGTGAAGCGTTTTATCTTTATCAGTTCCATTAAAGTGAATGGCGAATCGACCAGCGATAGCCAGCCCTTTACGCATGATTGTGCTGCAGCACCTGAGGATGCCTACGGGCGTTCGAAACAAGCCGCTGAGGATGGGCTACGAACATTGGCAGCTAATTCCAGCATGGAGCTGGTGATTATTCGCCCACCTCTGGTTTATGGGCCCGGAGTTAAAGGTAATTTTTCTTCATTGCTGGCTATTGCTAAAAAGAATCTACCGTTGCCATTGGGGGCTATTCATAATCAACGCAGTATGGTTGCCCTGGATAATCTGGTCGATCTTATTATTATCTGTATCCGTCATCCACAAGCGGTGAATCAAACATTTTTAGTCAGTGATGGGAACGATATTTCAACCTCCCAATTACTTGTGATGATGACCCAGGCGGCGGGTAAGTCGCCACGGTTATTGTCAGTGCCAATGAGTTGGTTAAGGTTGTTGGGACGGGTGACCGGCAAACGGGCTGTGATTGAGCGATTATGTGGCAATCTATTGGTTGATATCAGCTATACCAAAGAGATATTGGGTTGGCAACCACCGATATCGGTAGAGGAAGGTATTAGGCGCTGTTTTATTAAGGATAAAGGAAAATGTTAATTCGAACGCTTGATTTTTGCGCGGCTTTTTTGGGGTTGTTATTTCTTTGGCCTGTTTTGTTGGTCGTTACTCTGATCGGCCTGTTTGATACTGGTTCGCCTATTTTTGTACAAGAGCGGGTGGGGCGTTACAAGAAGCCATTCAAGTTAATTAAATTTCGCACCATGTCGACTGATACCCAGTCTGTGGCGAGCCACTTGGCTAGTACGAGTTCCATTACCAAGCTTGGGGCATTTTTACGCAAAACGAAAATTGATGAACTACCGCAGCTTATCAATGTGCTCAAAGGCGAGATGAGCTTGGTTGGGCCGCGTCCTAATCTCTTTAATCAGGAGGAGCTGATCAAAGAGCGTGATGCATTGGGTGTGTATGAGGTATTACCTGGTATTACCGGTTTGGCACAGGTTCAAAATATCGATATGTCAACTCCGGCATTGCTTGCCAAAACAGATCGGCAGATGATAGATACCCTGACGTTAGCATGCTACTTCCGCTACATCATTATGACGGCAACCGGTAGCGGTGCTGGCGATGCTGTTGGGTCTAAGTAGTGTTACCATGAGTTGTTCTGTTTGATCTTCTTCACCGTTGTTAACTAAATGGTGCCATTATGTTGAATTACTTCTTGGCTATTCCCCGAGTTTATAAGCAGGTTGTTAGTATTTTTGTAGATTTATTATTACTCTGCTTGGCTTTTTGGGGGAGTTATTGGGTAAGGCTGGATGCCAATATTCCATTGCAAAGCTTATCGCATTGGCAAATTCTTACATTTTTGCTGCCAATTACCATTCTCGTATTTATGCGGTTAGGGCTTTATCGCGCGGTATTACGATATGTTGGTTTCAAGGTGTTGTGGACAGTATCTCTCGGTGTTCTCCTCTCCACTATGTCTTTGGTCATGCTGGCGTTTTTTATGGAGGTTCCGCTTCCTAGAACGGTATCGGTTATCTATTTTGCTTTTTCGGTATTACTGGTTGGGGGGGCTAGACTGTTCTTTCGCGCACTGGTAGTCCGTGGTAAGCAACAACGAGTGGCTGTGCTGATATATGGCGCAGGCTCTTCTGGACGGCAGTTGCAATTAGCATTGAATCAAGGGCAAGAGTACTTGCCTGTGGCCTTTGTCGATGATGATCCTGCTTTGGTCAAAGCAGTGATCCAGGGAATAAACGTTTACAGTGCCGATTCTATTGAAAAGTTAATTGAAAATTTTGATATTAAGAAAATATTACTAGCCATGCCGAGTGCTCCGCGTAGTGTCAGGCAAATGGTGATCAATCGATTAGAGCAGTGTCCATGCGAAGTACTGTCAATTCCTGGTATGGCTGACTTGGTTGAGGGGCATGCTCATATCGACGAGCTGAAAGAGGTCAGCATTGAGGATTTGTTGGGGCGTGATGCGGTTGCTCCGATCCCTGAGTTGATCAATGCCAATATATCTGGTAAGCGGGTGATGGTGACGGGGGCGGGCGGCTCTATCGGCTCTGAATTGTGCCGTCAGATAATTCGTTGCAAGCCCGCGAAATTGGTGTTGTTTGAGTTGTCTGAATATGGTTTGTATGCGATTGATAAAGAGCTGCAAGAAATCAGTCAGCAAGAAGGGTTGCAGGTTGAGATAGTGCCATTGTTGGGGTCGGTGCAGCGGCAACATCGCTTGCAAGCGGTGATGAGCACCTTCCAGATCCAGACGGTTTACCATGCTGCGGCTTACAAGCATGTCCCCCTAGTTGAATACAACGTGGTTGAGGGGGTGCGAAATAATGTGTTTGGTACCCTTTATTGCGCTCAGGCAGCCATCAGGGCTAAGGTTGAAACCTTTGTGTTGATTTCGACTGATAAAGCGGTGCGCCCCACCAACACCATGGGCACCACCAAGCGATTGGCCGAACTGGTGTTGCAATCGTTGGCCGCCGCGCAACGGCAAACCCGTTTTTGCATGGTGCGTTTTGGTAATGTTTTGGGCTCATCTGGTTCTGTGGTGCCACTGTTTCGCAAGCAGATCCGCGATGGTGGCCCGTTGACCTTGACCCACCCTGACATCATTCGTTATTTCATGACCATTCCTGAGGCGTCGCAGCTGGTGATCCAGGCGGGTGCGATGGGGCAGGGGGGCGATGTGTTTGTGTTGGACATGGGGGAGCCGGTCAAAATCATTGATTTGGCGCACCGGATGATCCGCTTGAGTGGCTTGAAGCTCAAGAGCGAGCAGTACCCCACTGGTGATATTGAAGTGAAGATAACTGGCTTGCGCCCTGGTGAGAAGCTGTTTGAAGAGCTGCTCATTGGCGAGCAAGTTGAGGGCACTGCCCACCCCCGGATCATGAAAGCCTCTGAGTTAATGCTGCCATGGCCACAACTGCGGGCGTTTTTGGCCGAGCTCGATAGCGCGTGTTTCCGCTTTGATCATGAACAGATCCGTAGCCTGCTGTTAAGTATGCCGACCGGCTTTAATCCCACCGATGGGATCTGTGACTTGGTGTGGCAAGCAAAAAACACCTTGGAGGATGAACCGTGCCTGAGTGTGGTCGAGGACATTGATTTCCTGAATTCAGAGAGTCATCAGCCGATGCATTAAGCGACTTGTCTTATGGCATGCCCCGTGATTTCCCGTGAATGGCGGGCCAGATGATGGACAGAAGGATCAATGACTAGTATGGGCCGAGGGTATCCGTTTTCTCGATGCAGGCTCGGACGATGGCGCGCAGCCACGCCTGGGGACAACGTCCCAGGCGTTTGGCCGTCTCAACCAACGACAGTATCCGTTGTCGAAACAGCTCCCCACGATGTGAACACACGCCATAGCTCCCTTTGCGCCACAGCATCTCGTCGTCCTTGATGAGCCATTCGCAGCGCCCCCGATAGCGCCTATCTCTGGGAGTATCTTCGATGTGGCGGTCGACCTACGCCCTAATAGGGTCAGCTATGGCCAATGGGTTGGGCAGCACCTTGATGCCGATTCGCCCATGTCGCTCTGGAGCCCCCGGCTTTGTCCACGGTTTTTATGTTCAAAGCGATATGGCGACGGTGCTCTATAAATGCACCGACTATTACCGCCCTGAATTTGAGCGGACTATTAATTGGGCTGATCTTGCGCTGGCTATTAGTTGGCCGCTAATCGAAAATACGCCCCCGATCTTGTCTGACAAAGATCGTCAGGCCCCTTTTATTAACTCTCTAATCTGATTAGGAAATGACCACTGTTATGACCAACAAAGAGATAACCCCCAACGTTGACGCTCGATTGCCCCAGGGTTGGCAAGCCTCTTCCGGTGACGAGATCGATCTGCGCGAGCTGATCCTGGTGTTGTGGCGTGAGAAGGCGCTAATTTTGCTGATTACGGTGTTATTCGCCGCTGTGGGTGTAGGTTATGCGTTGACAGCTCCCCAACAGTGGTCCGCCAAGGCGGTGATCACTGCCCCCAAGCCGGAAGATTTGCTACCGTTGAATAAGATATCGGTACGAGCCTCTGCACTGGGGCTCACAGGGTTTCCAGACGGGAAAAGTCTCTATCAGGAATTTGTACAGGAGTTCAACGCTTATGAAAACCGTCGGGATTACCTGAAAGACAGCCCGCTGTTTACTGAGCAGATAGAGGAATCAGCTTTGGATGCCAAGGCTCAGAGACGTTGGCTGCGTGACTGGGCCAATCTGGCGACGGCTAAACCTGTAGATAAGAAGGGAGAAGAGCCGGGGATTGCAATTACATTTGCGGCTCCAGCTGCGGAAACGTCGCTGGCGATGCTGGAAGGATATGTCGGTTACATCGTCAAGTTGCAACAGCAGAAATTGATCGAGCGGCTAGGTGCACAGCGTGATTTGCAACTGGGAGAGATGAATACACGCTATACCGTGATGCAGGAAGAGGCCAAGCGTGCCCTGCAGCAGGAGATCTCCGAGGTCGCGCTTGCCAACCGTGTGGCCAAGGCGGCGGGGGTGAGTACGCCGTTGGAACGGACTAGCAGTCAGGAACGTTTCTCCATTTTGCTAGGGTCCAAGGGACTGGAAGAAAAGCTGGCCTTGCTGAAGTCCCTTGATCTGTCAGTCTATCAACCCGAGTTGCAGAAGTTGCAGGCACAGATGGATCGCTTGAAGCGCATCTCTCTGGAGGGGATTGATTTTCGTCCATTTTCCTATCTGGACGCACCCGACGAACCCCAGAGCCGTGACAAGCCCAAGCGCCCCTTGGTCGTGGTGCTGGCCACCCTGCTCGGCGGCATGCTGGGGGTGGGCATAGTGCTGGTGCGCCATGCGTTTCGCAAGCCCGAGCCAGAACAGGCATAATCGTTGCCAAGTGCATCAAAGGGGGCTCGGCCCCCTTTTTGTTGCCTGGGGGATAGTGTTATGAACATGAATGCATGGAGGTCAGGTAAGATGACGTCAACAGCAAGGGCCTTTGGGGTGATCAGCGTGCTGTACTGGCTGCTGGGCATGCATTTCTTTATGCACAACCCCGGCGGGGCCGGGCTCTATCTGCCGTTCAACGCCTGGGGCTGGATCTTCGCGAGCCTGGTGATGGCCCTGGGGCTGTGGCAGGTCACCCTCAACCAGCGGCTGATGGCTTCGCCGCTGCTGACGGCCCTGTGGCTTGGCGGCTTGCTGCTGTTGCTGCCCATGGCCTATCCCGGCTTCGAGCTCAAGGATTACGCCATTCCCCGGCTGCTGGGGCTGTTTGCCGGCCTGTTGTTCCTCGCCAGCCTCTACCAGTGGCGGCTGGATCGCGGCGCACGCGACCGGCTGCTCTATCTGCTGCTGGGTGCCGTCGCCATAGAGGCGCTGCTCGGCCTGGTGCAGTACTACCTGCTGGTGCCGGGCAACTGGCTGGGCTATGACACCAAGGTCAACCGCCCCTACGGCATCTTCCAGCAACCCAACGTGATGGCGAGCTTCATGGCGACCGGCTTGTCGCTGGCCATCTGGCTGGAGCTGCGGGGCCATGGGCATCCCTGGCTCAGGGGGCTGCGCTATGGGGTGATCCTGGCAACGTCCCTGCTGCTGGTGGTGGTGCAATCCAGGGTGGGGCAACTCGGCGGGGTGTTGGCCTTGCTGCTGCTCGTGCCCCGGTTGCACCGTGAGCGGTTGCTGGGCCGGGTGCTGGGTCTTGTGGCCCTGGGGGTTGCGCTCGGGCTGGCCTCCCAGTACGGGATGGCGGGGGCAAAGCGGGGACTGGAGATGTACCAGTCCGGCGGCATGCGCTCGGTCTACTGGCCCTATGCTGCCAGGCTCATCGCCGAGGCACCCTGGACCGGCTGGGGCTACGGCAGCTTCGAGTCCGTTTTTCTTCAGCACTACATGGCCGACAAGGCGCTGAACCCCGCCATGGTGCAGATCGAATACAACCTGGATCACCCCCACAACGAGTTTCTCTACTGGGCGGTGGAGGGGGGGCTGGCCCCCATGCTCGGCATGGTGCTGATGGGGGGCACCCTGCTGTGGCGGCTGGGTCGTGCTGGTATCGTCAGGGGGGCGGCCTTGCTGGCCCTGGTCACGCCCATCCTGCTGCATACCCAGACCGAATATCCCTTCTACCACGCCATTGCCCTGTGGTGGGCGCTGCTGCTACTCATCCATGTGGTGGATGCGGAAGTGGAGGAGGAGGGGCTGGCCGGCCACGCCAACTGGCGGGAGCATGTCTGTCGCCCCTGGCTCTTGCTGCGCTTCGCGGCCATCGCCATTCCCCTCATTGTCGTGCCCTTTATGCTGACGGCCCTGCACACCGCCTGGGTGGTGACCAAGTATGAGCGGGGCGGTTACAAGCAGCCGGCGCTTCTGCTCGACATCGTCAATCCCATGGCCTGGCTGACCCGGGTGGAGTTTGACGTGAACGCGGTGCGGCTGATGGTGGGCCTGCAGAGCAACAACAAGGGGGAACTGGAGGCCTATCTCGACTGGGGGCAGGGGTTCGTGCGCCATACCCCCAGGGCCAATATTTACGCCAACATGGTGATCGCCCTCAATGCCCTGGGGCGGCGTGAGGAGGCCGATCGCCTGCGGGCCGAGGCCTTGGTGCTTTATCCGGGTGAGCCCTTGCTCACCGGCTCGGCGGCGAGATCCGTTGCCGCGACACTGGAGCGC
>RRZT011515039.1_pt1 | contig 16521 bp, 15 predicted proteins | sample 2165551 | NCBI WGS metagenome assembly RRZT01 (sample SAMN10456910, study PRJNA506462) | wastewater metagenome | biome: wastewater; feature: sludge; material: wastewater sludge; isolation source: wastewater sludge with Escherichia coli K12::gfp cells carrying plasmid... | place: USA: Moscow, Idaho...
ACGGCGGCTGGTACGCACGTGGGAGTGCGAGACGCTCTTACCGAAGGAAGGGTGCTTGCCGCAGACCTCACATACAGATGCCACGGTTCTCTCCTTTAATCGCTGACGGGACGCCAGCGGCGTCTCCTGACCACCAGCCTCGCGACTGGCAACCTAAGCAGTATACCCATCGCGTCAGCCCCCATCCAAGTTGGGGCGCACGTGGTGTACCGCACGAACGAGTAGAGTATCAGTTGCAGTTCCGAGACCGGCGCTACAAAGGATACACGACGAGTGAGCGTACACGACGAGAGGGTGAGGATGAGCGGAGCAGTTGCCGCTGATGATTGGACCTCGCTGTCGCGGCCGTTGGACCGTGTGCTGGGTAAACGTAGTGCAAATGCGCTGGCCAAGCTGGGTTTGAGGACGGTCGAGGACCTTGTCTATCACGTACCGTTCCGGCTGGCACGGCGCGGCGAACTTATGCCGATTGCCCAGGTTCACGAGGGCGATTCGGTCACGGTGGTCGCCCAGGTTCTTTCTTCTCACCTGCGTCCGATGAATGCGCGTCGTGGTTTTATCCTCAACGTGCGTATTGCTGATGGACTACACGAGATGAGTCTCACGTTTTTCGGCAAGAATTCGCGTCCGCTTCAGTATCACGAGCGCCGCCTCGCACCCGGTGTTATCGCCACCTTCTCGGGAACTATCTCCTCGTACCGAGGCGAACTTCAGCTTTCGCACCCCGAATATGAATTAATCGACGACGAACCGGATGTGGCCCGCATTGAACGCCCGATTCCGATCTACCACGCTGGCGAGAAGGTTCCGTCCTGGCAGATCGAAAAAGCTGTGGCAACGATTCTGCCCAGCCTGACCGAGGCAGATTTCCCGGACCCCTTGCCCGCGGATTACCGTGCAGCAAACAATCTTCCTTCGCTCTACCAGGCCATCCTCGCGCTGCATCAGCCGGAGGACGGCGAATCGTGGGAGCGCGCGAGAGCCCGCATGAAACACGGGGAGGCTTATGTTCTTCAGAGTGCGCTGGCAGTGCGCGCACACGAAGCTCGCGAACGCACAACCGGTGCGTATCCTCCCTGTCCGGGAGGTCTGCTCGACACCTTCGACGCCCGTCTGCCGTATCAGCTGACGGCCGGTCAGCAGGAAGTGGGGGAGGAGATCTCCCGCGAGATCTCCGAAACCGCACCTATGCAGCGGCTACTCCAAGGCGACGTCGGCTCCGGAAAAACGATCGTTGCGCTGCGTGCGATGCTGCAGATTGTCGACGGCGGTGGCCAAGCCGTCCTTCTTGCCCCCACAGAAGTTCTCGCCTGGCAGCATCTGCGAACTATTGAGGACTTGCTCGGTCCGTTGGCGCTCGGTGGCCAGATTGGAGCACCCGAGAAAGCTACCCGTATCGACATCCTCACCGGCTCTCTCACCGTCCGCCAGCGCAGAGAAACCCTTGCTCGCATCGCCTCGGGCCAGTCGGGCCTTGTTGTCGGAACGCATGCGCTCCTCTCCGACGACGTCCAGATTCCTTTCCTTGGACTGGCCGTCATCGACGAACAACACCGCTTCGGTGTGGATCAACGCGACCGCCTCGCGGCTGGCGTTCACACTCTCGTCATGACGGCCACACCGATCCCACGCACGATCGCCATGAGCGTGTTTGGCGACCTCGATGTCTCGACCCTGCGCGACCTACCCGCCGGCCGCGCCGGCATCACCACTAACCTCGTTCCGGCAAACAAGGACGCGTGGGTCGCTCGTATGTGGCAGCGCGCCCGCGAGGAGATCGACGCCGATGGCCGCGTCTACGTTGTGTGCCCTCGGATTAACGACGACGACGCGGCGAACTCGGCTACTGACTTGGGTTCCGAAGGGGCCTCTCCTAGCGGTCAAGCATCTGCTCCCCAAGCGGACGCGCATGGCAACGATGACCTTTTTGCTGACTCACCTCTTGACTTCGATTCGTCGCTGGGAGGCGACGGAACTGACGCCTCCGGCTCCAAACTCGCTGCCGTGCTCGATGTGGCCGAGCAACTGCGTGCCATGCCCGAGTTCCGCGGTGTGGAGATAGGTATCATGCATGGGCGCCTCAAGCCGGAAGAGAAGTCATCGGCAATGGACGCTTTCTCGTCGGGTAAAGCTCCTGTTCTCGTCTCCACCACCGTTATTGAGGTGGGAGTTGACGTTCCCGAGGCCACGCTCATGATCATTCTGGACGCGGAGCGTTTTGGATTGTCTCAGCTCCATCAGCTGCGCGGCCGTGTCGGCCGCGGCAGCAAGCCTGGGCTCTGTCTCGCCGTGACGGCTGCCGCCGATGGCAGCATTGCCCGCGAACGCCTTGACGCCTTTGCCTCAACCTCTGATGGGTTCCAGCTTGCGGAGGCGGACCTGCGGCTACGCAGCGAAGGGGATGTGCTGGGTGCCATGCAGTCGGGAGGCTCGTCGCACCTACGCTTCCTCTCGGTTGTCAACGATCTGGCGATCATTGATACCGCTCGCGCGCACGCGCGCAAGCTCATCGAAAAAGATGCCTCGCTCTCATCGCATCCGGTTCTTGCGAAGGCCGTGGCAACATTGGATGCAGACAGGGCCGAATACTTGGAGAAAGGGTAGGAGATGACACGGATCGTTGCGGGTAGTGCCAAGGGCCGTACCCTCAAAGTTCCCGCCAAGGGAACCCGCCCCACCTCGGAGCGCGTACGCGAGGCACTCTTCTCGCGCCTGGAGCACCTAGGCTACGTTGACGGCTGTGAAGTTCTTGACCTCTACGCCGGATCAGGAGCGCTCGGCCTTGAGGCAGCCTCGCGTGGAGCTACCTACGTTGAGTGTGTGGAGTCCTCCCGCCAGGCAGCCGCACTTATTAAGCAGAACGTACGGGAGCTGGGCCTCGCCGTCGTCGTCGCGAATGCGAAAGTCCAGACGTGGCTCGCGGGTCCTCCCAATCGGAGGTTTGACCTCGTCGTCGTCGATCCTCCCTACGATCTATCCGAAGACGAACTTGCCGCAAACCTCGAAGCGCTCATGCCTCACCTGGCTGGTGACGCACTTGTTGTTGTTGAACGGTCGGTTCGTTCTCCCGAACCGACGTGGCCATCCGGCCTCAAACGTAACGATGAACGCCGCTGGGGTGACACCCGCGCGTGGAGTGCGGTTGTGGCGGAAATCCAGCAGGAGAAGCGAGATTCATGACGATTGCCATTTGTCCCGGATCTTACGATCCCATCACGCTCGGGCACGTCGATGTCATTGCCCGCGCGGCCGCCATGTTCGATGAAGTGATCGTGGTGATTGCGATCAATCACGCGAAGAATTACCTCTTTAGTGTGGACGAACGAGTAGATTTGGCCACCAGATCCGTGGCGCACCTTCCAAATGTACGGGTGGAATCGCACTCTGGTCTCATTGCGCAGTACGCTGGTGAGGCAGGGGCAGCGGCTATCGTTAAAGGATTGCGCGGCGCCGCAGATTTTGAGGGCGAACACGCCATGGCCCTCATGAACCGCCATCTCAGTGGGATTGAGACGGTCTTCGTTATGGGAGACCCGAATCTGGGGCATGTCGCCTCGTCCATGGTCAAAGATGTGGCTCACCACGGGGGCCCGATCGATGATCTCGTCCCGCCGTGCGTGGCCGAAGCACTGAATAATAAGGAGAATCGATGAACGTGGATAGGTCGGAGGGCGAATCGCTCGTTGCGGTCCTCGACGAGTTGATCGAGTTGGTGTCCAATGCGCCGACCACTGTGATGTCCGCTGCCATCAAGGTCAATCGATCAGAGATTCTTGACTTGTTGGCAACCGCGCGTGACCTGGTACCGGACCAGATCGTGCGCGCGGACGGATTGCTCGCGAATGCGGACGGCTTCACGCATGAAGCCCAGGCCCGCGCCTCAAGAATCGTTGAGCAAGCTCAAAACGATGCCGAGGACACCATCGCTGAGGCTCGTGAGCAGGCGGCACGCCTCGTCTCGCAGGACGCCATCACCATTGCCGCTAAGGCTCGCGCTCACCGCATCATTGATGATGCAAAGTCGCAGGCCGAGAAGCTGCGTCGCGGTGCCAACGAATACTCGGATGCCAGCTTGCTCTCGCTGCAGAACAAGGTCTCCGAAGTGGGCAGCGAGATTGATTCGTTGACGGCCACCGTGCAAGAGCGCATCGACATCATGCTGTCGCAGATCATTGCCGGACGTAATGTTATTGCCGAGCGCGATGAGAACTCCGATGCCGTTCGCGAGAGTGGAGAAGCCACGCGGGACGCCGCGCCCGAGGAGGAATCGTGGACCTAAGAAGTCCGTTTGTCGTGTCGTTACAGCCGCTGCCGCGCCAAGAGGGCTCGGTGATGGCGTGGGAGAAGGAACTTCCGGCTCCCGCTGACATGGGTGTGGAGCTAATTGGCGTGCCCGAGGGGTCGCCGATGAAGATTTCGCTGGAATTGCAGTCGGTATCCGAGGGCGTGTTCGTCCAGGGAGACGCCCAAGTGACGCTCGAGGGCCAGTGCTCACGTTGCCTGCGTGACATCGCGCTGGACGAGGATGAGTCCGTCGCCGAGTTGGTGTTCTATCCCGAGCGCAAGGCCGCCTTTGTTGCCGATGGTGACGAAGAAGCCGAGGAGTTCCCGGAGATCCTTGACGACCACATCGATCTGGAGCCGATTCTGCGTGACGCCGTGGTTATCGGACTGCCGTTCCGGCCGCTGTGCCGCCCCGACTGCCCCGGACTTTGCTCCGAGTGTGGCGAGCCATGGGACAACCTGCCGGACGACCACACTCACGAGAAGCTCGACCCACGCTTTGACGCACTTGCTGCGCTTCAGGACCAGTTGGCGGGCGACTCGGATGGCTCGGATGAGAGCGCTGATTCAGACGACGAAACTGAAGCCAAGTGAGTTATCGCGATCTCGTTGCACGGTGGGGGATTGATATTAGGCGCCCGCTGTTGCGCCAGGCATTAACGCATCGGAGCTTTGCTTTCGAGCACGATGAGCCACATAACGAGCGTCTGGAGTTCCTCGGGGACTCGGTCCTCAACCTCATCACCGCGGAGAAGGTATACCGCGAGTACCCCGACTTGGCTGAGGGTGTCATGACCCCGATCAAGTGGTACGCCGCCTCCGAAAAGGGGCTTGCGGATATCGCGCGCCAGCTAGGTCTAGGAGAGTTTCTTCGCTTGGGTAAAGGTGAGGCGCAGGAGGGTGGACGCGACAAGGACTCGATCCTTTCGGACACCGTCGAGGCACTGATTGCTGCCACCTATCTGCAGCACGGCTTAGAGCCGACGCGTGTGATCGTCGAACGGCTCATTGATCAGAAGGTCAAGGAAGCTGCCGTGTTGGGGCCGCAGCTGGACTGGCGCGCGGGCTTCGAAGAGCTGGCGCACACGCATGGCTTCGAGGGCAACGCGAGTTTCGAGATCACCGGCGTGGGGCCCGACCACAGCCGTGTCTACACCGCAACTATTTCGATGGGCGGGCGCACCTGGGGAACCGGGGAGGCCACCACGAAGAAGATGGCACGCCAAGCCGCCGCGGAGGCATCCTACAAAATGCTGGCCGAGGACGAACTGGAGCGCAAGCAGGTCACGGGGCTTCCGGTGCGGGCTGACGAGTTGCCGGAGCGGGATGAGTAAGTAGCCGTGCCTGAGCTTCCCGAAGTTGAATCCGTCCGTCGCGGCCTCATCAAGCACGCTGTGGGGCAGCAGATCGTGAGCGCCGAGTCTTTCGGCGCGCGGGTTTCGCGGCGGTCCGTGCGTGAGTTGTCGAGCGTTGCGGGCACGACCGTGGTGAATGTGGCCCGCCGCGGCAAATTCCTCTGGTTTGACCTGGAGACGAGGGGTTCGGGAGCGGATGGCCCTGCGGCGGGTGACACTGACGCACGTGGGCAGGGTATCGGACCTGGACACACCGCCCTCGTGGCCCATCTCGGAATGTCCGGCCAGTTCCGCGTGGACTGCGACGGGCTGCCGCATGTGCGCGCCCGGCTGATGCTGGGTAACGGCTCGCGTCTCGAATTTATCGATCAACGCACCTTCGGATATCTTGCACCGGACGATTACGAGGAGACCGACGACGGCGCCCCGGGTGGACTGGGCATCGACCGTCCCGTTGTTCCACACCTGGCGGCGCACATCGCAAGAGACCTGCTTGATCCGGGGCTGGACCGAGTGGCGCTCGCGGTGACCATGGCATCCAAACGCACAGCAATCAAGAAACTCCTGCTCGACCAGTCGGTGGTGTCAGGTATCGGAAACATCTACGCGGATGAGGCGCTGTACGACGCACGCATTCACCCGTTCCGCCCGGCAAATTCGCTCTCCGGACACGAAATGTCGCGCTTGTTGTCCGCCGCCACGGATGTGCTGGAACGCTCGCTCGCCGCAGGCGGAACATCGTTTGACTCGCTGTACGTCCAGATCAACGGTGAGTCCGGATACTTTGAACGCTCGTTGCGCGCCTACGGCCGCGGCGGAATGCCCTGCTCGCGCTGCGGCACCGAGTTCCTCAAGGTGATGTCCGGTGGCCGTTCCTCAACCTTCTGCCCCCAGTGCCAAGGCTTGTGAAATGAACTCAAAGAAGGACATGCTGGCATTGCGCGCCGCACTTGTGGCAGGCGAGGAGAGTGGAGAACCCGAAGAGTTCGACTTCGAAGGTTTTATCGCGTCGAAGAAAGCGTAACTATCCCCGCGCCACGATATTCATAGGGAAACCGCTCGTTGTCGCGTTCTCTACGCATCGTAGGCTCGTTCTACCGCCCGAAATAGGGAGAAAATCTTCCCTCTTTCGCCGCGGATCGTGCATCGCGCGCCTCATACATGTGTGGCTAATCCGGCCTGCTTTACCGTAGGACCATTGTCATGCGGGTCAATGTTCACGAGAGACGCGCCACATGGTTATATTTCCCGTGGTTACTGGGCTTATATCTCGCGCATTGAACGGTGTAGGTGTGGCAGAATGCTTCCTAGTGAGATGGAACCTAGGTCCCGTGTGAGAACGTAGAGAGGCTGAAGTTATGGCAGCTGGAGAAGACATCCGCGTAATGATCATCGATGATCACGAGGTGGTCCGTCGAGGCATCGCTGAAGTGGTTGATCGCGCTGACGGCCTGACCGTCGTTGCGGAGGCGGGGAGTGTGTCCGAGGCGGTACGTCGCGGTGAACTTGTCCACCCCGAAGTAGCTCTTGTTGACCTGCGCCTCCCGGACGGCACCGGTATCGACATCATCCAGCAGTTGAGCGAAGTTACCCCGGATACTCGTTGTATCGTTCTTACTTCTTTTGACGACGACGACGCCCTCGCCGAGGCTCTCAACGTAGGTGCCAAGGCCTACCTGTTGAAGTCTGTTCGCGGTGCCGAGATCACAGAGAACATTCGCGCGGTGGCTGCTGGGCGTACCCTCCTTGACGAGCGCACGGTGTCGCGCCGCCGCGCCGATCACGATGATCCCACCGCTGATCTCACGCCCTCGGAACGCCGTGTCCTTGACCTTATCGGTGACGGACTTTCTAACCGCGAGATCGGTGAGCGCCTGGGCGTGGCTGAGAAGACGGTGAAGAACCACATCACCTCACTGCTGTCCAAGATGGGCCTGCAGCGCCGTACGCAGGTGGCCGCGTGGGTGGCCGGACAGCGCGCAGCAGGCTGGCGCAACAGCTAAGAGGCAGTTCGTAGATGTAAAGAAAAGGCGAGGAGCCCGGGCATCAGCCCCGACTTCTCGCCTTTCTTTGCTCCGCAGGATGGAACACTAGGTTCCGCCAGATGAAGGGTTCGTACACGACGTCCCGGCTGAGGACGCCGACTTGTCGTCAACCCTTCACTTCGCTGATCATCCGAAGAAACAGCTAGTTGATAATCGCCGTCCATATCACCTTGGTGCCGGTGGAGCCGTCACCGGGACGAATGGAGAAGGTGCCATGATGGCGGCGTGCCCGGGCTGCGAGGTTGGACAGGCCGGAGCGCCGTGACAGCTCGGGTTTCACACCCTGTCCGTTGTCCACAATGATAATTTCAATGCGGTGATTTTCGATGCGAATGTCTATTGTCACGCTCGTCGCTTGGGCGTGGCGGGCCGTGTTGGAGAGGCATTCGCGAACAACGGCGACGACGTCGTCGGCTAAATCCGATCCGAGTTCGTCATCGATCTCCGTGTGCGAACCACTGACGATTACCTCGCCAAGGTTGGTGAGAGTGAACTTGGGTGTGAATCCGAGCGAACCGTGTGCGGACGTCAGCTCGCGGCGCAGCCGCTGGACCACCGGAACCGTGGCTTGGGGGTCACGCAGCGAGTAAATGATCTGGCGGATCTGGTTGACGGATTCGTCGATAGAGTTGATGGATTTATCCAGGCCATCAAGCACCGACTGCGGGACGGTATTTTGGGCGGCAAGATCGTCGCGCACGGCCGAGAGCTCCATGCCCGAGGCGAAGAGCTGTTGGATGGCGAAGTCGTGTAGGTCGCGGGAGATCTGGGCACGATCCTCCAACTGCTTGGCCTTCGATTCTGTGAGACGCGCGCTAGCCAGCTCGAGAGCCAAGGCGGCCTGGCGCGCCACATTTTCTGCCATCGAAAGATCGGCGAGGTCAAACTCGGGGCGTCCGGTGTTGCGAAGCAGCACGATGACGCCCTGGGATACGCCCTTAGCGACCAGGGGTGCATAAAGTGCCGCGCCATAGCGCCCCAACTCCGGTACGAGTAGCTCTTTCTGACGGGTCATGGCATCCACGACGAGCCCCGTTCCCTCGCGCAAGACGGTTTGGGCGCGTCCTTCCGGAGGAAACTCGACACCGATGAGGTCCTCGGCGTCGTCGCCATCGGCGATTTCGCAGGCCCACGTGTTACCCACCGAGGGGAGCACGATGAGAGCTGCATCCGCTTTAGAGACGCGTCGCATCTCACGTGCGATAAGTTGCAGCGCCTCCTCTTCGTCGGTGCCTTCCAACAAGGCCGTTGTGATAGCGCGAGATGCCGCGATCCACTGCGCACGGGCATTGGACTCGGCGTAGAGGCGAGAGTTCTCCACGGCGATGGCGGCGGCATGTGCGAGCAGCTCAATGTGCTTGCCGTCCTCGTCCGTGAAGCCTCCCGGCTTGTCTGAAAGGTACAGGCGCCCGAACACGCGGTCGCGGATGCGGATGGGACATCCGAGGAAGCTCGTCATATGGGGATGGTGCTTTGGCCACGGGTGACGTGTGGGGTGGCCCTCCAGCTCGTTGACGATGAGGTAATGCTCGTCCTGCATCTCACCGAAGACGCCATGCCCCTTCGGTGGTGGGCCGATCCGCTCAGCGCGCCAATGATCGATCCCGGTAAAGACGAACTGGAGTGTCTCGCCCTCCGAGTCAAGCACTGACAGGGCACCGTACTTACAGCCGGCAAGCTCAACGGCCGAGTCTACGAGCGTCTGCAACACTGACTGGCGATCGAGCCGCGTGGTCAGATCCAGAGCGTGTGTCATGACAGAAGCAAGATCAGACATTTCTGTTTACACTTCCTGCTGGGTAGACCAGCGATAGTCGGCCACGTGAGAAAGAAGTTCCTCGTGGCTTCCAGAGGCGGTGATCATGGTCTTGCCATCCTTCTCGCCAAGCAGCACGATGCGGTCCGCGGCGTCGAGGGGTTGGAGTCGGTGAGTGACCAGAATGACCGTGCGGGACTGAGCCGGATCGTCGTTGTGACCTGCCCGCAGAAGATCGCGAATGAGGGTGTCAGCCGTCTCAGAGTCCAGGTGCTCGCCTGGTTCGTCGAGCAATAAATACTGGGCTGGAGAGGCAAGGGCACGCGCGAGAAGCAGCCTGCGCCGTTCCCCGCCGGAGATGGTTGCGGCGTCAGATCCGAGATGGGTATGGACCCCCTGTGGGAGTTGCGCAAGCCAATCGCCCAATCCGACGCGTCCCAGCACTTCGATGGCTTCGTTAGGGGAGAGATCCGGGCGAGCGACACGAATGTTCTCAAGCACCGAGGACTCAAAGATATGCGCGTCCTCGGCTGTGAGAATGAGTGAACGAGAGACCTCCTGGCGGCTGAGATAGGAGACTTCCTTGCCGTCGAGCCGCACGTGCCCCGCGTGTGGGTGGAGCATGCCTGCGAGCGTGTAAAGGAGCGTGGTTTTCCCGATTCCCGAGGCTCCGACAATGGCTAGTGAGTGTCCTCGTTCCACGTCAAAACTGAACTCGCCAGCGACATCGGGTCCGTCTGGCCAACCGATAACGAGATCGCGCACGGTGAGTCCGCTTTCTTCAATGTCTGCAGGTCGCGGGGGGATGTCACGTTTCTTGTTTGCCGCGTCAAGGAGTTCGAAAATCCGCTGGGCAGCCTTGCCGGAACGAACGAGTTGAATGCCCGCGTTCGAGAGGGCTTGTGTTGCTTCGAACGCAGCTAGCGGCGTGAGAACGACGACGGCGAGTTCCACCGGCTTGAGAGTCCCTGCACCCACCTGCATTGTCCCGATGATGATAGAGAGCACGACGGTGATGGCAAAAGCGAGAAGGTCAATTGCCACGGCTGTGGCTGCGGGCCGTGCTGCGCGGTCACGATTGCGGAAGATACGACGTTCCGTAGCCGCCACAGCCTTCTCCATGGCGTTAAGCTGCCCCGACACGCGCAACTCGGAGGCTGATTCCAACATCGTCAGAGACTGCGCTGCGAGTTCAGCCTTATCTCGAATCTGCGCTTCCTCAGCCAGGCGAGCACCGCGCATGGCAAAGAAGGGGCCAACCACACCGGAGATAAGGAGACCGAGCGCGAGCACCATCCCGATAGCGGGGGAGAGCGCTCCCACGATACCAACGGCGAAGATGGAGACCACGAGTGCCACCACGGCGGGCTGTAGTGCGCGGACCACAAGATCGCCGACGGCGTCCACGTCACGGCCGGTGCGTGTCAGTAGGTCACCGCGACGTACGGATGTCACCACGTCTGTGGGAGAGTCCGCTAGGTTGTTGTACACGGCGCTGCGCAGTTCAGACATTCCGTAGAGTGCTACACGGTGCGAGGCAATCTGATTGAGGTAGCGGAAAACCGCCTTACCCACACCAAGAGCGCGCACGCTGGTCGCTGCCACGGAGAGATCGAGAACAGGAGGCATCTGGGAGGCACGAGCAATGAGCCACGCGGAGACGGCAGCGAGCCCCACGGAGGACATGAGCCCCGCCGAACCCGCCGCAACTGACCACGCGAAGCCCGGCTTGTCGAGCTTGAGTAGTTTCAATGCGCGGCGGATTGCCACGCGTTCTTCCTTGGGAAGGGGGGAGGTCACTGTGCCACCTCCGTTTCCACAGCAGAAGTATCCGCAGTAGCCACCACATCAATAATGTTGTCAGCCTCGCCGAGGATGGCGCGACGGTGGGCAATAACGACGACGGTGTGCCCCGCCTGCTTCAACGCCCGCACGCTGCGTGTGACGTACTTTTCATTCATAGCATCCAAATGTGCTGAAGGTTCGTCAAGAATAACGAACGGGCGGGTGGAGACGAGCGCGCGCGTTAAGGCAAGCCGCTGACGCTGACCGACGGAAAGCCCAACCCCGCCTTGCCCAAGGAGCGTGTTCCAGCCCTGGGTCAAAGTGGCGACGACGCCGTCGAATCCGGTGAGAGCAGCGGCCTCTAGCAGTTCCGGGGTGGGTTCCCCGCCTACACCAAGATTTTCTAGTACTGTTCCTGGCACGATAGCGGGACGCTGTGGAACCCAGGTGATTTGTTTCCACCAGGACTCCTGCTCGATAGAGTCGAGCGGCTGGTCACCCACGGTGACGGTGCCGGAGGTGGGTTCGAGAAGACGGAGGAGGACGGACGCCGTCGTCGACTTTCCCGAACCGGACTGGCCACGCAACACCGTGATGCTCCCCGGCGCAATTGTGGCGGAGAGGGAGGCGGGCGCGATCGTCGCGCGACCGGGAGCCTTAACGGAGAGATTCGAAATGACGATTGGGGTTGTGCGAAGGTCCGGTGCCGCACTGGTTCCCGGCACGGATGGCAGCGGTTCTTCGAGAATGTCAAACACCTGGGCGGAAGCGGCGACACCGTTGGCAGAAGCGTGGAACTGAGAGCCAACCTCGCGCAAGGGCTTGAACGCCTCGGGAGTGAGCATGATGATCGCGAGACCCGAGAAGAGATCAAGATTCCCATAGACGAGGCGTAGGCCCACCTCCACGGCAACAAGCGCCGTCGAGAGTGTGGCGAGAAACTCGAGCACCGCTCCGGAAAGGAAAGCGACGTAGAGAGTCTGCATGGTCTTGCCAGCGAAATCGTCGCCCAGATCCTTCACGCGCCGGCGGGGACCCTGCTCGCGCCCGAGAGCCTTGAGTGTGGTCAGTCCGGCGAGAAGATCAAGAAGTTGTTGGCCGAGCCGCTGCATGGATGCGAGCCGCGCATCCGAATAGCTCTGGGTCATGCGCCCCACAAGGATCATGAAGATGGGGATGAGAGGAAGACAGATGAAGATAGCAACGGCGCTGATCCAGTCAAGCCAGAGAATGATGGCGAGAGTCGCAGGAGTCACGGTCGAGACGAGGATGAGCTGGGGAAGGAACTTCACAAAGTACGGTTCCAGATCATCGAGGCCATCGGTGACCAGGGTGATGGTGGGCGAGGTCTTTCCGCGAGAGAGCCAACGGTCGCCAAGATCGCCGGCATGCCTGAGGACCTTGGTGCGTAGGTCCGTAATGACGCGCAGCGCCGCCCGATGCCCAAAGCTTTCCTGGGCGTAGGTGATGAGAAGCCGAACAGCAATAACTCCGGCGAGAGCGGCAATCAACGGGATAACGTCATTGAAGGTTTTACTGCCATCGATGACGGGTGATATTGAACCTGAGATCAGCAATGACTGTGCGATGACAAGTATGGCGGCGAGCGAACCCGTGAGCCCGAGAAAGGCGATATATTTTCGCGTGTCCTTGGCGTAGGCGAGGAGGCGTTTGTCCAGTGGCTTCACGCGGCGAAGACTCCTTGGTTGCAAATGATGAGTACCGCATCCATTGTCTCAAACAGCAGTGCTGCTTCAACAATCTTGGTGGTTACGCACGCTGTCACGTCATGCTACATGCGGTTTTTTCCATTCTAGTCACCTTCATCGCTTCCAGGGCGAAAGTCCTAGGTGCGGGTTTGTGAGGTAGATACTGCGTGAAGGCTCCTGGTACCGGGCAAGCAGTGGGAGGCCACCCAAACGGTCCGGGGCTAGTAAGACATGTGGAAGAGAAGACTTGTACACAACATGCCGACACACAACATGAGGGGTGGGCACCAGAAAATTCTGGTGCCCACCCCTCATGTGACATGTAACCCTAAGCGGTTTCGAAGGTTCGAATCTTCTTTGGATCAAGACCCGGAGACTTTTCCGGAATGTCCTCGACACGGATGCGCTTAGCAAATACCTTGTAAGCCCAGATGGTGTAACCGAGAACAATCGGCACGAACACCACGGCGGCGCCCGCCATGATCATCTGGGTGGGTGCAGTTGCTGAAGCCTGTGCAAGTGTCAGCGAGTACGCCGGATCAATCGACGACTTCATGGCGTCGGGGAAGACAGCAAACCAAATGAACACGACGGCACTTGCAATAGCAACGAAGTGGGCAACGAACGCCTTAACCTCGTCACCCTTGTAGATGAGAGCAATTGAAGCGACAAGCAGAACGGCCGTGAGTGCCAATGGAACGATGGACAGACCATTGTTCGAGTAGCTCAGCTGTGCCCAAATTGCCCACACCGCCGTCACTACGGTTCCGGCAAGCAGCGACTTCTGGGCGATGCCCTGAGCGCGTCGCTTAAGATCGCCGGTGGTCTTGATAGAGACGAAGAGAGCTCCATGGGAAAGGAACAGCAGCATCGTGACCAAGCCACCGAGGATGGTGAACGGGGTGAGCAGGGAGAAGAAACCTCCGGTAAGGAAGTGCTTGTCCACTGCATCGAGTGCGGTGTTGACCTGGTCCACGGGAACGGCTTGGAAAACGCCGTCCACGTAATGACCCACTTCGATCTTCATGCCCTGGACCAGGTTGGCGAAAGCTACACCCCACAGGATGGAAACGACCCATGCAACGATGGTGTGGATCCAATCCCAGTTGGAGCGCCAGCGATCAGTGTTAATCATCTTGCGCCATTCGAGAGCACACACGCGGAAGATGAGGCACACGAGGATAACGACGAGGGCGAGGTACATGCCCGAGAACATCGTGGCGTACCACTCAGGGAAGGCGGCAAAGGTAGCGCCACCCGCAGTGAGCAGCCATACCTCGTTGCCATCCCAGTGCGGGCCAATGGCGTTGAGCGTTGCGCGGCGTTCCTTCTCATTCTTGGGAAGGATCTTGAGCAGCATGCCCACGCCAAAACCGAAGCCCTCGAGGGTGAGGTAGCCGGTCCATAGGACCCCGATGAGGACGAACCAGAGAAGCTGGATGAATGTCAGTTCCATGAGTGTTCTCCGATCAGTAGACGAACTTTAGCTGTTCGGTAGAGTTGGAGTCATACTCGATGACCGTGCTCTTGGTATTGATACATTGGAGCGCGTCTCGGGGCAGCAGCATGATCCAGAGAACGTCGAGAGCGGTGTACAGGAGGGTGAAGACGGACATAGAGATCGCCACATAGGCCACGCTCACCGAATCCGACACACCAAGGCTCGTCAAAAGGTAGACGTTGTTCTCGCCCGGGTTAACCACCCACGGCTGACGGCCCATCTCGGTGAGGAGCCAGCCAAACGAGTTGCCCAGGAAGGGCAAGGGGATGGCCAGAAGCCAGAGTTTGCCCAGCTGCTCGGAACGAACGATATTTCTTCCCCGCAGAAGCAGGAGGCCGAGTAGCGACAATGCGATGCCCAGCATTCCAATTCCCACCATGATGCGGAAGGAGTAGAAGGTGACAGTCAGATTGGGGCGGTAATCCTGGTCAGGTCCGTACACGTCGGCGTACTTCTCCTGGAGCTCGGCATTGACATCGTCAAGGCCGGGCAGGAAGGATTCGGGGCCGGTGAAGTGGTTGGTGGACATGAAGGACTCGATGCCCGGGATGGGTAGAACGAGCTGGAAACCGTCTGTGCTTCGGGTGTCCATAAGCAGGACCAACTCATGGGCTTCCCCGGACTCCATGGTTCCCATCATGGCTGCGGCCTTCGCGGGTTGAATCTCCACAACGTGCTGGCCCATGAAGTGACCGGAGAGGGAGACGCCCACGGAGGCGATAAGCATGGTGACGAGGCCGATCTTGGCCGCAGGCTTCCAGTATCCGCGCGCTTCTTCCTCGTTGCCCGTCAGACGGACAGAACGAGCCATCCACCAGAAGGAGAGGGCGGCAACAACGGTACCAGCCACCAAGAACGCGGCGGTGATGGTGTGGGTAAAGGTCCACATTGAGGTGGCGTTGAAGAGCACCTTGAGGAAGCCTCCGGCTCCATCGAGCTCGGCACGCCCAGTCTCGGGATTGATGACAGCACCTGTGGGGTACTGCATGAAGGAATTGGCAGCAAGGATGAAGAACGCCGAAAGCAAGGTTCCGATAGCAACCAGCCAAATGGTGAGGTTGTGAATCTTGGGTGAGAGGCGGCCCTTGCCGAAGATCCACAGTCCGAGGAACGTGGACTCAAAGAAGAATGCGAGGAGAGCTTCGAATGCGAGAGGTGCGCCGAAGATGTCGCCCACAAAGCGCGAGTACTCCGACCAGTTCATACCGAACTGGAACTCCTGGACGATTCCAGTGGCGACGCCGAGGGCGAAGTTGATAAGAAGGATCTTGCCGAAGAAATCGGTCACCTTCTGCCACTTGGGATCTCCGGTTTTGCGTGCCTTCGTTTGCATGACCGCTACGAGGGTTGCCAGTCCAATGGTCAGGGGTACCTGGAGGTAGTGATAAACCGTCGTGATACCAAACTGCCACCGGGCGAGGTCGAGGGCATCTAACACGTGAACACCTTTCGAACGACCTGTGAAGTTAGGGACTATGTCGCGAAGTACTCTAACAGAGGCTGGGACCCAGGTCCCCGGTAATATCAGGAAAAGTGCCAACGTTGTAGCTCTTGGGCTGACCCACCTCCGACGAGATTAACGCCTTACCAGCTAATTCTCGCCTAATTTCGTGAGTCATGCCAGCAAAATGGACGATGATTCCAGAGCAATTGATGTCTGAGCCATAGGTCCGCCCGTAAGGAGGAGATCTACGGCACAGGCACAGGCGGCGGAGTGTTGTCGACGAGCTATGTGGACCCGCGGGTGACGGGGTGTGCATCGACGACCCGCCGAAGAATCAGTGTCATTGTGAGGTGTATGGCTCAAGTGGTGGGCCAGTTTGTTTCAATGTGCGACAATAGGGGTGGAGTTGGGCATGCCCGCATAGCCCAACATCTCGACCGCCTGATCCAGTTGACTGTGCGCCGCTGTTGCGCCGCCGCCGGTGCTGGATATCGGCTCGAGTAGTAAAGCTTTCCGCGGCGATGCCGCGATAACTGGTCCGATGGGATACGTGTATGCGGGGCGTATTCGTCGGGCGGGAGAGTGCGATTACGTATGGCTGATCAGGCCACGACGTCGGAGCGCCCTGAGCGCTCTGGCACA
>RRZT011611147.1_pt1 | contig 16521 bp, 15 predicted proteins | sample 2165551 | NCBI WGS metagenome assembly RRZT01 (sample SAMN10456910, study PRJNA506462) | wastewater metagenome | biome: wastewater; feature: sludge; material: wastewater sludge; isolation source: wastewater sludge with Escherichia coli K12::gfp cells carrying plasmid... | place: USA: Moscow, Idaho...
AAGGAAGTATCCTTGCCAATCCTCTAAAACCAATACTATTTATTTATCCCCTCAGCGATCTCTGTGCCTCAGCGGTAAAATGTTTTGATTTATTGAAATTATGTAACTACTCAAACATAAGCACACAGATAAATTCAATTTTTTGGGGTTCGGGGCAAAGCCCCGTAAATTCCCACCCGACCGTCCACACCACAGGCGTGGACGGTCGGAGGTATGCTCTGAGTATTTACAAAAAAAGATAAAATCTTAATCTTTTTTAAATACTATTTTTTCCACTTCATCATAAGTCTTAACCAAATGAATAGTAATATCTTTTTTTACTTCCTTTGGAAGTTCTTCTACATCAGAACCATTATCATAAGGCAAAATTACATTCGTAATCCCAACTCTATGAGCACCTATAACTTTTTCTTTTACTCCTCCTATTGGAAGTACTTCCCCAGTTATAGTGATTTCTCCAGTCATTGCAAAATCTTGTCTTATTTCTCTATGAGAAATAGCTGAAATAAGAGCAGTTGTTATAGCAATCCCTGCCGAAGGTCCGTCTTTTGGAACAGCTCCTTCTGGGAAATGTAGATGTATATCATATTTTTCATTGAAGTTATTTTCTAGATTAAAAGCTTCTCTCTGACTTCTAACAAAAGAATATGCAACACTTGCTGATTCTTTCATTACTTCTCCAAGTTTTCCTGTAAGAGTAAGTTTCCCTTTCCCTTCCATTCTTATAGCTTGAACCTCAAGAGTTGTTCCTCCTACAGAAGTCCACGCCAGTCCATTTACTATACCAACTCTAGGAGCTTTTTCCTTTTGTTTATCTGGTCTAAATTTAGCTTTATCAAGATATTTTTCCAAGTTATTACAAGTAACATTAATAACTTTTTTATCTTTCTCAAGAACTTCTTTAGCTATTCTTCTGTGAAGTCTTGTAATTTCTCTTCTCAGATTTCTTACTCCAGCTTCTCTTGTATACTCATTAATGATTCTCATAAGAGCTTCATCCGAAAGAGTTATTTTATGATTTTTGAGTCCAGTCTCAACTAATGCTTCTGGAAGAAGATATTTTTTAGCTATATGTTTTTTCTCAAATTCAGTATAAGAACTTAAGTTTATTATTTCCATTCTGTCTCTTAAAGGACCAGGTATAGAACCTAAATCATTAGCTGTAGCTATGAAAAATACATCTGATAAATCAAAAGCTGTATCTATATAGTGATCTTCAAAATGTTTATTTTGATTTGGATCAAGAACTTCAAGCATAGCAGATGCTGGGTCTCCTCTAAAGTCCATAGCCATTTTATCTATTTCATCTAGAAGTATAAGTGGATTTTTTGTTCCTGCTTCTTTAATTGCTTTTATAACTCTTCCTGGCATACTTCCTATGTAAGTTCTTCTATGCCCTCTTATTTCAGCTTCATCTCTCACTCCACCAAGGGAAATTCTAACAAAATTTCTATTCATAGACCTCGCTATAGAATGAGCCAAAGAGGTTTTTCCTACTCCTGGAGGTCCTACACAACAAATTATAGACCCTTTAACATCTTTATTAAGAGTTTTAACTGCTAAAAATTCTAATATACTATCTTTTATTTTATCAAGGCCATAATGATCTTCATCAAGTATTTCTTTTGCCTTTTTGATATCCAGAGATTCTTTTGATTTTTTGTTCCAAGGCAAATCAAGAACTGTGTCTACATAAGAACGTATAACTCCTGCCTCTGAAGAAAATTGAGGCATTTTAGCAAGCCTATCAACTTCTTTTTCTAGTTTTTTACGAAGTTCAGCTGATATCTTAGTAGTTTTTATTTTTTCTCTAAGTTCAAAAACATCATCATTTTCAACATTTCCTTCGCCAATTTCTTCTTTAATTGCATTGATTTTTTCTTTTAAATAGTAGTTTTTCTGTAAATTATTCATCTTTTCTTTAACTTTAGAATCAATTTCTCTTTCTATTCCTACTATTTCAATTTCATTCTCAATGATTTCTAGAACTCTATAAGCTCTGTCTTCTACCTCTACCAAATCCAAAATTTCTTGTTTACGATTAAAAGCTATAATAAGATTTGAAGCAATAATATCAAGTACTTTTTCTATATTTTTAATCTCTTTCAAATTTTGTATAAGCTCAGGCAAAATTTTTCCTGTAAGTTTAGAATATTTTTCAAAAGTTCCTATTATTTTTCTTCTTAAGGCTTCTGCAACTTCTTCTTCTACAGCCTCTGTTACAAGTTCTTCGTATTCAGCTTCCAAATATCCTTCGTTATCAATTACATTAAGTAATCTTACTCTTTGTTTAGCTTCTACAAGTACTTTAATATTCCCATTGGGCATTTTTAGTGTTTGTAGTATTCCTGCTACTACTCCCACTTCATGAACTCCCCCTGGTAATTTTGGATCTTCATCCTTTGCATCTTTTTGCATAAAAAGAACAAGAGTATTATCCTCTAGCATAGCCTTTTCCAAGGTTGCTACAGATTTTTCTCTTCCTATAAAAAGTGGGGTAATTATCCCCGGAAATACTATTAAATCCCTAGTAGGAATAAATGCTGCTCTATTCATATAACCACTCCTCTTGTAAAACCTATTTACTTTCTAGAAGCTTCTTTCCTTTTTTTAATACAAATTCTATTTTCCCTTTATCTTCAAGACTTTCTTCGTTAATAACTACTTTTTTGATATCATCTCTAGAAGGTATTTCATACATAAGATCAAGCATAAGAGCTTCCATTATACTTCTTAATCCTCTAGCTCCTATTTTTCTTCTTATGGCTTCTTTAGCTATTTTTACCAAAGTTTCGTCTTTTATTTCAAGCTCAACATCTTCATATTCAAAGAACTTTTGATATTGCTTAATAAGAGCATTTTTCGGTTCTTTAAGTATTTGTATAAGAGCTGCTTCATCTAAATTCTCTAAAGTTGTTATTATAGGTAATCTTCCTATAAGCTCTGGAATAAGTCCATGTTTTACCAAATCCTCAGGCATAACTTTATTTAGAAGGGCTGCTTTATTTTCTTCCTTTTCTTCTAAGTTAGCTCCAAATCCCATAGATTTTTTAGATGTTCTATCTTTAATTTTTTTCTCAAGACCTTCGAAAGCTCCTCCAACTATAAATAATATATTAGTTGTGTCAATTTCTAAAAGCTCTTGATGAGGATGTTTTCTTCCTCCTTGAGGGGGAACAGTAGCTACAGTTCCTTCAATGATTTTTAGAAGAGCCTGTTGAACTCCTTCTCCAGAAACATCTCTTGTAATACTTACGTTTTCTGATTTTCTTGCTATTTTATCTATTTCATCTATGTAGATAATCCCTCTTTCAGCAGCATGAATATCCATATCTGCTGCATGAATAAGTCTTACAAGAACGTTTTCAACGTCATCTCCAACATACCCTGCTTCTGTAAGTGTAGTAGCATCTGCAATAGCAAAAGGTACATGAAGTATCTTTGCAAGAGTTTGAGCTAATAACGTTTTCCCACTTCCTGTAGGCCCAATAAGTAAAACATTAGATTTAGATAATTCTACATCATCATGTTTTTTATTATCAAAATGTTTAATTCTTGTATAATGATTGTATACAGCTACAGCCAAAGTTTTTTTAGCATCGCTTTGTCCTATAACATATTCATCTAACTTTTCTTTGATTTCTTTTGGAGAAAGTATGTTTACATCTCCAAAATCCATTCCTTCAAGCTTTTCTCCTTCTTCTTCTATAAGGTCTTCGCAAGCTTCTACGCATTCATCACAAATATTAGCTTTAGGCCCTAATATGAGTTTATATACTTCGCTTTCTGCCTTACCACAAAAAGAACAAATAGGTTCATTTTTTTTTGCCATTATTTCTCTTCACCTCTAGTCCCTGCCTTATAAACTTTATCTATAAGACCATAAGCTAGTGCTTCATCAGAACTCATGAAATTATCTCTCTCTGTATCTCTCAAAACATCTTCCATTGTTTTCCCTGTATGATGAGAAATAATTCTAGATGTCATATCTTTCATCTTCAATATTTCTTTTGCTTGTATTTCTATATCTGTAGCTTGACCTCTTGCGCCTCCAAGTGGTTGGTGAATCATTACTCTTGAATTTTCAAGAGCATATCTTTTCCCTTTAGCACCTGCTGTAAGTAAAAGAGCTCCCATTGATGCAGCTTGCCCTATACAAACTGTTTGAACATCTGGCTTTATATATTGCATAGTATCATATATAGCCATTCCTGCTGTTATTACTCCACCAGGACTATTTATATACATAATTATATCTTTTTCTGGGTCTTCTGCCTCAAGAAAAAGTAATTGTGCAACTATAGAGTTTGCAACTAAATCATCTATTTCTGTTCCCAAAAATATTATTCTGTCTCTTAATAATCTAGAATATATGTCAAAGGCTCTTTCTCCTCTGCTAGTATTCTCTATAACCGTAGGATTATACATGTTTTGCCTCCTATATTTCAATAACAAAGTAGGACAGAAAACTCTGTCCCCTTGTTATATAATAATGTAATTATTTTGCCTTTGCAACTAAAAATTCAATAGTTTTTTGAACTTCTATGTCAATTTTTAAATTTTCAACAAAGTTTTCAAAGTTTTTAGCTTTAACTAACTCTTGTTTCAATTTATCTGAATCCATATTGTATACTGTAGCTATTTCAGCCATTTTAGTTTCTACTTCTTCATCAGAAACGTTTATTCCTTCTACTTCAGCAACTTTAGCCAAAATAATATCTCTTCTTACTCTTCCTTCAGCCATAGGTCTGATTTGTTCAACAATTCCATCCATTCCAAGACCTGACATTTGTAAGTACATATCTAAGTTTGCACCTTGTTGTTTTAATGTATTTTCAAATTCAGCAAGTCTATTGTTGATTTCTCTGTTTATCATTGATGCTGGAACTATAAGAGATGCATTTTCAATTACTTTTTTAAGTATTTCATTTCTGTAAGCAGATTCTACTCTTTGCTCTTCTCTTGCTTTTATTTCTTCAGATTTTTTAGTTTTTAAATCTTCTAAAGAATCAAATCCGTTATCTTTAGCAAATTCATCATCTAAAGCTGGTTTTTCAAGTTTTTTGATTCCAGATACTTTTACTTTGAATAAAGCTGGTTTACCTGCTAAATCTTCTTTGAAATATTCAGCTGGGAAAGATACGTTTACGTCTCCTTCTTGTCCTACTGCATATCCAACTAATTGCTCTTCAAAAGTATCAATAAAAGATTTACTTCCTAATTGAAGTGAATATCCGTCTGCTTTTCCACCTTCAAAAGCAACTCCATCAACAAATCCTTCGAAATCTAAAGTTACAGTATCATCTAATTGAGCTCTGTATCCTTCTTCAGCTTCTACAAGTTTTGCCCCTCTATCTAAAAGATTTTGGATTTCTGCATTTACCATCTCTTCAGATGCATTTGCCTCTTCTTTAGTTGCTTCTATTCCTTTGTATTCTCCAAGAGTTACTTCAGGATATACATCAACAATAAAAGTTCCAACAAATTTTTCTTCAGTTAATTCAATAGCTATAGTTTTTACATAATCAACCGGTTTTATGTCGTTTTCTTTGATTATAGTTTCGAAGTTTTGTTTTAAAACTAATTCTGCTACTTCTTCTTTTAATACATGAGCAAATTTAACTTCTACAGTTGATAAAGGAGCTTTTCCTTTTCTGAATCCAGGTAATTCTACTTCTCTTCCTATGCTTTGTAAAACTTTTGCTCTCAAAGGTTTAATTTCTTGTCCTTCTAAAGTTATAACAAACTCAACATTTGAGTTTTGTAATTTGTTAATTGCTACTGCCATTTTAAGGTAATCCTCCTGTATTTTATTTATTTTTAATAGTAATATAATTTGTAACTGTTCATCCATAACAAAATAGAAATTTTCAATCTTCTTTGTCTTTAGGGGCTCGGGGCGAAGCCCCGTTTCCCATCCAAGTGTCAATCAAACTGCCTGAGCAGTTGCTATAAATTATTCAAATATATTATAAAACTCATCTTTAACCTGAAAATCCTTTATCTTAATTTGAAGTATTTCTTCTCCTTTATAATAAATCTTTTCAGGATAATAAACTATATCAAATTTTTGAAAAGAATAAACTTTGTCTTCAATCTTATCGCCCAAATTAAAAGCTACAGCTGAATAAATTTTATCATCCTTTTTCAAGAAAGTTTTGAAATGTCTATTTTCCACTCCAAACTTTTTTGTTCCAACAAACTCAATATTTTTATCTAAAAATAAAGGTTGTGGATTATCTAAGCCATAAGGAGATAACCTTTTTACATTCTTTAAGAAATCATCAGATACTCTCTCCAAAGGCATTTCAAAATCTATATTTATAAATTTCTCTTTATGACCATCAGCTCCAAGCTTAATAGCTTCATCAATTTTGTTTCTCACAAAGTCTAGTTTATCCTTGTGAACAACAAAACCTGCTGCCAAATCATGTCCTCCAAATCTTACAAACTCTTTGGATATAGCACTTAATATATCAAAGATATTAATCCCTTCAATACTTCTACAAGAAGCTTTCCCATAGTCATTTTTAAGAGTTATAAGTACCACAGGCACATGATATTTAAGAGCTAACCTTGATGATACAACACCTATAATTCCTGGGTGCCATTCATCTGAAGCTTCAAAAATAAAATCTAAATTTTTCATTAGACTATATTTTTTATCTATGTCATTAAAAGTATTTCTCTCAAGACTTCTTCTTTTTTTGTTAGATTTCTTCATTTCTTCAATGATATTATATATTGTAAATTCATCGTCTTCTACAAAGAAGTCCACTCCTATAGTTGAATCTCCAACTCTCCCAAGAGCATTAAGTAGTGGAGAGATAAAAAAGCTTATATCTGTAGTAGTTAAGTCTTTATCTCCAAATTTTAGGTATCTTAAAAGATAAGTAAGTCCCTTTATCTTTGTATTCTTGAGAACTTGGAGTCCCTTATGAATAATAAGTCTATTTTCATCAATCATAGGAACAACATCTGCTACTGTTCCAATCATTATTATATCAATATATTCATAAAGTTTATCTAAATCCTCACCAAGGCTTATATATAGAGCTTGAGCAAGCTTTAGAGCCACTCCTGCTCCAGATAATAGCTTAAATGGGTATGCCAAACTTAGTTTAGGATTAATTGTGAGAACATCTTTATCTTCTTCTTCTACAAGTTTGTGATGGTCTGTAATTATAATATCTATTCCAAGCTCTCTTGCATAAATTATTTCATTAAGGGAGTTTACACCTGTATCTACTGTGATTACAAGTTTTCCTCCCTTATTATGAATCTCCTTAAGAGCCCTTTTATTAAGCCCATAACCTTCATCCATTCGATTGGGAATATAATAATTTACATTAATGCCTACTTTTCTAAAAACAAGAGTTAGAAAAGCCGTTGCAGTTATGCCATCTACATCATAATCTCCGTAAATATATAAGGTTTCTCTATTATCTCTGATTTTCAAAATTCTATCAACAGCTTCTTCCATTCTCTCAAAATCAAAAGGATTTCTAAAGCCCTTTAAATCATTGGCCAAAAATCTATTTATATCCTCAGTTTCATAAAGACCTCTATTGTACAAAAGTTTCAAAATATACTCTGGAAGATTAAGTTCTTCTTTTTTATTTTTTAACCAATTTTGGTCTATGTTAATATATTCCCATTTCATAGATTACCACTCTACTTAATATCATTTAAGATTTTAGAAATTTTTACTCCATATTCAATACTATCATCCATTTTAACTCTGATTTCTGGTACATATCTAAGACTTAGTTCTTCCCCGCATCTTTTTCTCAAAAATCTTTTTATATCATTTAGAGCATCTTCTACAGAATTTCTATTTACTTCTTCTCCGTTATATCCCAAAAGGCTAAAATATACATCTGCAAATTTTAAATCTTCTGTTACTTTTATTCTAGTAACAGAAATCATGCAATTTAGCTTAGGATTTTTCACTTCTTCGAAAAGTAATTGAGATATAACTCTAGACATCTCTTTTTCTATTCCTGCTAATCTTTTTTTATTCATTATTACTCACGCTTCTTTCTATGAGTTATCTTAAAGTTCTCTTAACTTCTGCCATAGTATAAGCTTCTACTACGTCTCCTTCTTTGATATCATTGAAGTTTTCTATACCAAGACCACATTCTTGTCCTGCTACAACTTCTTTGGCATCATCTTGGAATCTTTTTAAAGAAGATAATTTCCCTTCATAAACCACTACATTGTCTCTAAGAATTCTTACATTAGCATCTGGTTTAGCTTTACCATCCACAACAACACAACCTGCAACATTTCCTATTTTATTTACTTTAAATATTTTCTTAATTTCAATTCTTCCCATATATTGTTCTCTATATTCTGGGTCAAGCATACCTGTTAGGGCTTTTTCTATTTCTTCGGTTATATGATAAATTACATTATGCGTTCTTACTTCTACTCCAACATCATCGGCTAACTTTATAGCTTTAGTAGTAGGTCTTACATGGAACCCTATAATGATTGCATCTGAAGCTTCTGCAAGTCTTATATCTCCCTCAGAAATTGCTCCTGCTGCTGCTTGTATAATATTTACAGCAACTTCATTTGTAGAAAGTTTATTTAAAGATTCTCTTAAAGCTTCTACAGAACCTCTTGAGTCAGCTCTTAATATTAGTTTAAGCTCTTTGATTTTCTTGTCATCCATTTGTTGAGAAATAGATTCAAGAGTAACATGTTTCTTTCTGTTTTGATCTTTTAGTTTTCTTTCTTTTTCAACTTGCTCAACTATTGTTTTTGCTTGTTTCTCGTTCATTATTCCATAAAGAACATCTCCAGCACTTGGTACTGTACTAAATCCTAATATTTCCACTGGACAAGAAAGACCTATGCTATTTACTCTATCACCTTTGTCATTAATAAGACCTCTTACTTTACCATAAGATTCTCCTGCAACAAATATTTCTCCTACTTTAAGTTCTCCTTCTTGTATAAGAACGTCTGCTACTGGTCCTAATTTAGGATCAAGTCTTGATTCCAAAACTACCCCTTTAGCTCTTTTGTTAGGATTAGCTTTTAATTCCAAAAGTTCTGAGTGAATAAGTATAGTTTCCAAAAGTTCATCTATATTTTGGTTATGTTTTGCTGAAATTTCAACAAAATCAACATCTCCACCCCATTCTGGAGCAACTAAACCATATTCTAAAAGTTCAGTTTTAACTCTCATTGGGTCTGCACCTGGTTTATCTATTTTATTAACTGCAACTATTATTGGTACTCCTGCAGCTTTAGCATGAGCTATAGCTTCTACTGTTTGTGGTTTTACTCCATCATCTGCAGCAACTATAAGTATTGCTATATCTGTAACTCCTGCTCCTCTAGCTCTCATTTCAGTAAAGGCCTCATGACCTGGAGTATCTATAAAGGTTATTTTCTTACCACTTTTAACAACTTGATAAGCCCCTATTTTTTGAGTGATTCCTCCAGCTTCTCCTTCAGCAACATTTGCTTTTCTTATAGTATCAAGAAGAGATGTTTTCCCATGATCAACGTGTCCCATTATTGTTATAATAGGTGGTCTTTCTACAAGTTCTATTGCTGTATCTTCTATTTCAAGATTATATACTTCTCCAAAACTTACTTCTTCTTCTTGCTCCATTTCTACAAGTATGTCATAGTCAAGAGCTAGCTCTTCTGCAAGTTCTAAAGATATTGGACTATTTATAGTAAGCATTTGTCCTTTAAGGAAAAGTTTTTTTATAAGTTCAGTAGGATTAACTTTAATTTTTTCAGAAAATTCCTTTAGAGATATATCTTCTCTTATTTTTACTGATTTATCTCCTGATTCAGAAATTTCTATACCTTTATTTTCAGTTCCTTCATTAGATGCGAAATCTTTTTTACCTTTAACTCCTTTGGCAAATTTTTTCTCTTCTTCAGAAGTTTCTTTTGATTTTAATTTTTTAATTTTATTCTTATTTTTTTTAGTTTTTCCTAAAACTTCTTGTTCTAAAACTTCATCTTCATCAAGTTCAATTATTGCTGGAGCTGCTTTTGGTTTTTTAATGTCTTTATTTTCTTTTTTTATTATTTTTTCTACCTTCTCTTCATTAGATTTTGTTTCAGTAGTGTTTTCTGATTTTTTAGGACTAGATTTTTTGCCTTCCATTTTATCTAGAACTATTGCCACTTCTTCTTCTGTAAGTCCAGACAAATGACTTTTGCCTTCTATTCCCCATAATTTAATAAGATCTAAAAACTCTTTATTAGTTTTTTCGTATTTTTTTGCTAACTCGTGTACTCTCAAATCCTACACCTCCTGTCAATTTAAGAGACCTTGTGCTGCCTTTCTATCTGTTATCCCAATGACATTAATCTCTTCTTTCGAAAAGACTTCTCCAAGCTCTCTTTTAGACGCTGTAATAATATATTCAATTTTATTTTCGTTACATAATTTCAGCAATTTTTCTGCATTTTTCTTATTACTATCTTTAGCAATAATTACATATTTTACTTTTTTTATGTTTTCCTCTACCATTTCTAACCCAAAAGTTAAAAAACCGCTATGTTTCATAATTTTTAGAGTATTTAGTAGTTTACTTTCTTTCTTTTTTGCTCTTTGAGCTACTTCTGCCAAATCTTTCATAGAAACCTTATATTTTTTGTGTTTCGATAATTTTTCTATACAAGAAAGACTCTGACAAATATAAATGCCTCTTTTTTGTATAACTTGTTTATCATCAAATGTGAATCCTTCTTCACCAGCTGTAAACCTAAAAAGTTCTTTTTTATCAGTACTTTTTCTGCAAATTACACACATTCTTTGAGGGTTAGCCATTATTTATCGTCCTCAGTTTTTATATCTATTCTCATATTTGTAAGTTTAGCTGCAAGTCTAGCATTTTGTCCTGATTTCCCTATAGCAAGTGATAATTGACTTGGATGAACAACTACTCTAGCTGTTACTCCGTCTTCTAGGATATCTACAGATTTTACTTGAGCTGGACTAAGAGCTGCTTTAACAAATTCTCTTTTATCTTGTACCCATTCAATAATATCTATTTTTTCACCATTTAACTCATCTACTACAGTTTTTATCCTTTGCCCTTTTTGCCCAATACAAGCTCCTACAGTATCTAGTCCTTCTTGTGTTGAGTATACAGCAACTTTAGCTCTGCTTCCTGCTTCTCTACTTACAGATTTTATTTCTATAGTTCCATCATCTATTTCTGGTATTTCCACTCTGAATAATTCTTTTAAGAAATCTTCATGTTTTCTAGAAATAACAATTTTAGGGAACTTAGATTTTTTTTCTACTTCTACTACATAAACTTTTATTCTTTCTCCCACTCTATATCTATCAGCTATAGATTGTTCTGTCATAGGAAGTATAGCTTCTGTTTTATCAAATTCTATATGTATATTTCTTTTCTCATCTATTCTTCTTATGATACCGTTTATGATAGTAAATTCTTTTGCTTTAAAATTTTCATAAACTCCTGTTCTTTCTGCTTCTCTAACTTTTTGGATAACTATTTGTTTTCCATTTTGAACAGCATTTCTTTTGAAATCTTCACAATTTTCTTCAACTTTAACAAAATCTCCCATTTGAGCTTTCTTGTCTACTTTTAAAGCTTCTTCAAGAGTTATCTCAAGAGCCTTATCTAGTACTTCTTCTACAATTTCTTTTGTAGATAATACTCTAATATCTCCTGTTGCTCTATCTATTACCACTTCAACATTTCCGTCTTCTTCATAGTTTTTTTTGTAAGCAGCAAGTAAAGCCTGCTCAATTGTTTCTAAAAGTGTTTCTTTAGGAATACCCTTTTCTTTTTCAAGTATTTCTACAGCTTCTAAAAAAACTTTTAGATCTTTTCCTTTCATTTTTTCCTCCTAAGCATTAAAAGTCATTAAACTCAAATACAAGATTAGCTTTTTTAATATCATCAAAATTTATCTGGTGCACAGTTCCCTCTACATCAAGATAGATTTTTGAATCTTCAAATTTAGTAAGTATTCCTGCAATATTTCTACTGTCATCAATTTTATTTTTAAGTATAAGTTTTACCTTTTCTCCTGTAAATCTAATAAAATCTTTTTCTTTTTTCAAAGGTCTTTCAAGCCCTGGAGAAGAGACCTCTAAGAAAAATTTGTCTTCAATAACTGCGTCAACCTTTTCTTCTATTGCATTGCTAAGGCCTGCACAATCTTCTAGACTAATTTCCCCTTCTGCTTTTTCTACATAGATTCTTAAGTAAAAATATGCTCCATCTTGAACGTACTCTACATCTACAAGCTCTAAGCCTAGAGATAAAACATCCTGTTTTATTGTATCCTCTACTCTCAAAACCAGTTTTTCTCTATCCATTGTTTCACCTCTCTTTTTTAAAAGAAAAAGCGGACTTTTGCCAAGTCCACTTTCTTCGTCATTATTCTAAAGAAATTATATCACAATTCTTTGTTTCTATCAAGTTTTATTATTTTTTTATCTTTAGTACTAAATATTTCTTCACTTTATGCCGATAAAAAAAGGTGTATACAGAATTGGAGGAATTTTTATGAAAAAATCATTATTATCACTTATTTTTATTCTAAATATATCAAATATTTTTGCTCTTATACATATAGAGACTAAAGGAGGCCTCGGCTTTGTTGACAAGTACTCCTTATCGGGTTCAAACTACAACGGAAGGTTAAGTTATCTTTTTGGTTTAGAAGCTCTTTATGAAAGTTCTGAAAAAACCGAAGTAGGAATAGGAGTGGGTTACAAATATAATTCTCCTGCAAAGGGACTTTTATATTCTGCCTCTTCAGATAGCATGCATCTTTTCAATACTTTCCCTATTTACGGTGTAGTAAAATATAAATTTCCTCCTATGGGAGAGTATTTACCCTTTGCCAAAGTTTATGTAGGTATGGGTTACAACACTATTGGTGAATACAACTGGGCTCAATCAGTAGAATCTGGCCTTTATTCAGGAATTGGTCTTGGAGCTGATTATGGGAATGTTGTAGGAGATCTTACTTATAGCTTACAGCAAAACCAAATGTCCTTTGTTAATCCAGATAACAACTATCAAGTTGAGAAAAAAAGTGTAAGTCATAGTTCTGTAAATTTTACTATAGGATATAGATTTGAATTCCCTTGGTTCAAGTAGTATAATGGTGGTGTAAGCCACCATTTATTTTTGAAAAATTTCCCATCTAAGCGTCCACGACGTCGGTGTGGACGCTTAGATGGCAAATTACGGGGCTTTGCCCCGAACCCCATAAAAACAAAAAAATTTAATTTATCTATCTGGTTTATGGCTGAATAGTTAGGAAAAAAATTAAGGAGGTCATATTATGATTGATTTAAAAAAATTCTACGAAAAATTCTTGCATCTAAAGAATTTTTTACTTAATATAAAAAATATGAAGTACTCAACAACTACTTCAAATATAAAAAAAATTTTTAAATTGCTTCTTCTGACTACAGAAAATTTTCATATTAGCCATTCTAGTTTGTGGTCATCAAACCTTAGCTTTTATGCAATTTTTTCATTTATCCCTATTCTAGCTATAGTTATGAGCATTGCCGCTTATTTTGGTTTTAAAGAACTTATTGTAAATTCTTTATTTACAGTTCTTCCCATCAATCAGGAAGTTTATCATTATATTTTATCTTTTACTGATGCTATTATAAATCGTAACAAAGAAGGGGTAATCACTATTGTTGCCATAGCTTCTCTTGTTTGGGCAATAATAAAAATATTTTCTCTTATTGAGTATTCTTTCAATGCCATTTGGAAAGTGGAAAGTTCTAGAAATCTTTTTAGAAAAATAACAGATTATACATCAATAGTTATACTTTTTCCCTTTGCAATAATAGCCTCCAATTTATTTAGCTCTATTATTGGAAACAAGTTAGAAGAACTCACCCAAAATCTTAGTTTTTTAGCTTCCTTAAGTTTAAATATCCTAAGATTTTCCCATATTGTTACAACTTGTTTTTTGCTTGCTGTTATTTATATGCTTATACCTAACATCAAAGTAAAGTTCCAATATGCCTTACTTGCAGGAACTTTTTCAGGGATTTTAATTTTTCTTTTGCAATTTGGATTTTTTAAATTTCAGAGATTCCTTATAAACTATGATGCTATTTATGGAAGTTTTGCCATAATTCCTGTTTTTCTTCTGTGGCAAAGATTTTTTTGGAGCATAATACTTTCAGGCTGTCATTTGAGTTTTATATCTCAAAATTACTATAAGTATGATTACTCTCTTTCTCCAATAAAACTCAGCTTCTACGAGAAAAAATTAATTTCTTTAATGATTATGTATATATTCATAAATAACTTTGAGGAAAACAAGGAAAAACTCTCGACAAATATTATTGCAAGAAAATTGCAGATTTCTATTAATCTAACCCAAAATATTATTAATTTTCTGGTAAAAATAGGCTTACTTACAAAAATTGATTCTGAAGATGATTTAAACTACTATCAACCTGCATTTTCTACAGAAAATATGGATATAAAAACTATTACCGATAAACTTGAAAATTGGGGAATCAATAATCTTTTGGAGTTTCAGGAAGAAGAATATAAAGAAATTTATGAAAAATTTAAGAGTCTTATTAAAACTAATGCTAACTATAAATTAAAAGATTTATAATCTACTTGATGAGTATACCAAATATATGGTATACTTTTGACAAACTAAAAAATTATTTTAAGGAGATAACATGTTTGGAAGTATTTTTGGCATAATTCTAGCATCTATGTTAGCTTTTTTATCTACAAGTATTGATGATTTATTCATCTTAACTTTACATTTTGCAACTAGTAACGAAAAATTTGATAAAAAAGACATAGTATATGGCCATTTTGTAGGAATTTCAATACTTATATTCGTAAGTCTTTTACCTAGTCTTGGTTTTATGACTTTACCCAATCACTACATAGGTTTTTTAGGTCTAATACCTATTTATAGAGGAATCGATTTGTTATTTCACTTTAATCGAGAATTACCTCTACTAGGGGATTTACCTGAAAACAGAATAACAGATTTTTTAAAAAAGTACTTTAATTATAACCTTTTGCTAGTAGGAATGATTACTCTAGCAAATGGTGGAGACAACCTAGCTTTATATTTACCTCTTTTTTCTTCATTAAAATGGCATGTAATTTTAGTAATTCCTTTGTTTTTTATTTATACTCATTATTGGGTAAAACTTGGTGAAAAATTAGTAGGTCTCAAACACACTACAACTCTAATAAAAAAATACGGGCATGTTTTCATCCCTTATTCTATGATACTTATAGGTATCTACCTAATTCAGAAAAATGGAACTTTAACGTTTTTATTTGGATAACTAAAAAAGTCGGCTTTGCCGACTTTTTTAGTTATCTTCTATTATTACATCCAAACACTGTTACTTCTATTATTTCTAGGGGCTTGTATATCATCGCCGTAATAAATATCATTATAAGAATAATCTGAAGGATAAGTTTCTGAACTACCTCCATCAAACATAGTTTTTACAGCTTGTCCTACTAGGCTAAGTATATAAGGTAAATCTACTTTCCATAATCCTTCTTCATAGCTTAACCTAAAGTCAATATTATCTGTTTCATATCCTAGTTTTACAAAAGAGTACCCATCCTTTTGATATATATCCAGAATTGGCAGAACATTAAAATTCTCAAAACTATCAAGTCCTTCATTTATACTCCAGACAATTATATCTTTTCCACTAAGTTTTTCTATTTCACTGGCAGTAAAATTACTGTTTATAGAAAGTACAATAAAAGACTCCAAAAAAGCATCTCCATCCAAATTTTCTTTTCCCAATGCAACTTTAAGCATTTTATCGTATAACTCTATTGAACTTTTTGAAAAATATTTTACAGTTTCTTCTGCATTTCTATCTGAATAATTCTTCTTAAAAGCATTAAAGTCCTTTAAGACTTTATCTTTTTCCGTTTGTGACATAGAAAATAAACAAAAGCTCATCATAATAAAAATAATCATTTTTTTAAAATTCATAATCAACAGCTACCCTATCTTTTCTTACTTTCCCTACAAATTCTCCAACTTTTACATGCTCTGGATGCTTTGCATAGGTATCAAGTTCCTCCAAATTTTTAAATTCAGAAACTAAAACCACATCATAAGACTGATTTGTTCCCAAAATATCAATTCCAACTTCAAGTTTAATTATCTCAGGAATAATTCCTACTAGAGCTTCTAGTTTTTCTTTTATAATTTTTGCGTTTTCTAATTTAGTTCTTCCCTCTGCAACATCCTCAAGTTTCCACATAACTATATGTTTTATCATTTTTACCAACTCCTATTTTTTATTTATTAACTCAAGTTACACACCCAAACATCCACGCCGTCGGCGTGGATGTTTGGGTGGTGAAATTACGGGACTTTGCCCCGAACTCCTAAAAACTAAGCTAAATTTATTTATACAAAAGAAGGCACTTTCGTGCCTTCTCAAAACTAATATTAGTCTTCTAATTTTTCAGCAGTGAAATCAGACGCTGCCATTCTTTGGTA
>RRZT011553169.1_pt1 | contig 16520 bp, 17 predicted proteins | sample 2165551 | NCBI WGS metagenome assembly RRZT01 (sample SAMN10456910, study PRJNA506462) | wastewater metagenome | biome: wastewater; feature: sludge; material: wastewater sludge; isolation source: wastewater sludge with Escherichia coli K12::gfp cells carrying plasmid... | place: USA: Moscow, Idaho...
AGCGCGCCGCCGCGGTGGGCCAGCCAGCGCACGATGACCTGGTTGCGCGAGAGCACCTGCTGGCGGTAGATGCCCAGGTTCTGGCGTCGGCGCGGCCGTGGCACCGACTGCGGACCACGGGTCACCACGAGGCCCCAGGTGATCAGCGGTGCCACGTCGCCGGGCCAGCAGTGCTGCACCGGCAGCCGGCCCAGATCGACCTCCGGCCCCTCGATCACCTGCTCCTGGCAGGCGGGCCGGCGCACCACCGCTGGCTTCATGTCCCACAGGGTTCGTGCCATCTGCCACAGCTGGCCGGCATCCTGGAGCCCCTTCGGGGGCTCGGGCTCCTTCAGACGCGCCAGCAACTCGCCGATGTCGCGCAGCGCAGCAACGCTGTCGGCCCCCATGCCGAAGGCGACACGCTCAGGCGTGCCGAACAGATTGGTAACTGCAGGTGTCGTGAATTTTTGTGTACCGCGCACCGGATGGGTGAACAGCAGCGCCGGACCGCCAGCGCGCAAGGTGCGATCCGACAACCAGGTCATTTCCAGATCGGTCGAGACGGGTTCTTTCACTTCCAGCAGCTGCCCTCGGGCTTTCAGGGCGGCGAGGAAGTCTCTCAGGTCACGGTATTTCATGATCTACGGTTATGAAGAATGAGTCTTTTATTGTTGACCGGTTATTTTGGCGACTTCTAGAATCCAGCCGTTCATTGACGAAGGGGCTTGTGGCCTGCCGCGCAACGCGCAGCTGCCCCGGACAATCGCACCGTCAGGTCAGGGGAGAAGGTCGCCTCAAGAGCGACTGGCGACAGGAAGGCACCGCGCGACCGCGGGCCCTGGAACGCGGGACCGTCGACGGATTATCAAGGCGCCAGCCCATGGCCACACGGCGCCTGCAGAAATGGGAAGGAGTTGCATGAGTGCATCCCGCTCTTGGGCACGCGTTCGCGCGGGCGCCCTGAATTCGGCACGGGTGTTCGTCAGCGATCTGGGCAACGGACTGATGGTCGTCAGCCACAGCAGCCTGGCCGTCATCGGTCTGGCGGTGCTGGCCGCGGCCTTCGTGATCGGCGGTCGGGCCGATGTGCGCGGCCTGCTCGAGGAACGTGCGCTGGACTGGCTGGTCTCGCGCCAGGAAGCCCGCTCGGCGGATCCGTCCGAGACGCTCGACACCGCCAGCCTGCTCGGCCCGGGCGACATCTCGGCGGTCGACCGTGCCACCGCGATCGATCCGAGCGAGCTCAACCGCCAGCAGGCGGTGGTCGCGCAGTGGCTGTCGCGCCGCTACAGGGTCGCGCCGGAGCCGGTCGGCCGGCTGGTCCAGGAAGCCTGGTCGCTGGGCCAGCGGGTCGGCCTGGAGCCGACGCTGATCCTGGCCATCGTGGCGATCGAATCCTCGTTCAATCCTTTTGCGCAGAGCTCGGTCGGTGCCCAGGGTCTGATGCAGGTGATGACCCGGGTGCATGACGACAAGTACGTCGCCTTCGGTGGCAACCATGCCGCCTTCGATCCGCTGACCAACCTGCGCGTGGGCGTGCAGGTGCTGAAGGACTGCATCGCCAAGGCCGGCTCGGTCGAGGGCGGCCTGCGCCACTACGTCGGCGCCGCCAATCTGGCCAGCGACGGCGGCTACGCCTTCAAGGTCATGGCCGAGCAGGAATTCATGCAGCAGCTGCTGCGCGGCCGCTCGGTGCCGACCACCGCGCGGCTGCCGGTGCCGCCGGTGGCGCCGCCCGAGGCCGCAGGCAGCAACGGTGCGCCGATGACCCCGGTGCAGCCCGGTGTGCAGCCGGGCGGCTCGCCTTCGGCCGCGGCCACCGACACGGCCCCCCGCCTCGCCGCGCTGGGCTACTGAGTGGGCGGCCGCCCCAGGCGCCAGCCTGCGGCCGTCTTCCTGTAAACTCGCCCGACCACGCAACTGGCGTTCAAGGCCCGCATCGGGCCGAGGTGGGCAACCACCGGGGAGCGTGGTCGCCGCAGGCGCATCGGCTTGCGGCGGTTTCTTGCCGTGCGCCTGGGCAGCCCGATCCGACCTCCGAAGCGGGCCGGAACGGGTCCAGAATCTCCCGACAGGACTGCCGCATCATGTTTGACCGCGCCATTCACTCGCTGGCCGCCATCGACCCCGAAATCAACGCCGCGATCGAAGCAGAAGTGCTCCGCCAGGAAGAGCACATCGAGCTGATCGCCAGCGAGAACTACACCTCGCCGGCCGTCATGGCCGCGCAGGGCAGCCAGCTCACCAACAAGTACGCCGAAGGCTATCCGGGCAAGCGCTACTACGGTGGCTGCGAGCATGTCGACGTGGTCGAGCAGCTCGCCATCGACCGCGCCAAGCAGCTCTTCGGCGCTGAATTTGCCAACGTGCAGCCGAACTCCGGCTCGCAGGCCAACCAGGCGGTGTTCTTCGGCCTGCTGCAGCCCGGCGACACCATCATGGGCCTGAGCCTGGCCGAAGGCGGCCACCTGACCCACGGCATGCCGCTGAACATGTCGGGCAAGTGGTTCAAGGTCGTCTCCTACGGCCTGAACGCCCAGGAAGACATCGACTACGACGCGATGGAGCGTCTGGCCCACGAGCACCGCCCCAAGCTCATCATCGCCGGCGCCTCGGCGTTTGCGCTTCGCATCGACTTCGAGCGCTTCGCCCGGGTCGCCAAGGCGGTCGGCGCCTACTTCATGGTCGACATGGCCCACTACGCCGGCCTGATCGCCGCGGGCGTCTACCCGAACCCGGTGCCGCACGCCGATGTGGTCACCACCACCACGCACAAGACCCTGCGCGGCCCGCGCGGCGGCCTGATCCTGATGCGCGGAGAGGAAGTCGCCAAGAAGATCAACTCGGCGATCTTCCCCGGCATCCAGGGCGGCCCGCTGATGCATGTCATCGCCGGCAAGGCGGTGGCCTTCAAGGAAGCGCTGAGCCCCGAGTTCAAGGCCTACCAGGAACAGGTGGTCAAGAACGCCGCTGCGCTGGCCGAGACGCTGACCGCGCGCGGCCTGCGCATCGTCAGCGGCCGCACCGAGAGCCATGTCATGCTGGTCGACCTGCGCCCGAAGGGCCTGACCGGCAAGGAAGCCGAGGCGCTGCTGGGCCGTGCCCACATGACCTGCAACAAGAACGGCATCCCGAACGACCCGCAGAAGCCCTTCGTCACCAGCGGCATCCGTCTGGGCAGCCCGGCCTTCACCAGCCGAGGCTTCAAGGAAGAGCAGTCGCGTCTGGTCGCCAACCTGATCGCCGACGTGCTGGACGCACCGAACGACGAGGCGGTGATCGAGCGCGTCAAGGCGCAGGTCGCGCAGCTGACCCGCGACTTCCCGGTCTACCGCGGCTGAGGCCGGGCGGCGACGCCCTCCCGATGCGCTGCCCCTACTGCGGTCACCAGGAAACCACCGTCGTCGAGACCCGCGCGTCCGACGAGGGTGATGCGATGCGCCGGCGACGGCGCTGCAGCGGCTGCGACAAGCGCTTCACCACCTACGAGCGCGCCGAGCTGGCGATGCCGGCGGTGGTGAAGAAGAACGGGGCACGCAGCGAGTTCGACCGCGCCAAGCTGCGCGCGTCGATGATGCTGGCGCTGCGCAAGCGCAATGTCAGCGTCGACCTGCTCGACGCGGCGATCGCCCGCATCGAGAACACCCTGTTCACCAGCGGCGAGAGCGAGGTCGGCACCTCGCAGATCGGCGAGCTGGTGATGCGCGAACTCAAGCGCCTCGACAAGGTCGCCTATGTGCGCTACGCCTCGGTCTACCGCCAGTTCGAGGATGTCGACGCGTTCAGCCAGCTGATCCGCGAGATCTGATCGCTCCGCGGCGTGCGGCGCCGCTCATTCCGACCGCCGCCATCCCCCCACGGCGGGATCGTCGCATGCGGTCCCTCGCACGCAGACTGGGCCTTCCTTCTCAGGGAGGTCCGCATGACATCTCGCCCCGCCCCGGGCCTGACGCTGCCCGAGCTGCTGCTGGTGCTGGCCCTGCTCGGGCTGCTGGCCGCGCTGGCCCTGCCCTCGCTGGCCGAGCAGCTGCATCGGCGCCGCCTGATGGCCGCCTCGACCGCGCTGCTGGCCGACCTGCAGCTGCTGCGCGAAGCCACCACCGCACGACACCGGCTGCTGCGCCTGAGCCTGCACGACCTGCCCGAGGGCAGCTGCCGGCTGATCCATGACGGCGATGCCGCCGACTGCCGCTGCGAGGCCGATGCGCGCCATCAGCCCCAGGTCGAATGCCGCGCCGGCACCCAGCTGCTGCGCGCCACGCTGCTGCCGCGCAGCCAGGGCCTGGTGCTGCGCGCCAATGTCGCCAGCCTGCGCGCCGAACCCCGTCACGGCACCATCACCCCGACCGGCACGATCGAGCTGACCGGCAGCCGCGGCGGGCCGGTGCTGCGCCATGTGGTCAACATCCTGGGCCGCACCCGGCTGTGCACGCCCGCCTTGCCGCTGCCCGGCGTGCCGCGATGCTAAGCGCGCAGCCCCGGCCGCCCGCACCCGCCCGCGGACTGACGCTGATCGAGATGGTCGTGGTGCTGACCCTGCTGGCCCTTCTGGCCGCGATCGCGCTGCCGTCCTGGCAGCAGCAGCTGCAGCGCGGCCGCCGTGGCGACGCCATCGCCGCGCTGGCACGCATCGAGCTGGCCCAGCAGGACTGGCGCAGCCGCCATGCGCAGTTCGCGCAGACGCTGGCGGCCGACGGCCTGGCGCTGCCCGCCCTGAGCCCCGCAGGCCACTACCGCGTCGCGATCGCGACCGACGGGCCTGACCCGGCCAGCGGCTACCGTGCGGTCGCGCAGGCGATCGGCGCCCAGCAGGGCGACAGCGCCTGCCTGTGGATGGCGATCGAGCTGTCGCAGGGCGAACTGCGGCCGCGCTCCGGCCCGGACCCGCGCCTGGGCAACGCCGCCGCCGAGAACCGCGACTGCTGGAGGCCCTGAGCGATGCGATGCCGGGGTGTCGCGCTGATCGAGCTGATGCTGGCCTGTGCGCTGGCGGTGGCGCTGGGCGCCTCCGCACTGCATCTGGTGGTGGCGCAGATCGACGAGCAGCGCCGGCTGCAGCGCATGATCCGCATCGAGCAGGAACTGCGCGCCGCCGCCGACCTGATCGTGCGCGACCTGCGTCGCGCCGGCTACCGGGGCGATGCCGCCACCGCGGTGCTGCGCGCAGCGGACGGACAGGCGGTGCCGCCCAATCCCTATGCCGGGCTGGAGCGCGGCCTCGAAGCCGGCGCGAGCGCGCTCGGCCATGCCTACAGCCGTGACATCGCCGAGGACGGGCAGGTGGCCAACCATGAGCGCTTCGGCCTGCAATGGCTGCCGGCCGAAGGTCTGCTCGAGTGGCGGCTGTCGGGCAGCGCGCTGCAGCCGGCTGCACGCGATCACTGGCAGGCCCTGGTCGATCCGGCGCTGCTGCAGGTGACCGCGCTGGCCATCGATCTCATCGAGGAGCGCCACTCGCTGCTGGCGCTGTGCGGTGCGGCGGCGGGCGGCTGCGGCGGCCAGGCGGGCTGCCCACCCGAGCGCATCCGTCGCCAGGTGCGACTGCGCATCGAGGCCCGCGACCGGCAGGATGCCAGCCGGCGCCACCAGCTCGAGAGTCGGACCAGTCTGCGCAATGACGAGGTGCGCGGTGTCTGCCCGGCCTGAGCATCATGTCGGCCGGCGCTCGCAGCGCGGCCTGGGGCTGCTGGCGCTGGTGATGGTGCTGCTGCTGTGCGCGCATCTGGCGGTGCTCGGCGGGCAGCGGGCAAGGCTGTCGCAGCAGGCCGCCGCCGAGGCCCACCGCCAGGCGATCCAGGCCCGCGAGGCCGCCGAGGCCGGCCTGGCCTGGGTGCAGGCGGCGCTGAACGAGAGCAGGCCTCTGGACGAACACTGCGAGCCGGCGGCGACCTCCTCCGCCACCCGCCCGCTGCTGCGCGAGCGCTGGCTGACCGAGGTGCTGCGCACCGGCCCGGACAGCCTGCGGCCGGCCTGCCGTCTGAGCGCCGGCCGCTGGCACTGTCACTGCCCCGCGCTGGGCGCAGGTCGCCCGGCCGGGGCGGGAGACGGCCGGCTCGCGCCAGCCTTCGGCGTGCAGCTCGAGGCCGAGAACAGCGCGCGCAGCCTGTGGCGGGCCACGATCGACGGCTGCAGCCATGCCGCGCCCGACTGCGGCGCCCCCGATGCCGCCGAGCCGGCCGCCCGGCACCGCCTGCAGGTGCTGCTGGCCCCGCCGGGCGGCGCCGGATCGCCGCCTGAAGCCGCCGTCAGCGCGGTCGGGCGACTGCGGCTGGCCGGCACGGCGCTGGCCCTCCAGGGCGATCCGGCGCAGGCCGGCCCGGCGCTGCAGGCCGGCGGCGACATCCAGGTCGAGCCGCCAGCCCGCAGCCTCGGTCCGCCCGGAACGCCGGACGAAGCCAGCCGCCGCGCCGGCGATCCGCGCCTGGCCGAGGGCGCGGCTGCGCTGTGGCCGCGCCTGACCGGCCTGCCGGCCGAGGCACTGGCCAGTTCGCCGGGCTGGACACGCATCGCCTGCGGTGGCGGCAACGACTGCAGCACCGCGACCGCCGCCGCGCTGGCCACCGGACAGCGACGGCTGTGGATCGACGGCGATCTGGACCTGGGCGGGCGCGACTGGGGCTCGCCGCAGCAGCCGGTGCTGCTGGCGGTCAGCGGCCGGCTGAGCGCCAGCGGGCCGTTCACCGCGCACGGCCTGCTGATCGGCGGCCGGGTCGATGTGGCGCCGACCGGCGGCGGGCGCAGTCGGCTGCAGGGCGCGCTGATCAGCCTGGGCGAGGCCCGCATCGACGGCGCGGTCGACCTGCGCCATGACCGCACATTGCTCGAGCGGCTGATGCCGCTGCCCGGCGCGCTGCTGATGGTGCCGGGCAGCTGGTTCGACCCGCCACGCCGATGAGCACGCGCATCCCCCGGATCCGCCCGCACGGCCTGGCGCTGATCGAGGTGCTGGTCGCGCTGCTGCTGCTCGGCCTGGGCAGCCTGTCGCTGCTGCGGCTGCAGGGCGGACTGCGACTGGGCGCCGACCTGAGCCGCCAGCAGGCCGAGGCGGTCCGCCTGGCCGCCGACGACCTGGAGACACTGCGGGCCGGATCCGCGGCCGCTGCGCCACCGGCCGTCCTCGACGGCAGCGCCTCGCCGATGCGGCTGCAGCGTCGCATCGAGGCAAGTGCGCTGCAGCGACTGGCATCGGTGAGCAGCCGCATCGACTGGCACGACCGCCACGGCCAGCCGCAGACGCTCGAGCTGGCCAGCCTGCGACTGCAGCCCCAGGCCGACCTGGCTGCGGCCACGCTGCTGGCACGCTCCAGCAGTGGCAGCGGTGGCACTGGCCGCAGCAGCGGCGCCGCGCCTGGCATCGCCAGCCCGGCCCGGCTGCCGCCGGGCAGCCAGGACCTGGGCGATGGCCGCCAGGCCTGGCGCGTGCGGCCGGACTCGACGCGGATCTGGGTCTTCGACAGCCGCAGCGCCACGGTGACGCAGCGCTGCGACCGGCCCGCTCCGCCGCCCGGCACGCCGGAGCGGCTCGATGCCGGCAGCCTGGGCGATTGCCGGGCCGTGTCCGGGCTGCTGCTGTCGGGCCATGTGCGCTTCGCCACCGGCACCGACATGCCGGGAGAAACCCAGGCCGAGCAGCCGGACAGCGCGATCCTGCCACTGGACCTGCGGCTCACGCTGAGCAGCACCGGCCACCCCACGCCCGCCTGGGAGTGCGTTCATGACGGACCGGACGGCATCAGCACGGACGACACGGGCGGCACGGCACGCAGCGCGATCGCCTACCACTGCCTGGTGCAGCCGGTCGCGGCCGCCTCGGGCAGCCTGCCGCGCTGGTCCGGCCGGCTCGATCTGGTGCCCCTGGGCTGGCTGCTGGCCGAGGGCAGCGCCACCGCCGGCCAGTCCGGACGCTTCCGGGTCTGCCGCTACAGCGCCGACCGGGACGGCAACGGCCGCATCGACGCGGCAGAGCATCCGGCCGTCTACAGCGCGGTGACGCTGCCGCTGGCCGGGCAGAACTTTCTCGTCGTCCGCGGCAGCGCACGCTGCCCGGTCGACACCGGCCCCTGGCCCTGGCCGGACCCGCTCGACGACAGCACGGTGGCGCACCAGCCCTGAGCCGAGCGCGCCTGTCGTGCCTGCACGCGCAGCAATGATGCGATGCACAATCCCGTCATGGATGCCCTCGACCCCACTCCGGACGACCTCCTCCCGGCCCCGCTGGCGCAGTTCAGTGCCCGTGACCAGATCGCGATGGCCGAGGCGCTGGACCTGGCCGCCCAGGCCATCGGCCTGACCGAACCCAATCCGCGCGTCGGCTGCGTGCTGACCGCGCCCGACGGGCAGGTCATCGGCCGCGGCCACACCCGCGAGGCCGGCGGCCCGCATGCCGAGGTGGTCGCGCTGCGCGAGGCCCGCGCCGCCGGCCACGATCTGCGCGGCGCCACCGCCCATGTCACGCTCGAGCCCTGCAGCCACCACGGCCGCACGCCGCCGTGCGCCGACGCGCTGGTCGAGGCCGGCCTGGCACGGGTGGTGATCGCCGCGCTCGACCCCAATCCGCTGGTGGCCGGCCGTGGCGTGCGCCGGCTGCGCTCAGCCGGCATCGAGGTGGTCCACGGCCTGATGGCCGAGGCCTCGCGCGAGCTCAACATCGGCTTCTTCTCGCGCATGCTCCGCGGCCGGCCCTGGGTGCGCATGAAGGTTGCCGGCAGTCTGGATGGCCGCAGCGCCTTGCCCGACGGACGCAGCCAGTGGATCACCGGCGCGGCCGCGCGTGCCGACGGCCATGCCTGGCGGCGGCGCTCAGGCGCGATCCTGACCGGCGTGGGCACGGTGCTCGACGACGACCCCCGCCTGGACACCCGCCTGGCGACCGATCCCTGGGGCCGGCTGCCGCTGCGGGTGGTGCTCGACAGCACGCTGCGCACGCCGCCAACCGCACGCCTGCTCGACGCCCCGGGCCGCGCGCTGCTGCTGTGCACGCCGGCCACGCTCGAGGACGAGGCACGCGTCGCGGCGCTGCGGCGCGAGGGCGTCGAGATCGAGGCGGTCGCACCCGGCGCCGACGGCCGCCCCGACCTCGCTGCGGTGCTGGCGCTGCTGGCACGGCGCGGCATCAACGAGCTGCATGTCGAGGCCGGCGCGCGGCTCAACGGCGCGCTGCTGGCCGCCGGTCTGGTCGACGAGCTGCTGGCCTATGTCGCGCCGGTGCTGCTCGGCGAGGGCCGCGGGCTGGCCGCCTTCGGGCCGCCAGCGGCGCTGGACCAGGCCTGGCGGCTGGCGCTGCACGACGTCGCACGGGTCGGCGAAGACGTGCGACTGATCGGCCGGCCGTCGGGTGCGTCCGCGCCCTAGGGGGACAGACTCGCGCCGGCTTCAGGGTGGCAGGCCGCCGAACGCCTACAATCCCGGAATGCCGATTTCTCCGATACCCGAGCTGGTGGCCGAGCTTGCGGCCGGTCGCATGATCATCCTCGTCGACGAGGAGGACCGCGAGAACGAGGGCGATCTGGTCCTCGCCGCCGATCTGGTCACGCCGGAAGCCATCAATTTCATGGCCAAGCATGGTCGCGGCCTGATCTGCCTGACGCTGACACGCGAGCGCTGCGAATACCTGCAGCTGCCGCCGATGGCCGCGCGCAACGGCACCAAGCACAGCACCGCCTTCACCGTCTCGATCGAGGCGGCCACCGGGGTGACCACCGGCATCTCGGCGGCGGACCGCTCGCGCACCGTGGAGGTGGCGGTCGCCCGCGACACCCGGCCGGCCGATCTGGTCCAGCCCGGCCACATCTTCCCGCTGCAGGCCCAGGACGGCGGCGTGCTGATGCGCGCCGGCCACACCGCGGCCGGCTGCGATCTGGCCCGCATGGCCGGCCTGTCGCCCGCCTCGGTGATCTGCGAGATCATGAAGGACGACGGCACGATGGCGCGCCTGCCCGATCTGCAGGAATTCGCCCGCGAGCACGGACTGAAGATCGGCACCATCGCCGACCTGATCAGCCACCGCAGCCGCAACGAATCGCTGATCGAGCCGCTGCACCAGGCGCCGCTGACCACGCCCTGGGGGCAGTTCGACAGCCGCGTCTACCGCGACCGCACCGGCCAGATCCATCTGGCGCTGTCCAAGGGCAGCTGGACACCCGACGACGAGCTGCTGGTGCGGGTGCACGAGCCGCTGTCGGTGCTGGACCTGCTCGATGTCGGCCGCGCGCGCCACTCGTGGGCACTGCCGCATGCGCTGGCGACGATCGAGTCGGCCGGCCGCGGCGTGGCGGTGCTGCTCAACGTCGGCCAGGACGCGCAGGCGCTGCTGGGCCTGGCGCAGCCGCAGCCGGCCGAGCCGGCCCGCCCGACGATGGACCTGCGCACCTACGGCGTGGGCGCGCAGATCCTGCGCGACCTCGGCGTGCGTCGCATGAAGCTGATGAGCAACCGCCGCCGCATGCCGAGCATGGTCGGCTACGGCCTGGAAGTCACCGGCTTCCTGCCCTCCGAGCCCCAGGCCTGAGCGCCAACACGCCAACACGCCGACACTCACCACGGAGTCATCGCCATGCAAGGTGCCGACAAGGGCCAATCCACCCGTCTGGACGGCAGCGACCTGCGCGTCGCCATCGTCCAGGCCCGCTTCAACGCCGAGCTGACCGACCGGCTCGCGCAGAGCTGCATCGCCGAGCTGCAGCGCCTGGGCGTCGAGGCGCGCCACATCCGCCACATCAGCGTGCCCGGCGCGCTGGAGGTGCCGGTGGCGCTGCAGGCGCTGGCCGAGGCCGACGAGCATGACGCGCTGATCGCGCTGGGCTGCATCATCCGTGGCGAGACCTATCACTTCGAACTGGTCGCCAACGAGAGCGGCGCCGGCGTCACCCGGGTGTCGCTCGACCATGGCGTGCCGATCGCCAATGCCATCCTGACCGTCGAGAACGAGGCCCAGGCCTGGGCCCGTGCCGAAGACAAGGGCGCCGACGCGGCCCGCGTCGCGGTCGAGATGGCGAATCTGCTGGAAGAATTGTCTTGAACCCGAATCAGAAAAACCGTCCCCAATCCGCCACGCAAGCCGCCGCCGGCACGCCGCGGCCGAAATCCGCCCGCCGCCGCTCGCGCGAGCTGGCGCTGCAGGGTCTGTATGAATGGCTGATCAGCCGTGCCGATGTCGGCGTGGTGATGGCGCACATGCGCGAGCAGGACGAGCACGGCCGCTGCGACAGCGCCCATCTCGACGCGCTGCTGCAGGGCTGCATCAGCCAGGTGGCCGAACTGGACGGCGTGATCGCGCCGCATCTGGACCGCGGCGTGGCCCAGCTCTCGCCGGTGGAGCATGCGGTGCTGCTGATCGGCACCTACGAGCTGCGCCACTGCGTCGAGGTGCCCTACCGGGTCGCGATCAACGAGGCGGTCGAGCTGGCCAAGGCCTTCGGCGGCACCGACGGCCACAAGTATGTCAACGGCGTGCTCGACAAGGCCGCCGCCGCGCTGCGTCCGGCCGAGGTCGCCGCCCAGCGTGCCGCCCGCAGCGCACCGCGCCCGTCCTGATCCTGCCGCCTGCCGCCGAGACCCGCCACCGCTCATGGACCGACTCCCCAGCGCCTCCCCCGATCCGTTCCGGCTGGCGCCGCGTGTCGCCGGCATCGAGCCCTTCTGGGTGATGGAGTGCGCCAAGGCCGCCGACACGATCGCGCGCAGCCCGGCCTGCGATCCGGCCCAGGGCGGCGAGCCGATGATCTACCTGAACATCGGCGAGCCCGACACCACCGCCCCCCCCGCGGTGGCCGAGGCGGCGCGGCACTGCATCGACGCCGGTCGCACCCAGTACACCCCGGCGACCGGTCTGCCGGCCCTGCGCGAGGCGATCTCGCGCTGGTATGCCGAGCGCTGGCAGGCGGATGTGCCGGCGCGGCGCATCGTCGTGACCGCCGGCGCGTCGGCGGCGCTGCAGCTGCTGACCACCGCGGTGGTGGGCGCCGGCGACGAGATCCTGATGCCGGATCCGAGCTATCCGTGCAACCGCCATTTCGTCACCGCCGCCGGCGGCATCGCCCGGCTGCTGCCGGCCGGTGCAGCGCAGCGCTTCCAGCTCGACGCGGCCTCGGTCGAGGCGGCCTGGAGCGAGGCCACCCGCGGCGTGATGCTGGCCTCGCCGTCGAACCCGACCGGCACCTCGATCGCGCCCGACGAGCTCGCCCGCATCGCCGCCGTAGTGCGCGAGCGCGGCGGCCTGACCCTCGTCGACGAGATCTACCTCGGCCTGAGCTACGACGGCCATGCGCGCAGCGCGGTGACGCTGGGAGACGATGTGGTGGTGATCAACAGCTTCTCCAAGTACTTCGGCATGACCGGCTGGCGGCTGGGCTGGATGGTGCTGCCCGAGGCGCTGGTGCCGGCGGTCGAGAAGCTGGCGCAGAACCTCTACATCTGTGCCTCGACGGTCGCGCAGCATGCCGCGCTGGCCTGCTTCGAGCCCGACACGCTGGCGCTGTGCGAGCAGCGCCGCCGCACGATGCAGGCCCGGCGCGACTTCATCGCGCCGGCGCTGGAATCGCTCGGCCTGACGGTGCCGGTGCGCCCTGACGGCGCCTTCTATGTCTGGTTCGACACCCGGGCCCACGCGCCCGACAGCTGGACCTTCTGCATGGAGATGATGCAGCGCGCCCACATCGCGCTGACGCCGGGGCGCGACTTCGGCCATGCGCAGACCGCGCACCATGCCCGGCTCTCCTTCGCCAGCTCGATGGACGACCTGCACGAGGCGGTGCGACGCCTGCGGCGGGTGCTCGGGCGCTGACGGCCACGGTCACGCGAGTCCCCGCCACCGCCATGACCACCACCTCGACCCCGCACCGCCTGCCCCCGCCGCCCGGTCCGGCCGAAGCCGGCTGGCTGCCCACCGATCCGGGCGCGCTGACCGAGACCCTGCCGCCCGACAGCCTGCCCTTCGAGCAGCAGATCGGCGCGGCGCTCGATCTGAGCCTGCCGGGCGAGCTGACCACGCCGGTGCCGCCGATGCCGGCCGCGCCGGTGCTGATTCCCGATGCCCAGGCCCTGCTGAACCAGAACCAGATGGGCCGCTATGTGCTGGAGCGGCCGCTGGGCGCCGGCGGCCTGGGCACCGTCTGGTCGGCCTACGACACCGTGCTGACCCGCCGGGTCGCGGTCAAGACGCTGCCGCTGGCGGTGCCGGACGGCGAGCGCGAACCGCTGGTGGCGCGGGTGCTCGACGAGGCCCGCGCGGCGGCGCGCCTGAGCCATCCGCACATCGTCACCGTGCATGACGCCGGTGTCAGCCCGGACGGTGCCTACATCGCGATGGAGCTGCTGCGCGGCAAGGACCTGTCGCAGATGCTGCGCTCGGGCTGGCATCCCAGCGGCGCCCAGGCGGCGCTGATCGTGCGCCGGGTGGCCGATGCGCTCAGCTACGCGCACGGCAAGGGCGTGGTGCACCGCGATGTCAAGCCGGGCAACATCTTCATGGTCGGGCGCACCCGGCCGGTGGTGCTGGACTTCGGCATCGCGCAGCTGCTGCACCAGGCCGAGGCGATCGGCGGGCCGGCGCTGGGCTCGCCCTACTACGCCGCGCCGGAGCAGTTCGACGGCCGCGAATGCGATCCGCGCACCGATGTCTACTCGCTCGGCGTGGTGCTCTACGAGCTGCTGTGCGGCCAGCGGCCCTTCCTGGGCGGCACGCTGGCGGAGATCCGTGCTTCGGTGCGCGCCGGGCGGCCCCGCCATCCCTGCGAGATCGATCCCGGCGTGCCGCACGAGCTGGCCGAGATCGCGCTGAAGGCGATCCGCATCGATCCGGAGCAGCGCCACCGCACCGCCGGCACGATGGCCCGCGAGCTGCGCGCCTGGCTGTCCTCGCAGCCCGAGGCCGGCGAGCCGGCCAGCCCCGCCGCGTCGGCTCCGGCCGCCGCGGCGCAGACCCTGCCGCCACCGGCCTCCACGCTGCCCGGTCCACTGGGGACCGCGCCGGCCGTGCCCCGGCATCACGCTGTTCCCACCGCGCCCCCGCCGACCGGCCGGCCGCCTGGCTGGATGCTCAGCACGCTGCTGGCGGTGGTGCTGGTGCTGCTGCTGCTGGTGGCCACGCTGCTGTGGGCCCGCACCTGATCCCGATCCGATGACCTCTGCGAACCCGAACCCGCTCCTCGACGAATTCCGCTGGCCGCTGCGCATCTACTGGGAAGACACCGACGCCGGCGGCGTGGTCTTCTACGCCAACTACCTGAAGTTCTTCGAGCGCGCGCGCACCGAATGGCTGCGCACGCTCGGCTTCTCGCAGCAGGCGATGCGGCTCGAGGACCAGGCGATGTTCGTGGTGACCGACACCCAGGTGCGCCACCGCCAGCCCGCGCGGCTCGACGATCTCGTCGAGGTGACGGTGCGGGTGGCCGAGAGCGGCCGTGCCAGCCTGGTGCTCGAGCAGCAGGCCTGGCGCGACGGCACGCTGCTGGCCGAGGGCCGCATCCGCATCGGCTGCGTGGATGCCGCCTCGCTGCGCCCCCGGCGCATGCCCCCTGCCCTGCTGTCCGCCTTCGGACCGCAGCCCTGACTCCCTTCCGATTCTTCCGAGGCTTGATGCCATGAACCAGGACCTGAACATCCTGCAGCTGGTGCTGCAGGCCAGCATCGTCGTGCAGATCGTCATGGCGGTGCTGCTGCTGGTGTCGCTGGCGAGCTGGGCGGTGATCGTCGCCAAGATCACCGGCCTGCGCCGGGTGCGCGGCGGCAACGACCGCTTCGAGCGCGACTTCTGGTCGGGCCGCCACATCAGCGAGCTCTACCAGCAGAGCGAGCGCAACGCCCACCAGTCCGCACCGATGGAGCGCATCTTCACCGCCGGCATGCGCGAGTTCCTGAAGCTGCGCGAGCGCCGCGTCGGCGACCCCGGCGCCCTGCTCGACGGCGCCCGGCGCGCGATGCGCGCGAGCTTCCAGCGCGAACTCGATGTGATCGAGTCCAACCTGTCCTTCCTGGCCACCGTCGGCTCGGTCTCGCCCTATGTCGGCCTGTTCGGCACCGTCTGGGGCATCATGCATGCCTTCACCGGCCTGTCGAATCTGCAGCAGGTGACGCTGGCCACCGTCGCGCCGGGCATCGCCGAGGCGCTGGTGGCCACCGCGATCGGCCTCTTCGCCGCGATTCCGGCGGTCATCGCCTACAACCGCTTCGCGCGCGACATCGACCGCCTGGCGATCCAGCAGGAGACCTTCATGGAGGAGTTCTCCAACATCCTGGCGCGCAACGCCGGCCAGATGGCCGCCGCGCAGCCCTCGGCGACCGCCGCCACGCTCTGAGCGGAGTCCGACGATGCCCGCGATGCAGTCCCGCTCCGGATCGGGGCGCCGCCGCACGATCAACGAGATCAACATGGTCCCGTTCATCGACGTGATGCTGGTGCTGCTGATCATCTTCATGGTCAGCGCCCCGCTGATGACGCCCGGCGTGGTCGACCTGCCCACCATCGGTCAGGCGCAGCGCCAGCCCGACCGGGTGATCGAGGTCATCGTCGACGCCGACGGCCAGCTGCGGCTGAAGGTCGACGGCCGCACGCCCGCCGGCAGCGATCCGGACGAGCGGGTCGCGATGGGCCGGCTGGCCGCACGCGTCAAGGCGCTGGCCGAAGGCGCCGCGCAGGTGCCGGTCATCATCGCAGCCGACAAGGGCGTGCGCTACGAGCTGGTCGTCAAGGTGATGGACACCCTGCAGCGCGCCGGCGTGGCCCGCGTCGGCCTGGCGGTGCGCACCACCGGTGGCTGAGCGAAGTCGGCCGATGACGCTCCCGCCCTCGCCGCCGCGCGCGCAGATGGTGCCGCCGCCGCCCCCAGCGGACCCGGCCGACGATCCGGTGCGCCGTCCCCCCTCGGCCGACAGCCTGGGGCTGGGCTCGACGGTGGCGCTGATCGCGCACGCCGGGCTGATCGCCGCGCTCGCCTGGGGCGTGGCCTGGAAGCGCGAGGAGATCGCCACCGTCAGCGCCGAGCTGTGGTCGGCGGTGCCGCAGGCCGCCGCACCTGCTGCGGCCGCCGCGCCAGCCGCCCGCGTGGAGGCGCCCGTCGAGGCGGTGCCTCCGCCCCCGCCACCCGCACCGCCGCCGCCTCCTCCTCCCCCTCCGGCACCGGCGCCAGAGCCGATGCCGGTCCCCGTGCCGGTTCCGAAGCCCAAGGCCAGCCCGCCCCCGCCTGCAGCGGCCGAGCAGCGCGAGGCCGACATCGCCCGCGAGCGCGCCGAGAAGCGCCGCCGCGAAGCCGAGGAAGCCGCGCGCGAGAAGGCAGAGAAAGCCGAAAAGGCTGAAAAGGCAGAGAAGGCCGCCCGCGACAAGGCAGCCCGGGAAAAAGCCGAACGGGAAAAAGCGGAAAAGGCGGAGAAGGCCGAAAAGGCCGAGCAGCAGCGCGCCGAGAAGGAGCGCGCCCGCAAGGAGCAGGCCGAGAAGGAACGCCGCGAGCGCGAGAAGGCGGAAAAGGCCGAGAAGGCGGAAAAGGAAAAGGAAAAGGCCGCCGAACGCAAGGCCGAGAAGGAACGTGCGGACAAGGAGCGCGCCG
>RRZT010975171.1_pt1 | contig 16516 bp, 11 predicted proteins | sample 2165551 | NCBI WGS metagenome assembly RRZT01 (sample SAMN10456910, study PRJNA506462) | wastewater metagenome | biome: wastewater; feature: sludge; material: wastewater sludge; isolation source: wastewater sludge with Escherichia coli K12::gfp cells carrying plasmid... | place: USA: Moscow, Idaho...
ACTTTCTAATACTTCTAGAACTTGATTTTTAAACTCAAGAGAATATTGACTTTTAACTGATTTCTTCTTTAACATTGGACAACCCTTCTATATGAACGCCTAAGTTCATAGCATATTGTCCACCAAAAGGAATCACTTTATTATTATAATATCTCACCTGTGACTTGATAAATTCATCTTTAGCGTATTGTGAACTCATTACCAATTGAAATTCATTATAATTTCTATAATTTTGAATAATTTGATCGGAAATTAAATTTGATTTACGGAATTCTTCTATGCTGTTGCATAATTTTTCAATTTCAGGAACATCAACTTTAATCATATTTTGAAATTGATCGAGATAATTATGAATAAGTTTTAATTGGCTTACTTCTTCGTTAATATTGACTGTTTTATTATTATATTCAAAGGTAGTTTTAAGCTGATTTATATTTTCAGAAATTACTTTTCCTTTATTTAACAGCTCGATAGCCATTTTCTTAACATCATTTGTATTTTCTCTTGTAATTTTTAATTGTTCTTCTATAATATTTATATAGTAGTAGTAACTTGATTCACAACCTTGAATAGAAACATATAAATTATCAACTTTATTTTTAACATCATTTAATTTATTTTTTATTTCAGTAATTTTTTGATTCATATTTATTAAATCAGATGAAATAAATTCTGATATTTTTTTATCTTTATCTAAATTATTATTACTAATATCTTTTTTAAAAATAACATAATTGTCTGAATCTTCGCCACCAATCAAATGATCAAACCCAATTCCTGGAAGAAGCGTATCCTCACCTTTTCCACCCTCGATTTTATCGTCTCCTCCATTTCCAGAAATAAAATTATTAAAACCATTTCCAATGATATGATCATTTTTATTACTGCCAAATACATTTTCTATGTTTTTAAATATTGGAAGATCATTTGAGGGTTTTTCTGGATCTAAAGAAATAGTTAGATTTTTATCTTTTATTCCTTCAAAACTGATTGTGTCTATTCCAAATCCACCATCAATGTAGCCTTTGTCTTGTTTTTTTGTTTGTAGAGTATCATAAAATTCAAATATATCTTCTTTATCTCCACCTAACAAATGGAGCATATAAGTTGCGGAATGAATATTGAATAAATTTACTTTATCTCTTTCACCTGAGACCGTATGTATCATATTTCCATGTTTACCTTGATCACCAAATCCGAGTAAATATAAATTCGCTTTTTTGGTTTCTGGTATTTGAGTAAATTTGTCTTGTTGTTCTCTATTTAGATTATGTTTTTTTTCTACCATTGTTACGTTATTTGATACATTTGGACAAGGAACCGTATTATTATGGTATTCAATGCGAGCCTGTGAATAGGATTGTCCATTTTGTGACGAGGGAACCCCTGTTTGTTTTTTTGCTAACAAAGATTGATTTTCGGATAGAGCATCTAAATGTGTTTTTAGCATGCCTTGATTGAGATCGTTATTTCTTTCAAAATGAGAATTATTTGTGAGACAAGAATGACTTTCTTTATCTATTTTTTTGCCAGGAGTTTTATGAGTAACACAGACACCATAAGCGCAACCTTGTTCTATTTTTTCAGAGGTATAAGGGATATAAATATCCATTTTTGGGTAAACTATTTTATTAAAATAAAATTTTGTTTTCTCTTCAGGTTTGCCAATGCTACTAAAAAATTCATTATTTTTTTCATTTAGTATATTTGGAATAATTTCATCGTTTAATTTATTTGATTCGATTCTTGTGATATAAGCTGGGTCATCAAATTTTTCATATTGACCAAAAAAATTTAAAATTGATTTTAAAGCAATATCTTCTTCTTTAAATCCTATTTTACGTAACTCTTGTGAAGTTCTTACTGCATTATATGTTCCTTGTGAAAACATAATTGTATATCCAATAGCAGCTCCTATGGGCCCTGATTTTGCAGATAAGGGAAGAAGAATCGCTGTCCCAATAGAAGTTGCTGCTCGCGCTGTTGTAAAGCTTGCATTTACAAGATAATCGAGTTTCTGTTCCTGATCTTTTGCATTTTCAGCTGACTTGTATAATTCTGCAGCTTGCCAAATATCTAAGCCAGCAGAAGCAAGATTGATTCCCACTTGTGCTTTATTCATATTGCTAAATGCTGTTGCATGTTTTTGCCAAAATGAATTTCCTTTAGAAAATTTAACTAAATCTAATACCAAATCGGCATTATTCAAGCTAAAATTGGCGCTTTCACGAACTCCATCTAAAATCATATCATTTTCAAAAGCGTATTTGATATTTTGAAGCGTTTTAGGAGTGTTTAAGAGATTCATAAATATATTATATTTATTTGTAACACTTGTAAACTTTTCTATTCCGTTGAAGGAATACTTTGCTAATTTCTTAAATTTTGGTAAAGATTCTAGTTTTTCATTTAATATATTTGAATCTAATGAATTTGAAGAACTTGGTCTATTTAATTCAATTTCGGATTGATTGAAATTCGTATGAATCGAAGAATTTGAGTTATTTATATTTAATTGAACTGAATTATCAGAATTTCTTCTTGAAGGGTGAAGTTTATAATATTGATCTTTTATCTTAAATAAAATATCATTAAACTCTCCAAGTTCTTGAGTTTTTTTACTTAATATGTTTTTAAATGTTCCGTTAAATCGATTTAGTTTTTTTAGATTATCTGGTTGAATTAGATCGACGATATTTGAAGTATTTATTGTTAAAAATTCATTGTTATTTTTACGAATAACAAAAATTTTATCTGCATCATTTGCATATTCATATAAACCTAATTTACTTTTTGATAATTCATTTCCTTTTTCGTCTATTTTTATAATGCTTTTTCTTACAGAAACAATATCTATTGAAATACCAACTTGATCGAGATGTTTCATTAAATCTTGAGTAAATTGAACGATATTTGTTGTGTCACTAGAATCATTGCTTGGGTTACAACTTATGATGTCAATGTAATCTATTAGTTGGTTTTTATTGGTTTCAGTAAAATCAAGTAATTTGGAAGCAACTTCTTCTGCTGACAAATTTCCAATTTTGACTGTTTCACCTTCTTTTTCAGCATGTCCCACTAAATATAAATTTACTTTTTCAAATTCTTTGTCATCCTTATTTTGAATTGTTAGGTTATTTATATTTATTAATGAGGTTTTTTTATTTTCTGCTTCTTTTTTCTTATGAATAAGTTCTGCAGCATTTTTAATATTATCTTCTTGGCCTAGAGGTAAAATGACTCTGCGCTGACCAAACATATCATTGTCACGTGATTTTGATTTTGTCGCCCAAGAAGAATTTACATCTTCTTCTGTGGCATTGGTAAACTTATTATTTTTGACCAAAAATTGAGTTGTAGCATCTACAATTTTATTTTTATTAAAAGCTCCTCTACTACTTATAAATTCAGGATAAAGATCTTCATAAACCTGTTTCATTACCCCAGGGCCTGAAGTCTTAACCGTAATACGGTAATCGGGAAGTAACGTATCTTTCCTGTAACCTTGAATAGCATAATCGATATCTTCGTCTGAATGTTTAAGAGGTGATTTATAGTTTTTTTTGTCACTTACCAACTTATAGTTTTTGTCATATGAAAAATTAAATTTTGGATTATTTAATTCTAGTGCATTTAGTTTTGCATAGTTTTGAATGATTTTATCTTTTACTTTTTCAATCCAATCTGAATTTTCTATTTTTGGGTGGGAAGCAATAACACTATTGGAATCTTCTGCTGCTTTTAATTCTCCTTGTCTAATATTGACATCACCTAATTTTGTAAAAATATCTTCAATATTTTTTAGCTCTTTTAATTTATTTAATTCTCTTCGAAAGGTAGATTTATGCTCTGAGCGAGACAATGTATCTAATTTTCCATCATAATCAAAAGATCTCAGAATGCTATTTTTAAATTTATGATTCACTTTTCTAGAGGGAGATAAAAATTTAAATTGGTTAAATATTTGTTCACAAAAAGCTACAGAAAGGTTTCTAAAACGATTTGCATATGAATTTCCACCTAACAATTTATCATAGTAATCAACAAAGTGATTTAAAGGTTTGATTGCTGGTAGAACATCGATATCGGCATAAACACCACCAAATTTTCTTAAAAGTTCGACTCGTGCGCTATCGCCAGCAGCGGCAAAGTTCCCTCTTAACAACATTTCTTGATCGTAAATATCTTTCAGAGCCCATGAATTTTTAATTTCTTTAAAATCTTGAAATTTAATGTTACTATGCTCATTGCTTAATTTATCATTTTCTTGATAAAATAAATTCACTTTTTTTCTAACTTCTTCTACATCAAAGGTATTTTTTTGATATAAAGTTTGTTCTAGATATTTTAAACGTTCAATATCTATTGCACTTTTAATTTTGCTGTCTTTTATTTTATTTAATCTTTCAAATAGATCATTTTGTAAACTTATAAATTTATTTGCAAAAATTGTTTGATAGTTATCCGCATTTTTATGTTCTGCTAACGAATAATTTAAATATTCTTTGATTTTTTTATTCGTTTCATGCACTGTTAAATGTTCTGAATCATACCAAATAAGAATACGATAGTCAGGATTCAATTTTGCCCAAATGCGAAGATAGTCTCTTTGAGGCTCGCCCATGGGACCACCCAGCCAGACAAAGTGTAATATTTTGGGTACCGCTATTGCGGTTTTATCATAGTATTTTTGAATATTATCTAAAATATGATTATATTTTTTTGTGTATTCATGATTTTCTTCAATAAAAAAAGGTTCTGGTAAAACTTTTGCTAACTCAACAGCCAAATGATATTTGCTTTCATCATTTGCAAGATAATTTGGATCGGAGAATTTTTGAATAACCTCTTTTATTTTATCGATTTCGCTTAAATTTTTATCTTCTAATAATTTTTGAAGGTTTGTTATAAAATATTTTGAAAATATATCGACACTTAGGTTCTGATTTTTTTCATATAATCCATAATTTTGATTTAAATTTTTTTCTTCATTATTTTTCGAAATTTCTGGCTGATTTGATTTTCCACAACCTACAATAGCAAGTAGAAAAGCAGATGAAAAAGTGAGGTTATGAATGAGTTTTTTCTTAAATTGCAAATGAATTCTCCTATTTATGAAATTTAATTTTTTGACTGAATTTATTTTAAAGGCGAGTGAAACCCTAATTTTTTGTTGTATTATTTTTTTATTATAAATTGTCAATCTATTTTTATAAAATTTATATAATAAAATAAAAAATACAAAAATTTTAGTAATTTAAAGTAACGGTTTGTTTTATAGAGGTTATTTACAGGTCTTATTATTTTGTCCAAGTTTAATTTTCCTGTAATTATACTTTGTGTTCTTTTCTTAATCCAAAAAATATCATATTTTTTGGATTATCTTATTCTTCAATAATAAGGTTTACATTAAATTTTTTTCAGCTTTAAATACCAATCATTATATTCAATTATATTTATAATTCCGCCAAGAGAATTTGCAAATATATCATAAAAATACTTATATAGGTAAAATGATGAAAAATATTGCAAAATAAAGCTGATCATTGTCTTGCAAACCATCCCTATACAGACTTTTCAATATCAATTTGTATATCTTAAATAATATGATAAAGTTAAACCATAAACTTAGTAAGGATAACTATAATTGAGTATTGATTTCATGTCATAAAACAAAACAATGGGGTTTAAATGCTAGTCGGTTATGCTAGAGTTAGCAAAATAGATCAAAATTTGGATTCTCAATGCGTGAGGGTGACGTGCTTGTGGTTTTTAAATTAGACAGACTTGGAAGAAGTCTGAAGCATCTTATTGAAATAGTAAATTACCTTAATGAAAAGAAAATTGGATTTAAATGCCTTTCTGCAGGAATGGATACTACAACTTCTGGTGGACAACTCATTTTTACAATTTTTCCTGGTATTGGTGAACTTGAACGAGCGATTATTCGCGACTGAACTGTTTACGGTCTTTCTGCTGCAAAAGCTTGTTTACTGGCTGGGGCTTGCAAAAAAAAACTATTAGAAATTGATTTTATTTTGTCTTTTGGAGTTCAAAATGCCAAAACAAAGAAATGAATTAGATTTTATTAAATTGAAAAGCAATTTATCTGCGGCCTTTTGTAAACTAGACAAAGAGTATCGTTTTGTTGAATTTAATTCAGATGTCGAAAAAATGCTCGGGTATTCTAAAGATGAATTAAAAACTCTCAGTGTGCTAGATATTACTCATCCTGATGATTCGCAATTTTTAAGAAAATCTAATTATGAAGTGTTAGAGGATATAAAAAGCAATTTAGTAGCATATGAAACACGATTCATAAAAAAATCAGGGGAAAATATTTGGGTAAAGATATTTACTCATCATATTCATTTGTATGATAGAAATGATTCTATTGAGATATTTTGTATTATTGAAGATATTACAACGCAAAAACAGAATGAATTATTACTCAATTATAAAAATAAAGAGTTTCAAAATTTAATTGATGGCATTCCTGCTTTAATATCAAAATGGGATATAAACAGAAGAAATATAATTGCAAATAAAAAATATTATGAAACATTTAATTTAAGCCCAGAAAAAATAAAAGGCATGCACTCGAAAGATGTTATTGGAGAGGAATATTATTCAAAAGCATGCTTCTACATGGATAAAGTATTAATGGGGGAAAAAATTAACTTTCAAACCAAGAGTCAGCAACCTAATGGAATCATGAACTGGAGCCAAGTTATTTTTAATCCTGATATAAATAATGATGGTAAAGTTGACGGATTTTTCGTTGTAGCTATTGATATTACAGAGCAAAAAAGATTCGAACAAGAGAATGAAAAAACAACTAAAATATTAAAAAATATTTTAGATAATATTCCACAGGCCATTTTTTTAAAGGATCCAAACGATAATTATAAAATAAAATTATGGAATAAATCTGCGGAAACAATATTTGAAATTTCAGAATCAGAAGTTTTAAATAAAACATCCCAAGAAATTTGGCCTAAAGATCTCACAAATCAATATCAAGAAGCAGATAAAAAAGTATATGATTATGGAATTCATATTTTTTTAGAAGAGATCGCTTTAACTAAGAACCGCGGGGAAATATGGTTAAATACTAAAAAGATTCCGCTTCGTTTAAATAATAGTGAAGATATTTTATTTATACTTGGTATATCTGAAGATATTACAGAAAAAAGAAAGTCAAAAATTATTGTTCAAAATTTAAAAGATGAATTAGAATTGATAACAACATACATTCCAAGTGCAATTTTTCACTTAGATAAGAATAGCCATATTATCTATGTGAATGATATGTGGGCAAATTGGTATGGTTTGAAACTAGAGCATATACAGGGAAAGACCCTTGAAGAAATTTTACCAAAAAATGATTATCTCGTTTTAGAAGAACATATTAAAAATGCATTATCTGGCCAAAGAAAAACTTTTGAAGTAAAAATACAAATATCAAATGGAAATATATTAAACTGTATTATGGATTTCATACCCTACAAAGATCATAATGACATTTGTAATGGTTTTTTTAGCTTTATCCAAGATATGACGAATTTTAAAAAAGTGGAAGAACAAATTACTCTTGAGAAAAATAAATTTGAAGAATTGTTCAATGGTTTATGTCAAAGTGCAATTGTAACTATAACGGATCTTAAAGGAAATTTTATTTTTGTAAACGATTTTTTTTGCAAAATTACTGGTTATTCAAGTGAAGAAATCCTAGGGCAAAATTATCGTATATTAAATTCAGGCTATCATTCATCCGAATTTTTTAAAGATTTATGGAGTACAATTGAAAAAGGATCAACATGGCGTGAAGATATACGAAATCTAAAAAAAGATGGAGATATTTTTTGGGTTGACACCACAATTACAAGAATAATTAATAATAAAGGAAAATTTCAATTTTTAGTAATTATGTATGATATTACATCAAAAAAAATTACTGAACTACAATTGATTCATACAGCAAAATTGGCGTCATTAGGGGAAATGGCTGCTGGAATTGCCCATGAAATTAATAATCCACTGACAATTGTGAGAGGTTCTTCAGAGTTAATAATAAATTTTTTAAATAATCCAGAAAAAATAAAGAAAAAATTAGAAGATATTAATAAGGGTTGCGCTCGTATTGCAAAAATAACTCATGGTCTTAAGAAATTTTCAAGATCTGATTTTGAAACAAAGTTTTCTCCAAATATATTGTCTGAAATTGTCCAAGAAAGTATTAATTTATTGGAACATCGGCTAATTCTTAAAGGGATTAGCTTAAATTTAGATTTAGATTCTTCTGCAAAAATAAACTGTGACGCGATTGAAATTGAGCAAGTTTTGATTAATTTAATTAGTAATGCAATTGATGCAATCCAAGGATCGCTAGAAAAATGGATAAAAATTTCTCTCAAAGAAGATAACAACAATCTCATTTTAAGAATAGCAGATTCAGGCCCAGGAATATCTGAAAAAATACAAAACAAGATTTATGAACCTTTTTTCACAACCAAAGAAGTTGGTGAAGGAACAGGATTAGGTTTGTCTATTTCAAAAGGCATATTGGATATACATAAAGCACAAATTAAAATTGTTACCGATGTTCAAAATACGTGTTTTGAAATTAACTTCCCAAAGTATGAGAATTAATATGCCAATTAAAATATTGTATTTAGATGATGAACCAGACATTTGTGCAATTTTCTTAGAAATATTTGAATCGGATGATCTTATTATCAACACCTTTACTAATGCACAAGAAGCAATTAAGGCTGCATCAAAAGAAAATTATGATCTTATATTTCTTGATTATAGATTATCTAATACAAATGGAGACTCTGTTGCGCAGGCTATGCCTAATGAAATTCCTAAGTATTTATTGACCGGAGAATTAAATGTTACCACTAATTACAATTTTAAAAAAGTTTTGCTTAAACCTTTTAATATTCCTGTTATTTATGAAATTATTAGAAACAGCTTACAGCAGCATTAAAAATATAGCCTCCCTACTTAAAATATAAGCAGACTTCTGCATATGTGTATTGCTCTATTAATTAACACTGTTTTCGTCATTTAGAGGATTATAAAATGTCACAAAAGGATCAAGCAAATAATACTGAAGAAAAATTTCTTGGTATTTCTGTTGATGCTGATGCTTTAAAAAAGATTGAAGCTCATTTAATTAAAACTTCTAGGCTTGTTTTATTAGGAGAAATCTATTCTTATTTTGTCCATGAAATTAATAATCAGCTTAATCTTGCAACAGGCTCCCTTGCTTTAGTAAAGAAATTTAAAAATAATCAAGAAAAGTTTTTACAAAAAACTCAGTTGATTGAAAACGCCCTTGAGCGTATTTCAAATATCATCAAGAGTCTTAATAATTTTTCACAAATGGATTCCGAGGCAGAAATAAAAAATCATAGTTTCTCAAAAATGATTAATGAGGCTATAAGTATAGCAGGAGTTAAAGCAAAAAAAACATTTGTTTCAATAAAAAAAGAAATGAATTCAGACGAAGATATATTGTGTAATGAATTTGAAATAGTAGAAGCTTTAATTTATTTATTAAATAATGCAATTGAATCTGCTCAAACAGCAAATGAAAAATGGATATTAATAAAACTTTTTGAAGAAAATAATCAGATTATTTTACAAATCACAGATTCTGGCTCAAATATTCCAAAGGAGATGATTCATCAAATATTTGAGCCATTTAATATACCAGAATCAACAAAAGAAGGATCTAGTTTGAGATTATCCATTTGCAAAAGAATAATAGATTCTCATAAGGCAAGTATATCTTTAGTGCAGAATTCACCGAATACTTGTTTTGAACTTCGTTTTAATAAAATGAGAAGGATTTAGTAAAATGAATAATGGAGATTTCGATAATATATTTAATTGGGTAAACAAAGTTGTTTTAATATCAATAACAGATATATTTGGAAATATTTTATTAGCAAATGATAAGTTCTGTGAAACTTGCGGCTATTTAAGAGAAGAATTGATTGGGAAAAATCATAGAATTATAAAATCTGGGTATCATTCAGAGGATTTTTATAAAGAACTATGGAACACCATTGCCAGTGGTTCCGTTTGGCGTGGAGAAATTTGCAATCAAAGAAAAGATGGAAGTCTTTATTGGGTTGATAGCATTATTACATCGATTCATAATGAAAATAATGAAAAACAATATTTATCTATTAGATTTGATATCACTTTACGCAAACTTTTAGAGAATGAAATTCAACAGACTTCAAAACTTTCTTTATTAGGTGAAATGGTAGCTGAAACTGCCCATGAAATATTAAATCCTCTGTTTTTTGTTTCAAATTCCCTTTCCCAGTTACCTCAATTGATTTCAGAACCAAATAAATTTGAGAAAAAAATTGTTACACTTAAAAAAAATTGTAAAAAAATTGAAAAAATTGTTCTAGGCTTAAAAAACTACTCTCACAAAAAAGAGAACAAAGAATACCTGCAAAGTTCTCTTTATCTTATTATTGAAGAAGCTTTAGTTATAATTTCTGATAGGCTAAAAATGAATGAAATTAATTTAACTGTTGAAAATAATTGTTTATCACCAATTTTGTGTGATGCTTTAGAAATAGAACAAGTAATTATTAATCTTATTATAAATGCCGTTGACGCTATAAAAAGTCTTGAAAAAAAATGGATTAAAATACATGTATCAGAAAATACAGAATCAGTTATTCTTCGTGTCATCGATTCCGGTTTTGGTATACCTGAAAAAATAGGTAAAAAAATGTTTGAACCTTTTTTTACTACTAAAGGATTGGGCCATGGAACAGGATTGGGAATGTCTATCATTAAAAAAATATTACAAGAGCATAATGCCACAATAAATGTTGACCTTTTAAAGGGAAACACTTGTTTTGAAATTCATTTTCCTAAGATTGATAAAGCTATAAGTAAGGCCTTAAACTTATACTATTTAGATGATGAAAGAGAATTATGCATCAATTTTTTAGAAACTTTTTCGACAGATAAAGTAATGATTCATATATTTACAAATCCTAATCAGCTTCTGAGTGTAGTTCAAGAGTCCCCTCCAGATCTTATCTTTATTGATTATTTACTTACTGATACAACAGGGGATAAAGTTGCGGAAATGATAGATAATAAAATTCCTAAAATTTTATTAACAGGAGAAGTAAATCCAACGAGTTCCTATAAATTTGATAAAATTATTTCAAAACCATTTAAAGAAATTGAAATTATTAATATTTTAGAGAATTATCAAAAGGGAACACGTTAACCCATGATCTATTTGTTCCTATGACTCAAGTAAATTTGGATTTACATCCTCAGATAAGGAAGGAGTTTTTATATGATAGCTTAATTTTCTTACTGTTTTTATTTTTTTAAAATATGTAATTTCACCATTTGTAACTCTTTTATTTCCGGTTACTCATTTTACTTCGTATATCTCTTTTAATTTATTTAGATGTTTTTCAGGAGATTTATTGAAATTATATAGGGATAAATCATCTTTTTATCTGCATAATGTATATAATCTTCCTCGAACAAATTTATATTGTACTTTATTGCATTTAGCATATTGTCATTAAATTTATGTATCCGATGATATAAAGTGACAACTTGAAATCTTGAAATGGGGTTTAAAATTAAGCCAATGAATTTATTTCAATTGTTTATGACATGCAAATTGCATTAGATTGTACCATATATTATGATGGAACTTAGAATGATATACAAAGAGTTTAATTAAATTTTATTTAATGCTTGATAAATAAAATTTTAACCTAAATAAGGTTGGAGACTTATGAAAAGGCTGGCTTATATAAGTAGTGGAATTGATATTAAACCTGAAGATTTGAAGTTAATACAAGAAAAAGCAATTAAAAATAATGAAAGAGATATGATAACTGGAATACTAATGTATTTTGATGGTATTTTTTTTCAAATTCTTGAAGGAGATTTTGAAAAGGTAAGTATTTGCTTTGGCAAAATCAAAAATGATCAAAGGCATAGAAAAATAACAATAATTAGCAATGAAGAGTTTGTAAAAGATAGAAAATTTCCAGATTGGTCAATGAAGTTTATAGATGCTGATAAAATTGACGGGTCTTTAATTTTGCATTTAAAAAATTTAGCTCATAATTCAAGATACTCGAATTTTTTACTTTCTAAATTTACTCAAACAAATATGATGAATTTAATAAATGAAGGAATAGATCCATTAAAATCCGTACCCCAAAAAATTGAAAAAATAATTATTTTTTTTGATATTGTTGGATTTACTCATCTCTCAAAAATTCTTTCTCCATTAAAACTTTCAGAACTAATAAATAAATATTTAACTATAATTTCAATTGAAGTAGAAAATAAAAATGGTATTATAAATAAATTTTTAGGTGATGGATTATTAGTCTACTTTGATAGTGAAAGTGCTGATAATGTGATTGAATGTTGTTTAACTATTTTAAGTAAATTTCAGGAAACTAGATTAGCATATTCTGAGAAAGACCCAGAAAAATATATTTATATTGGCATTGGAATTTCAAAAGGAGAAGTTTTAGAAGGAGTATTTAATTTTGGAAATAAGTCAGATTATACTTTAATAGGGAAATCTGTAAATATTTCTCAGAGATTGCAGTCTCTTACGAGAAAATCTTCGTATTGTCTTCTTATGACTGAAGATGTAAAAAATTCAGTATTACACAATTGGACATTTGTTAAAGCAGATATAAGATCAAAAAGAAATATTTACTCAATAAAATCAGATTTAACAAATAAGATTGAAAAAGAAAAAATCCTTGATAATTATAAAAAAAATAAGTCCTTTTGGGGTTTTAAGACCTAGCTGTTGCAGCGCCCATGCTCCGATGAGTGCGCGCGCCGCAACACATAGAGTTACCCAACTTGTATTGTTACCTCTGGAGCCAGAGGCGAGCTTCTCGTAAGCCTTCAACCTTCCTGAATCTAAATTTTATTTTAAGATTTCCAGCCTAGCTCAGTAAGCCCTTAAAATATTTCATGCGAGACTAAAAATCAAATTTTGCTTTACCGTCAATAGGCTTCTTAAATTAAGTTTGCAATTACAAATGTTATCAATAACTTATGGAAAGCTCAGGAAACAATTTAACAGGGTTATCCACTGTTACAGCTTTTAAATCCATTTTATAAACTTTGCCATCAACTGGTGTTGATTCAAACGAATATTCTATCTGCTCATTAATTTTAATAGGATGATCATAGTTTAGGGGCATGCTAAACTTTTCTCCTACTTTTGCACTATATACAATACTTGAAACTTCGTTCGGTTTTTTAAATTCAAATTGTGTTATATTTAATTGACAATCTTCTCCTTTTTTTACAGGAATATCCAGATAATTATTATTTTCTTCTTCCTGAATATTAAAATGTTTTATTGAAAGTATTTTTGTATAAGTGTTACATTGAATATTGGCGACAACATTGACGAGTATTCCATCTATGTTTTTACTTTGTGCACTATCATGAATAACATAAAATACATAATCTTGAACCTCATTGTCAGCATAGGAGGAAAGTGTAAATAAACTTGAGATGAAGATAGATTTCAAAAACATTTTTTTCATAAGCACACCTACATATTTTATATAATAAAAAAACAAACCGAAGTATTTATATATGATTTATATTTAATTTTCAACAAATAGTATAATTTTTTTATTGCTATTAAAGTAAAAGTTAAAACGGTAAATTTATAATTATTGCTTTTTCAAGCGAACATTAATTTATATTATGTAAATTAATCAGTTTCACCGTCAAAAAATTAAACTCAAATTATAAAAACAAAATCATATACTTAACTGTATAAAACAGAAATAGGGATTTTTAATATTAAGAAGACAATATTCATCATATTAGAGCTTTTTTTCAAGCCTTTCTTTTTCAAATTGACATTCAAATTCTGTAAAAAATCTTTTTATTTCAACTTCCGAATCACCTTCTTTTTTTATCAAAATAAATGGCTTTGAATTTTTAAGAATATCTTGCGCCGATTCAAATGTAGATGATGTGCCTAATGTAGACAAAGAGATAATTTCATAGGTTATTTGATTTGCCATTTGAGCCTCCTTGGTTGGTGAATTAGACCTTTCAAACAAGTTCTAACAAATCCAAAACTTCTAAATCAAGTGATGATTATTGTTTAATATTATAAAAAAAATGACATATCTGGATTATATGCAAGAATCCCCGATTTCAATGCCATTCGGTTAAGCTGAACCTTTCTTTCATATCAAGAAATTTTTGCTACATTTATTACCTTAACAAAAGGAGTTGTTATGGTAGAAGGTTCTCTAATTAGTTCATTCCAAGTCTTTGCAATTTTTCAGAATATTTCTAAACATTACGATAAGCTGTGGCAAAAAAGAAGTAGAAAAATAGATACCATTTTCTTAATAACTTTCATAATAAAACTAATATTTTCAAAATCAAATTTAGGGTATCAGTCTGTTCTTGAAGAAATATGGGGTGATTATAAATTAGGAAATTTAAAGCTTCCTCAAAAAAATCCATTTTCTGCATCATCCGTCTGTGAAGCAAGACAAAAGTTTCCTGCTTCGATAATAAACCAAATAAGTTCAAATCTAGTTAATGAATTTTTGCAGTTAAATGATAAGAAATATCGTTGGAAAGGAAAAAGGGTATTTGCTATAGATGGGAGTGAAATTCATTTACCTCATGAGCTTTTAAAAAATGGATATCATAAATTTTATGAAAATGACTTTGAACCACATGGGTATTTAAGTTGCTTATTTCATGTTGGAACGGGAGTTATTTTAGATGTTGGATTGAATAAAAATTATGATGAAAGAGCAAGTGCAAAAAAACATTTTAATATGCTCAGTAAAGATGACATTATTCTTTTTGATAGAGGCTACTTTAGTTATGAATTTTGTTTATTTTTAGATAAGAATAAATCAAATTATCTTTTTAGAATAAGAGATGGAATGATGTTAAAGCCTATTATGGAGTTCATTGCTTCGTCTGAAACAGACCGTATAGTTGAAATTACACCGACAAATAGCGTTTTATATAAAAATAAAACAAAAGAACAACGAGAATTACTTTTAAAAACAAAAATAAAAATTAGGTTAATAAAATATAATATTAATTCAAAGGAGTCTTATTTAGCAACATCAATTATGGATAAAGATATTTCAATTCTAGATTTTGTGGCTTTATACCATGAAAGATGGGGTATAGAGGAACATTATAAAATCAAAAAATCAATTTTAGATATTCAACACTTTCATTCTAAGAGTGAAAATGGCATATTACAGGAACTATATTGCAGTACATTATTTATCAATTTAACAAGAATGATTTCATCTGAAGTTAACGAGACATTAGATAAAAAAAATCCTGTAATACATAATAATGAAGAAAAAAAAACGGTCATTCCAAAAGTCTATATTTTGAAAATTTTAGGTTATTTGATAAGAAAATCTACACTGAGGAAAAGAAACTTAAAGAAACATTAATTTTAAGAAAAAGTTCTTGGAATTTAAAAGTCAATATAAAAAATGCATTAAATATTATTTCAGATCATTTGATTCAATTAGTATCATTTTCAATGAATGAACTAAATAACTTACTAGAATATTTAGGAACAAAAATATCCCGAGTTAAATATCGAGAAAGAAAAAATAGAAGATATGATAGGATAGTAAAAAGCAGAAGACGATCTAAAAACTATGATAGTTTCCGCATGAATAGTAGGCAAAAGGCAAAAATTAAAAAGAAAAAATTCCAAATGCCTGATAAAAAATGGAAGTATAAAATAAAAAGGGAAATAATAAAAATTGAAAATTCCTTTGGACAAAGAAAAAGAGTAAAATCAACAATTCTTGTATCGGGTTCAGCTTAACCGAATGGCATTGTCCCCGATTTTGTATACCAAGGTTGACTTATTATTGAATTTAAAAGGTATTTTTTCATTTTAGTGGTTTTTAATAGGGACAACCGAAAATAGGCTTTTTGAAAAATGTCTACTAGATAATTTGTTACTTTAATATCTTTGCAACAGAACCCTTTCTTCTTCTTTTAAAAGAAGAATGAAGTAAAATGTTACTCAAAAATCTTGAAATCATAAATAATTGAAAAGACTGAACAGCAGTTATAGAAAATGTAAAATATTATTTATGCAAATATAAATTTAATCTCTTAGAAATAAATATATTACTGTGAAATTAATTAATTAAGTAAACGTTTATTTATAAATTTTTATATATCTTTTTATAAAAATCCTCTTAAATGAAAATTTAAAATATTGGCACTCATATTGCTTAAAGATAAACGTTGCATTGAATACTTAATGTAACATTTAAAAACCTCTTTATAGTAGAGTGAAATTTTTATGAAAAAATCTTTATTTTATGCATCTTTTTTGATCGTATCGGTTTCTATTCAAGTAACTTCACAAGCTAGCGAATGGGGTTCCTATTTATTTTGTGTGAATGATAACGACCCAGCTGAT
>RRZT011710615.1_pt1 | contig 16508 bp, 19 predicted proteins | sample 2165551 | NCBI WGS metagenome assembly RRZT01 (sample SAMN10456910, study PRJNA506462) | wastewater metagenome | biome: wastewater; feature: sludge; material: wastewater sludge; isolation source: wastewater sludge with Escherichia coli K12::gfp cells carrying plasmid... | place: USA: Moscow, Idaho...
CGGAGGCGTGTTGGAGCATCCGGGCACGATCAAAGACCCGAGCCGGGTGCGTGAGTCCTGGCAGCAGACTTTTGGTGGTTCCAGGAACGCGAACAAGGTCGCAGTGCTGGAAGAAGGCATGAAATACACGCCCATCTCCGTCTCCCCAGAACAGGCTCAGTTCTTGGAGACACGCAAGTTCCAGATCAACGAAATCGCGCGCATCTTCCGCATCCCACCTCACATGATCGGCGACCTTGACAAGAGCTCTTTTTCGAATATTGAGCAGCAGTCGTTGGAGTTTGTGAAATACACGCTCGACCCGTGGGTGATCCGCTTCGAACAAGCCATCACCCAAGCACTCATCCCCGCACGCGCCAACCCGGGCGTTTTCATCAAGTTCAACCTCGAAGGCCTGCTGCGCGGCGATTACGTCTCCCGTATGAACGGATACGCCGTTGCCAGACAAAACGGGTGGATGAGCGCGAACGACATCCGTGAACTCGAAAACCTCGACCGCATCAGCATCGAAGACGGCGGCGACCTGTACCTAGTCAACGGCAACATGCTGCCGCTCGCAATGGCCGGAGCCTACGCCACCACCCAGCAGACCGACACGGCAGCACAACCGCCGCCCACCACGCCGACCCCTCAAGGAGGTATCCGCTCATGACCAGACGCTTTTGGAACTGGCAGCCAGATCCCAACCCAGACGGCGGGAGGGTGCTGCACCTCAACGGTGCTATCGCCGAGGATTCCTGGTTCGACGACGACATCACCCCAGCGATCTTCAACTCCGAGCTGAACAGTGGTAGTGGAGATGTGACGATCTGGCTGAACAGCCCCGGCGGTGACGTGGTCGCTGCCGCTCAGATCTACAACATGCTCATCGACTACCCAGGTCACGTCACCGTCAACATTGACGGGATCGCAGCCTCCGCCGCATCAGTAATCGCGATGGCAGCCTCGACGGTGGCGATGTCACCGGTGTCGATGATGATGATCCACAACCCCGCCACCCTGGCCATTGGGGACGCCGATGAGCTCGGGCGGGCGATCGACATGCTCGCAGCCGTCAAAGACTCGATCATCAACGCTTATGAGCTCAAGACCAGCCTGTCACGGGCCAAGCTTGCGAAGCTCATGGACGCCGAGACCTGGATGGACGCGCGTGCTGCGATCAGCATGGGGTTCGCCGACGAGTACCTCACTGGCAAGACCGACAAGCCTGACCGTCCTGACGAGGACGATGAGGCCCCGGAGCCGGATGACGGTGCCCTCGAAGAAGCGTCACCGCCCGGTAAACCCAAGCCGAGCAACATCACCCCGCTGAGCAGAACTGCTGGCGGGGTTCTTTATGCCCGCAAGCCTGCTGAGCAGCGCCTCGTCGCCCGGCTCACCGACACCCCACCCACTGTTCCGCCACCAGCCCCAGCGCCTGCCCGGACTACTGGCCGTCGAGTCGTTGACCTGTACGCCGCCCTGATCAACCACACCCACTAACTCTCAAGGAGAACCTTCTGATGTCTACGATGACGATTTCTGATCTGCGCACCAAGCGTGCTGAAACCTGGGAAAAGGCCAAGGCCTTCCTCGACGAACGCCGCGACACCGACACCGGCTATCTGAGCGCTGAAGACGACCAGACCTACGCCCGTATGGAGGCCGACATTGAACGGCTGACCGCCGAGATCGCACGCTCCGAGCGCGCCCAGCGCCTGGACGCTGACCTCGCACGCGCCACCCACACACCCCTGACCTCCATGCCCGGCCAGACCGGCGACCCAGAACCTGCGAAGACAGGTCGCACCACTGCGTCATACAAGCGGGCGTTCTGGGACGCTATGCGCCTCAACGCCAGCCCACTTGAAGTTCGCAACGCCTTGTCCGAAGGAGTGGACACGGAGGGCGGCTACCTGGTGCCGGATGAGTTCGAGCACATCCTCGTGCAGTCGCTGGCTGAGCAGAACATCATGCGCTCCTTGGCCAAGGTCATCCAAACCACCAGTGGCGACCGCAAAATCCCCGTTGTCAGTACGCATGGCACGGCAGGCTGGCTCGATGAGGGCAAGCCGTACACCGAGTCGGATGAGACCTTCTCCCAGGTGACGCTCTCGGCGTTCAAGCTCGGCACCTTCCTCAAGATCTCTGAGGAGCTGCTCAACGACGCCGCGTTTGATGTTGAGGCGTACCTGGCTGTGGAATTCGCTCGTCGTATCGGTGCCGCCGAAGAAGAAGCCTTCCTGGTGGGCACCGGCACGGGTCAACCCACCGGGATCTTCACTGCTGGAGGCGCCGACGCGGGGGTGACCACAGCGAAGGCCACCGACATCACCGCTGATGAACTGATCGACCTGCACTACAGTCTGCGTGCCCCGTATCGAAAGAACGCGGTGTGGCTGATGAATGATGCCACCGTGAAAACCGTGCGCAAGCTCAAGGACACCCAGGGCCAGTACCTGTGGCAGCCAGCCCTGACCGCCGGGTCCCCGGACATGATTCTCGGCAAGCCCGTCAACACCTCGGCGTTCGTGCCCGAGATCAAAGCCAGCGCAAAGACGGTGGCTTTCGGGGATCTGGGCTACTACTGGATCGCCGACCGACAAGGCCGCTCCTTCAAGCGGCTCAACGAACTGTTCGCCACCAGTGGCCAGGTCGGCTTCCTTGCCAGCCAGCGACTGGACGGCAAACTCATCCTGCCCGAAGCGGTCAAGGTCCTCACCCAGAAATCGGGCACCTAAACCGGAACTCTCCAAGCAGGGAGGTGGCAGCACCCATGACAAACACGCACACGTTCGTTGATGAACTCGTGGAGCAGGTCAAAGCCAACTTAATTCTCACTCATGATGAGGATGACGCGTTGATCGGCTCGTTGGTGGGGGCTGCCACCTCCTACGCCACCGCCTACCAGCACTTGGACGAGGGGCACTACGAGCAGCACGACATGTCGGGCACTACCCGGCAGGCCGTCATCATGCTCGCCAGTCATTTCTATGAGTCGCGGGACGGGTCAACGGCAGGTTTCTGGGCCGACAAACCCGATGCTGCCAGGGCCGTGTGGAACGCAGTCAACACGCTGCTGCGCCTCGACCGCGAATGGAAGATCTGATGGCAGCCATCGGGAGCATGCGCGAGTCCCTCGAACTCATCGCCCCGGTCACGGTGCGGGACAAGGCAGGGTTCACGACCACGCGGGACGAGATCGTCGCCACCGTGCGCGCGTATCGGGAAACCCGGCACGCCTCAGCAGCCTGGGTGAACCGAGCTGCTTTTACGAACGCGACCGTGCTGTTCCGTATCCGTGTCATTCCTGGCCTTGAGGTGACGGAGGCGATGGAGATCGCCACGGTTGATGGCCGGTTCGTGATCGACACGGTCGAGGTGATCGGCAGGTACGTCGAAATCCTCGCCCACACCACCACACCCGAAGGAGACACCCATGGCTAAAGCACACATCGCGTTGCCGAACACGTTCATCGATGCACTCGACGCCGCCAGCACTCTGCTGGACACCGCCGCCGATGAAGTGCTCAACGCTGGAGCTGCCGTGGTTGAACCGCGTTTGCGATCAAACCTATCTGCCGCCATCGGCCAGACATCTGCACCCTCGCGCTCGACCGGGCAGCTGCTCGCCGCGCTCGGCACAACGACGGTGAAGGTGAACTCGAAGGGTGAGCACAACGTGAAGATCGGGTTCGGTGAGAACCGGCGCGATGGCAGATCCCACGCACTGATCGCCAACGTTCTCGAACACGGCAGAAGTAATCAGCCTGCCCGGCCTTTCCTGGCACCCACCCGCAGCCAAACACGCCGCCCGGCAACCGAGGCCATGAAGCAAACCCTTGCTGCCCGGATGAATCAGGTCGCACCATGACCGCGTTACTCGAACGTCTCACGGACGTGGCTGATCAGCTGGGTTTACCGATCGCGGTCGGCCTCTACACCCACGCGCCCGCCCCAGGCACGTACCTGGTGGCCACCCCGATCGCCGACACCTTCGACGTCTTCGCCGACAACACTCCCGACGTCGAGGTCGAAGAAGTGCGCCTCGCGCTGTTCACGAAAGGCAACTACCTACCCGAACGTGACCGGATCACCGCCGCCTTGCTGGAGGCGGGGCTGGCGATCACGGCACGGCGCTACATCGGCTTCGAAGCGGACACCGGTTTTCACCACTACGGCCTGGATGTGGCTGCCCACACCCCTTATGACATGAAAGGACCCTAACCATGGCCACCATCGGACTCGACAAGCTCTACTACGCGACTATCACCGAAGACCCCACCACGGGCGAGGAAACCTACGCCACCCCCACTCAGCTTGCTAAAGCCATCAGTGCTGAGCTCTCTGTGGAACTGGCAGAAGCAATTCTGTACGCCGATGACGGAGCGAGCGAGATCGTGAAGGAATTTAAGTCCGGTACCCTCACCCTCGGCGTGGATGACCTTGGCACCGAAGCAGCCTCCGCACTCACCGGCGCACACGTCGATGCCAACGGGGTGCTGATCTCCACCTCGGAGGACAACACAACCCCGGTCGCGATCGGCTTCCGCGCCGCACGCTCCAACGGAAAGTACCAGTACTTCTGGCTCTACCGGGTCAAGTTCGCCCTGCCCACCACGACCCTGGCAACCAAGGCCGACTCCATTACGTTCTCCACCCCGACGGTGGAGGGCACAATCCTGCGCCGAAACAAACCAGACGCTACTGGTAAGCACCCGTGGAAGGCCGAAGTCACCGAAGGGGCTGCTGGAGTGAAGGACGAGACCATCAACGCCTGGTACCAGGCCGTCTACGAACCCGCCACCGCAGAGTAAGGAGCCCCCAACATGAGCACCAAGAAAAAGACCACGTCTGCTGCCACTGTGACTATCGGTGGCAGCGAGTATGAGTTGATTTTGACCACGCGGGCCACGCGTGAGATCGCTGCCCGCTACGGCGGGCTGGAGAACCTCGGCGAAGCCTTGGAGACCAGTGAGGACTTCGCCCACACGCTCGGTGAGGTGATCTGGCTGATCACTTTGCTGGCGAACCAGTCGGTGGCGATTCATAACCTCACCCACCCAGATGACCCGCAGACCGAGTTGACGGTGGATGCGGTTGAGCTCCTGACCGTGCCTGCCGATCTGTCGGAGTACCGCTCTGCGATTGCTGCCGCACTCCAGCACGGAACCCGCCGCACGATCGAAACCGCACCGGTCCCAAAAGACCCGGCATCGGGCGCGTAGATACCAGCCCAGCCGCCACTTTCACCCGGCTTACCTACATTGGCATGGCGCACCTGCACCTGCGCCCACTCGAGGTGGAACTCATGGTGTTCGGGCAGCTGCTTGATTTGGTGGATTGCTGGCTGATCGACACCGGCAGAGCCGAACCAGTCAGGTACTGGTTCATCGACGACATCATCCCCGCTGGGATTTAGCCAGGTCTGCGATCAGATTCCAGGGCAGGTGCGTGCGCACGAATCCGCTTCGCCTGCGCCTGGGAATGCTCAACGCTTCCTCGGCGACCCGCTGGAGGAGAGTGGTGTCTGCTCCGAGTGCTTCAGCAATCCACACCAGCCCTTCGGGGTGTTGGAGCCGGTTATAGGTCGTCTTGGCTGACCGGTTCGGTGCTTGCCGGGTAAACGCACCACTGCCGGTGGTTGCTTGTGAGGCGAACCAGGTGGACATGTGCTCACGCTGCGAGGACCACCACCGTCCCTTCTTCTGCGGGTCGGCATGTTCCATCGCATCCGAGATCGGCAAATGCTCGGGCAACCCAGCCAGCAACCGGGCGAATCGTCGCACATCAATGTCGCTCACTGCCGCCCTCCTTACTGGCCGCGTTGACTCTTATTCCTCAATTCTCCCGTAGGAGGTGACCTTCACGCCATGGCTGATAGCTCTTTCGGACTCAAGATTGGTTTGGAGGGTGAGCGGGAGTTCAAGCGCTCAATCACCGAGATCAACCGCGAGATGCGGGTGCTGGGATCGGAGATGAAACTTACCGCCTCACAATTCGGTAAGAACGAAAGTTCTGCTGCGTCGCTGACGGCGAAGAACCAGGTGCTGGCCAAAGAGATCGAGGCTCAGCGCTCCAAGGTGGAGACCCTGCGGGCGGCGCTCGACAATGCTGCTGCCTCGTTTGGGGAGAACGATTCCCGGACGAAGAACTGGCAGATCCAGCTCAACAACGCCCAAGCAGTCTTGAACGGGCTGGAGTCTGAGCTTGAAGACAACAATGATGCGCTCAAGCAGTTCGCCGATAACACTGACGATGCCGGTGATGACGCGCAGGATGCCGCCCAGCAGGCAGGCAAACTCGAAGACGCTGTCGATGATCTCGGCGGTGAGATGGATGACACCTCGGGCAAGACCCGCATCTTCGGCGACGTCCTGAAAGCCAACCTCGCCTCCGAAGCAATTGTTGCCTCGGTCAAAGGTATCGCTTCTGCGGTCGCCGGTCTTGCCAAGGGGTTCGTGGGCGCGATGAAAGACGGCGTGGAATACAACGCCCGCATGGAGCAATACACCACCTCCTTCACCACGATGCTCGGTGACCAGGCGCGTGCGCAGCAGTTGGTCAACGACTTGAAGGTGGAGGCCGCCAAGACCCCGTTCGGCATGGAAGACCTCGCCTCCAACATGCAGACCCTCCTCAGCTTCGGCATGTCGTTGGAGGACGCACAGAAGCACCTGCACGAGATCGGCGACATCTCCCAAGGTGACGCCGTCAAAATGGAGTCCCTCACCCTCGCGTTCGCGCAAATGAGCAGCACCGGCAAGTTGACCGGTCAGGATCTGCTGCAGATGATCAACGCTGGCTTCAACCCGCTCGAAGAGATCAGCCGCAAGACCGGCAAGTCGATTGGTGAGTTGAAGGAGGAGATGGCCCAGGGAGCTATCTCTGCGGACATGGTTGCGGACGCGTTTGCTTCTGCCACGGTCAAGGGGGGCCGGTTCTATGGGGCGATGGACGCCCAATCCCAAACCTTTAGCGGTCAGTTGGCGACGATGCAGGACGGGATCGCGAATCTGAAAGGCCTCCTCGCAGCCGGGGTGACGGATGCGCTGGCGGGCACGGTCATGCCGATGGCCAACGGCTGGATCGACGAACTGACTGCCGCGATCGAAGAAGGTGGCATTCCCGCCTTCATCGACACTCTCGGCACGGTCTTGCAGGAAGCATTGGCGTTCATCGCCGAACAACTCCCGGCCGTGGTCGAAGCCGGGATGACGATCCTCACCTCGTTGTTGGAGGGCATCATCGAGGTGTTGCCGCAGCTGGCAGAGACTGCCGTCACCCTGGTGGTGGCGCTGGTCGGGGCGATCATCGAAGCACTCCCGGCGCTCCTTGAGGCGGCTATCCAGATCATCGCCACGCTGGTCACCGGCATCGCCGAAGCACTGCCGGAGTTGATCCCGGCCGCAGTGGAGATGCTCATGGCGCTGGTGCAGGGACTGGTGGACAACCTGCCGCTCCTCCTGGACGCCGCACTCCAGTTGATTCTCGGGTTGGCTGAGGGACTGCTCGCGGCGATCCCAGTGCTGGTTGAAGCTCTCCCGGCGATCATCGAGGGCATAATCACGTTCCTGGTTGGCGCGATCCCGCAAATCATCCAGGCCGGAATCCAGTTGCTCACCGCCCTGCTGGCAGCCTTGCCGCAGATCATTACGTCGATTGTGGCAGCCTTGCCGCAGATCATCACCGCCATCATCGGCGGCATCGTCGGAGCCATCCCGCAACTTATCGACGCCGGTATTCAACTGCTGACCGCTCTGATTGGGGCGCTACCGCAGATCATTACGACGATCGTGGCGGCGCTGCCACAGATCATTTCGGCGATCATCAACGGGATAGCGGGGGCGATCCCGCAGCTCGTGCAGGCAGGCATCCAGCTGTTGACGGCGCTGATTCAGAACATGCCGCAGATCGTCTCCACGATCGTCGCGGCGATCCCACAGATCATCACCGGCATCGTCGGCGCGGTCGGCCAGGGTGTCGCACAGATTGCAGAGGCGGGCGCGAACCTGGTGCAAGGCCTGTGGCAGGGCATCCAGTCGTTGGCGGGCTGGTTGTGGGATCGCGTCTCGAGCTGGATCAGCAGCATTTGGGACGGCATCACCGACTTCTTCGGCATCGCCTCACCCTCGAAAGAAATGGCGTGGGTCGGCTCCATGCTTGTCGAAGGCCTCGCCGGATCAATCAAGACTGATGGACGCAAAGCCACCGACGCCGCCACCACCCTTGCCTCCGACACCCTCGACGCGTTCAGTGAACTGGCTGACGGGGTGAACGTGCCCATCGACGCCACCGCCAACCTCACCATGCCCACGGTTGACCTCACCCCGGCACCGACGGCTGTAGCTGACCAGCGAGGACACGGCGCGAAGGCCGGGCAGGTGGATGTGGAGAGCATCGTCGATACGACCGCGCGCAGGCTGCTCAGCTCGCTGGATATTCAGGTGGTACTCAACGACGGCACGCTGGTCGGCAAACTCGCCCCTGCCATGAATACCCGGCTCGCCAGGTTGTCGCGCCGAGACCTCGCCCTGACGGGAGGAGCCTAATGTTCTCCTTCACCCTCAACCACACCATCTCCTCACGCACGTTGGGGTTGCGGCTGGCCGCGCCGGTGGAGATACCGGCAGCGGTGCGGGTGATTGACGATATTGAGGTCGCTGGCCGGGCAGGAACGCTGACCCGGTTGGGTGGTTGGGAGGACACGATCCTCACCCTCCAACTCGCCATCCCCACCGACGACGGCATGGCAGGCTACCAGCACGCCGCCACAACACTGATGGACGCGACGACAATCAGCCTGTCCGGCGAGCCCGGCATGTTCCGGCGGGTGAAGCACGCTGCCGTCGGCCCGCTCAGCCGTGAGTTGGCGTCGTGGGGTGTGTTCGAGGCTGAACTGGTCTGCCAACCCTTCACCTACCTCACCGAAGGACTGACTGCAGTGACGCTGACTGGCTCGGGGACGTTGACGAATCCCGGTCTGCTGGAGGCCGCCCCGGTCATCACCGTCTATGGCACCGGCCAACTCACGCTCAGCATCAACGGCAGGCAGTGTCGAGTGAACAGCCCGTCTGGGCAGGTGACGCTCGATTCGGATCGGCTCGTCGCCTACGTCGCAGGCCGCGTCCAAACCGACGCACTCACCGGGAGCTTCCCGACACTGACGGGGGGAGCCAACCGGATCACTCTCGGCACCGGCATCAGCAAAGTCGTCGTCGTGCCGAATTGGCGCAACCCCTAACCAAACATTCACCCCATTGTTTCTGGCCGTCCTGTGGTGGGCGGCCTTTGTGCTGTCTGGAGGCTTCTTTGATGATCACGGTTCATGACCGCATGGCAGTCGAGTTCACCACCACCGGGCTTGGTGTCTTGGATCGGGAGGTGATCGACCCGGTGGTCACCGAAGAACTCGGCGGCGAATACTGTCTGACTTTCTCGTATCCGGCTGACGCGCCCGCCGCTTCGCTGCTCACCCTGGAGGCGATCATTGCGTGTCCGGTGCCTGGTGCTGCCATGCGGCAGGGGTTCCGCATCCACGAGGTCACCACCACCCTCGACGGGCTGCTCGAAGTCACCTGCTTCCACCTGTTCTACGATCTGGCGGCGAACTTGATCGCAGACACGTTCGTGGTGAACAAGACCGCCAAGGCCGCGCTCGACCAGTTCCTCGCCGCCGCGAACACCAGTCATGGATTTACGGCGTCGAGTTCGGATGCGGTAAGTCGGGCGAGTACCCGGGTGGTGCGGATGCCCCTCGCCCAAGCGGTCATGGACACCGGGGAGGACAACACGTTCGCCTCCCGCTGGGGCGGAGAGATCACCCGCGACAACTGGCACATCCACCACGCCACCCGACGCGGAGCCGACCACGGGGTGGTGATTCGGGACCGGAAGAACCTCACCAGCTACCAGGGTTCGATCGATTTCTCGACCGTCGTCACGAGGATTCTGCCGGTCGGCTACGACGGCCTCCTCCTGCCCGAACTCTACGTCGACAGCCCGAAGCTCGGTGTGTATGCGACTCCGCGTATCCGCGTGATGCGCTACGGCACTGTGAAGGCGATCAAGAACCCGGAGAAGCCTCGCGAGGATGAACTCCCACTCGACCAAGCGCATGCGGAACTGCGCCGCCTCACCAAGCTGGAGTTCTCCGCCCGGCATGTGGATGAGCCGTCTGCGTCGTACAAGGTGTCGTTCGTCGACCTGGCTACCACCGTCGAGTACGCGGATTTGGCCGAGTTGGAGACGGTGCTGCTGGGCGACACGGTCACCGTCCGCCACACCGACCTCGGCCTGGCACTGTCGGCGCGGGTGGTGGGCTACGCCTACGACCCCCTCCGCGAGGCCTACCTGTCCGTAGAGCTTGGCAGTGTTGCTGGGACGTTCACGACCGTCACCCGCCAAATCAAAACCGCCGTCAACACGGCTCGGCAGGCAGAAGATGTGGCGGGGTTTGCCCTCGCCAGCGCGGATGGGAAGAACACCAACCACTACGGCACCACCCAGCCCGTCAATGCCAGGCTGGGTGACACGTGGTTCCGGCAAAACGGCGAACAGGTCGAGATCTGGATCTACCAGCTCACCGGCACCGGCACCCCCGGCTGGATAGCACTCGCCACCGATCTGAACCATGCCCAGGTTCAGGCAGAACTCGACGCCGCCCGCACGCAAGTCGACCACGCCCTGCTTGCGGCCCAGGATGCACAAACCGCCGCAGACCAGGTGCATGAACGCCTCGCCACCGCGCAGGTCGAGATTGACCAGGCCAAGGCTGCTGCCACGAGCGCGACTGAGCTGGCGCAGGACGCGCATGACATCGCGGTGACCTCGGATGGACAACTCACAGTTGCCCCTGTCGATCCGACTGCGGCGGACGCCGCCGACCGGCCAGAGGGTGCGCTGTGGCAAGTGCGCGTAGACGGCCTAATCGCCCGCCAATATCTCCTCACCAACAACCAATGGCAACAAACACCGGTCGGTGCCGAAATGATCGGGCCGAAAGCGATCAGCCAAGCACACATCGGAGACGCCGCAATCGGCACTGCACACATTGCAGACGCCGCCATCAGCGACGCGAAAATCAGTTCACTGTCGGCAGCCAAGATCACCAGCGGCTATCTCGCTGCTGGTCGGATTTCTGCCGGGTCGATCACCTCCGACAAGCTGACTATCGCGAGTGGGTTCATTACCACCGCAATGATTGCCAACGCCGCGATCACTGATGCGAAAATCGGGTCGCTGTCCGCTGCGAAGATCACCTCGGGCTATTTGGCTGCTGGGCGGATTGCGGCGGGGTCGATCACGAGCGACAAGTTGACGATCGCCAACGGGTTCATCACGACGGCGATGATCAAGGACGCGGCGATCACCAGCGCGAAGATCGCTGCGCTGGATGCGGGCAAGATCACCACGGGCTACTTGTCGGCCTACCGGATCGCCGCGAAGTCGATCACGGCCGACAAGCTCGCAGCCAACGCGATCCAAGTTGGCTTGGCCGGATGGAACCAGTCGATCCGTATTTCGCCGACGCAGATCGCCTGGTACAGCGGCTCCACCTTGGAAGGGACGATCTCCAGTTCCGGGATGAAATTCTGGTACGGCACCCGCTACATCGGGGAGATGGCGCGCCGTGCCCACAAGGACAAGCCCGACGTGCAAGGCGTCGTCAACCAGGTCGCCTATCAAGGCGACTATGTGGCCTGGACATACCAGACGGTTTCCGGCGGTGACTACTTCACCTGCCTCACCTTGGATCCGAAGGGACGCTTCTACGGCAAGGCCGGCATCCATCTCGGTGCTGACTTGCGCACCAACGGCTACAAGTTCTACACCACCGGCTCGCGCTACGTGACCTTGCAGGATGCGACGCTCACTGGGAAAGGCACCTACGCCGGGTGGGCGTCGAGCAATGGGCTGGCGAAGGTCGTGTTCCACACCTATGACCTGATGGTCGTCACCAATGGGTCGTATTACAACATGACCCGCCTGTTCGACCGGGTCGGGGACTTGATGAGCCGGATGAACTCGCTCATCGGGCTGTTCAACCGCGGCTGGATCACCTCGATCTCCGGATCAGGGTCGAACATCACCTGGCAGTACTACTCGAACACCGGCCTGTCCACCATGTCCACCACCCTCAGCTAAGGAGACCACCTATGCGCATCATGCTCGCCAACCAGTATCTGCAGCCGGTCGCCGAGCTGCTCACCGAAATGCCGCTACGCGCCGCGCAGTCGCGAGCCAGGTCGAAACTGCTCACCCTTGTCACACAAGCCCTCGCCAGGTTCGGGGAAGACGAATACGAGCTCGTGGCCGAATACGCCGCCCGCGACGACAACGGCGCGCCACTGCTGGACTCTGATGGGACATTCCGGCTCGCCAACCCCGCCCAAGCAGCAGAGTTCATGACCGCCCGCACCCGGCTGCTCGAATCCCTCGTCGAGGTGTCCGGGCCGACCTACGACACCCACCTGGCCGACCTCGAGGCTCTCTTGGATAGCTACGACGGTGAACTGTCCGGCCAGACGGCTGAGGCATATGACGTGCTCTACGACGCCATCACCACTGCGGGCGGGAAGGACGAATCATGACCGCCCCTGAAACCGACCCCAGCGCTGAGCCAGCCGAACCGACCGAGCCTGGTGAGCTGGTGGAGTCGGTTGGGACGGTGGTGGAGCATCCGATCACGGCGATCGTCTCTGCCGCCACACCAACACCCGCCGCAGCCGTGCTGCCTGAGGAGCAGGAGTTGATGGCTCCGGTCGTGGAAAGCCTGGATTTGACGATGCCGATCCTGGAAGTCCTGACCAGCCCGAACATCTAACCTGCGCCGCACGGCGCATCCATGTCTGCCTTCACCCGTGTCGGGTGGGGGCATTTTCTATGCCCACCCGCCCCTCGGAAGGAAACACTCCATGTCTTTGAACACTCTCTGGCACACCATCCAAGCCGGCATCGCCGGCCTCGGCGCGTGGCTCGCCGCCTACCTCGGAGGCTTGGACGGCCTCATCTACGCCCTGATCGTCTTCGTTGCCGCGGACTATGTGACCGGCGTCCTCGCCGCGATCAATGAACGCCGCGTCAGCTCAGCGGTCGGGTTTCGGGGCATCTCCCGCAAGATTCTCATCTTCACCCTGGTTGGTCTCGCGCACCTGATCGACACCCAAGTCATCGGCACACCGGGCGTGCTACGGGCAGCGGTCATCTTCTTCTACCTGTCCAACGAAGGCATCTCCCTGATCGAAAACGCCACCCGCCTCGGCCTGCCGATCCCCGCCCAAATGCGAGACGCCCTCGACGCGATCGCCAACCGCGCCGACAAACGACCACCCCTCACCAACACCGACCCAGCTGAAACCCATACCGATAAGGAGCAGCGCTGATGAAGAACTGGAACACCCTCGAGGCCGACGTCGACCTCATCATGAACAAGCACTACACCGCCGGACGAGGCGGTCGGCGTATCGACAAGGTCATCATCCACCACAACGCCGGCAACCTCACGATCCGAGGCTGCTACGACGTGTGGCAGAACCGCCAGGCATCTGCCCACTACCAGGTCCAATCCGACGGGAAGATCGGCCAGCTCGTGTGGGACCGCGACACCGCCTGGCACGCCGGGAACTGGAACGCCAACACCACCAGCATCGGCATCGAACACGCTGACGTGAGTTCGAGCCCGTGGAAGGTATCCGAGGCGTGCCTCGACAATGGTGCCCATCTCGTCGCCGCAGTCTGCCGCTACTACAAGCTCGGCCGGCCGCAGTGGGGAAAGAACGTGTTCGGTCACAAGAACTTCTCCGCCACCGAATGCCCCGCGTCGCTGGCAGGCTCCCAGCACGCCGCCTACATGAAGCGCGCCCAGTACTGGTACGACCACATGACCGGCAGCAAGCCAGCGCCTGCGAAGCCTAGTCCTGCGAAGCCGAAGCCCAAGCCGTCGGTGAATACTGATGCTCTGGCTGATGCGGTGATCCGTGGCGATTACGGCAACGGCGAGGAACGTAAGCGTCGCCTCGGTGCCAACTACGCGGCCGTCCAGCGCCGGGTCAACGAGAAACTCGTCGGCAAGAAGCCCGCCGCGAAACCGTCAGGGCCGAACATTGATGCGCTCGCTGACGCGGTCATCCGTGGCGATTACGGCAACGGCGAGGAACGCAAGCGCCGCCTCGGTGGTCTCTACGCCCAAGTGCAGAAGCGGGTGAATCAGAAGCTCGGCTACTAACCACTCCGCGCCATCTCCGTCTGAGAGTACGAATCCGGCCCCGTCACTGCCCGTCCTGGGTGGTGGCGGGGCTTTTCGTCGTCTCCAGGGGCTTTCGTGCCCGTCCGGATTTGGTCGGTGTCGGAGGCGTATGGGTGAGCAGGCGTTCGCGGCCCGTCCGGTTTCCTGGCGGCTGGTGCCTGACAGATGAGACCGCCGAAGTCGGTGGTTCGGATGGAAGGGAGCCAACCGGTGACGGCAGTGACATCAACCCAGCAGGAGCAGATCACCGTGATGCGTCGAGCCGGGGTGACCTACGCGGCGATTGCCGCCCACCTGGAACTCAACGCCAACACCGTCAAAACGTGGTGCCGCCGCGCCCGCATCACCCCCGACCCGGCCATCGCGCCAGTCGATGACCCGCTCGGGGTGTGGTGCTTGAACTGCGGCACGCCCATCACCGGTACCCGGCCGGCGAAGTTCTGCAGTCAGCAGTGCCGCCGCACCTGGTGGCATGCCCACCCCGAGAAGATCAACCGCCGCGCGTTCTACCAGTTCACCTGCCCACACTGCGGTGCAGAGTTCAGCACGTACGGCAACAAGCACCGCGTGTATTGCAGCCACGCCTGCTACATCCGCCACCGCTTCGGCACCAAAGGCGGACGCCCATGACACCGGCCCAACTGCACGCCGAGACGACCACCGCACTCGCGCTCACCCGACTCAACCACCTCACACAATCCGGCATCCTCACGCCCGCCCAGGCGGCCCGTGTTGCCTCCCGGATCGCCGCCGCCACGGGTGCGGACATCGGGGCGTTGAAAGCACAAATCTTGGTTGACTTCACGGCCGATCAGAGTGATGTATAGACGTGCAAACGATACAAAACCCCTAGTCAGACAAGGAAAAGCTATGGCGAGGATGGAACGCATCACCGCGCCACCCCAAAGTGCGCGGGCCAAGACGGTCGCGGCGTATGCCCGCATCTCGATGGAAAACGACCGCACCCCGAAATCATTGTCGGCACAGATTTCCCGCTACTCTGACCTGATCCAATCCACCCCCGGCTGGGAGTATGCGGGCGTCTACGCCGACTCGGGTATCTCAGGCACCACCACCAACCGTCCCCAATTCCAAGCCATGCTCGCCCAAGCCCGCGCCGGAAAGATCGACCTGATCTTGACCAAGTCGATCTCCCGGTTCGCCCGCAACACCGTCGACCTGCTGGAAACAATCCGGGCACTGAAAACCCTCGGCGTCGAGGTGCGCTTCGAAAAAGAGAACATCTCCACGTTCTCCGCTGATGGGGAGCTGATGCTCACCCTGCTCGCGTCCTTCGCGCAGGCCGAGTCGGAGCAGATCAGCCAGAACGTGAAATGGCGGGTGAGGAAAGGCTTCGAGCAAGGCAAAGCCAACGGCTTCCACCTCTACGGCTACACCGACTCCCCGGATGCGACCGACGTCCAGATCGTTGAAGACGAAGCGGAGGTGGTGCGGTGGATCTTCGCCCACTACATGCTGCCCACCTCGTGCGAGGCCATGGCCGCACAGCTCATCACCGATGGCCGCGTCCCGCACCTTGCCGACAACCAAGCACCGGGAGAGTGGGTGCGCCACATCCTGAAAAATCCCTCCTACACCGGTGACCTGCTGCTTGGCCAGTGGGCAACCCCGGACGGCAAACCCGGCCGGGCAGTGCGCAACACCGGCGAGCTGCCCATGTACCTGGTGGAAAACGCCATTCCCACCATCATTGACCGTGACACCTTCACCGCTGTGCAGGCCGAGATCGCCCGCCGCCGCGACTTGGGGGCACGCGCCAATTGGGCAATCGAGACCGTGGCGCTGACCTCGAAAATCAAGTGCGCCGCCTGCGGCAGCTCCTTCGTGCGCACCGCCCGCAAGCCCCGCACCCAGAACTCAATCACCACCGAGCACTGGATCTGCACCGAACGCAAGAAAGGCCGCGACACCGGCTGCGGCACCAGCGAAATCTCCGACACCGCCCTCAAAACCTTCATCGCCGACGTGCTTGGTATCGACGAGTTCGACGATAACGTGTTCACCGAACGGATCGACCACATCGACGTGACCGGGAAAGACCACTACACGTTCCACTACACCGACGGCACCACCAGCGCCCATACGTGGCGACCCAACCTGAAGAAGTCGTCGTGGACGCCAGCGAAGAAAGCAGCCTGGGCAGAACTCGTCAAAGCTCGCTGGGACAACGCTCGCAAACTCGGCATCGACGGCCGCAGCGCACCAGCACCGCCCGAAGCCCTCGCGAAATACCGGGCCGTCGCCAAAGCCGAAGCCGAAC
>RRZT010733961.1_pt1 | contig 16505 bp, 4 predicted proteins | sample 2165551 | NCBI WGS metagenome assembly RRZT01 (sample SAMN10456910, study PRJNA506462) | wastewater metagenome | biome: wastewater; feature: sludge; material: wastewater sludge; isolation source: wastewater sludge with Escherichia coli K12::gfp cells carrying plasmid... | place: USA: Moscow, Idaho ...
GCTCCCAGGCGTGCCTCGGGATCGAGCAGCATCGCTGCCTCTTCCTCGTGGGCATCACCGGAGAAGCGGCGTCCATCGATCTCCTCGAAGAGCGGAGCGTGGCCGATCATGCCTGCCGAGAGCTGGCGGTTACCAGCACCCAGACGAGCCGTAGCCTGCTCGCGCCAAGCGCTAGCCGCATCCTCGCCAAGCGAGTTAGCAATGGCCTGCTCGAAAGCGCCGGGATGGACCAGAGCCACAAGCGCCGCCACGTGTCCGAAGCCAAGCGAAGTCAGGACGGCCGCCTTGACGGTGTCCAGCTTGAGTGGCTGGCGCGGCCAGACGAGGAAGGTGTCCTCTTCGAAGGCCGGGTCGAGGCAGTCAAGCGACTTATTGCCAGGAACCGTGCTGTTCGAGAAGATCTGCGTCAGGCCAGCCATCTGGAAGAGCGCAGCTCCACCCTTGGCGTGGCCGGTCAGCGTCTTCTGCGAAATGACGTAGAGCGGGTTGCCAGCCGAACGGCCCAGCGCATTGGCCAGGCGCATGTGCAGCTCGGCCTCGTTCGGGTCATTGGCATTCGTCGAGGTGTCGTGCTTGGAGACAATCTTGATGTCATCAGCATCAACGCCCAGAGCAGCGAGTCCACGAGCAAGTCGCGAGTTCTTACCACCGCGAGCAGCTGCAAGCGCTCCCTGGCCTGGGGCCGGGATAGAGGTGTGGATGCCATCCGCGAAGGACTGCACGAAGCCCACAACACCAAGACCCGGCAGGCCCAGCTCGATGGCGAGATCGCCACGGGCCAGCAGCACGGTGCCACCGCCCTCTCCCTCGATGAAGCCTCCACGGCGAAGATCGCCTGCACGGGAGAAGAAGCGCTCGTTGATGCCCTTGTCTCGCATGGACTGCGAGTGAGCACTGGCGTTCATGTCACCGAAGCCGATGAGCGACTCAACCTGGACGTCGTCGATAGCTCCGGCCACCACGAAGGTTGCCTTGCCAGCGGTGATCTTGTCCACGCCTTCCTCGACGGACACCGCGGCAGTCGCACAAGCGCCCACCGGGTGGATCATCGAGCCATAACCACCCACGTAGCTCTGCATGGTGTGCGCAGCCACCACGTTCGGCAGGGTCTCCTGCAGGATGTCCTGCGGGTACTCGCCACCGAGGAAGCGATCCACGTACAGTCGACGCATTGACGTCATGCCACCGAAGCCGGTGCCCTGAGTCGAAGCCACCTCAGACGGGTGCAGGTAACGCAGCAGCTCAGCCGGGCTAAAGCCCGAGCTAACGAACGCGTCCACCGTGGTCAGCAGGTTCCAGATGGCCATGCGGTCCATGGACTCGGTCATGGCTGCCGGGATGCCCCAGTGAGCCGGATCGAAGCCGGTCGGGAACTGGCCACCAACGGTACGAGACAAAGCGGTGCGGCGAGGTACGTAGGTCAGCGCGCCAGCGCGGCGCGTCACCGTCCACTCGTCGTCCACAAAGGCCATCGTCGTGTTGGCCGGATCGGCATCCACGTGAGCCTGAGCGGCGGCCTTGTCGGCAACCGAGAAGGTCACGTCAGAATCGAGGCGAACCGGAGCAACGTCCACGGTACCGAGGTCCGACAGCACGCCATCGTCAACGTAGGTGCGCACACCGGAACGCGCCACGACTTCGTCGCGGAAGCGCTCCCAAATGTCCGCCTCGTCAACGAGGTGCTCGTCGGCATCGTACCAACCGGGCTGCGGGGTCTCGTGCCAGGTGAGCAGGCCCATCATCCAAGCCAGCTCCAGCACGCCCGCGGCGGTGAGGTCGAAGTCGCCGTCGTCGGTCACACCGAGTTCGGCCTGCAGGCGGGTACGAGCGGAGCCCCACGGGCCTACCTCGCCCACGCCCACGATAACTACGAGGTCCTCGGGCTTGGCGGTAACGCCAGACCAGTCAGCTGTGTCAGCACCAGGCTGAACCGGGGACTGAGGCGTGGGCAGCGCCTTGACCGTAGCGGCCTCAGCAGCCTCCGACACCTCAGCCTCGGGCAGAGACGCCTGCAACTCGCGCAGGTTGACCTTGTTGAGACCACCCGTGAGGTCAGCCTCAACCGGCTCGACGGCGGCAGCGGCGCGGGTCTCGGCCGAGCAGAGAGCAACAAGCTGCTCACCCATCTCGGCGGTGGACCAGGTGCGTACACCCTCTGCCTCAACGGCAGCGACCAACGGATCGTTACGACCCATGAGGCCGGTTCCGCGGACCCAACCAATCTTGGCCTGGACGAGCGACGTGCGCTCGCCCCACGGCTCGACACGCCACTTGTTCATGATCGCGTCGAACGCGGCCTTGACCTCGCCGTATGCCCCGTCGCCACCGAAAGTGCCGCGGTTAGGCGAACCCGGGAGGATGGTGTGCAGGCGATGAGCAACGTCGTGCTCGGCGCCCAGCTGAGCCAGCGAGCCGAGCAGCCGCTCGACGCTCCACAGTAGGAGACGAGCCTGGTTCTCCGTCTCGGGGCCGGCGTCGGCAAGCGAGCCGCGAACCGGCGGAGCCGCGAACGGCAGCAGCAGATCGGGAACCAGCGCGGGCTTGATGAGCTTAGAAGTGGCACCCACCGTCTCGCGCTGCTCCGAACCGATCCACTCGACGAGTGCATCGACGTCTCGGAAGCTGGCGAGGTTGGCCGGAACCATCCACAGCTCGGAAGCCGCACGGGCATGGGTACGGTAGAGCTCCTTGGCGAAGCTCAAACGCGCCGTGTCGATACGGGAAGCCGTGATGATGACGGTTGCTCCACCGGCCAGCAGGCGGCCTGCGGCGGCACCGGCGATTGAGTTCGGGGTGACGCCGGTAATGACGGCAACCTGTCCTTCGAACTCGCCAGCGGTCTTATCACGGGCATCGGCAGCGATCTGAGCCAAACGCTCAGCCAGCTCAGGCTTACGAGCGGCCTGCCATTCGGCCTGACGCGCCACTTCTTCGCCAACACCGTGGAAATCACCGGTCACCTCGTAGCCGTGGGCGATGCGGGCAACATCCTCGCGGGCGGTCGCCCAACGATCACACAGGCGCACAGCGCGAGCCGAATCGAAGCTCGGGCTCACGAACTTCTCCCAGCCGGAGCCGAGCTCGGCGGTCATAGCGTCGCGCAAAGCGAGATCCTCGGCCTGCGGGGCGTCGACCACCGGGAGCGGCTGACCAAGGCGAACGAGCAGGTCGCGAGCGGTATCCGCCAGCGCACCCGTCATCTTCTCGGAGAAGGCGTCGAGCGCGGCGGAATCAACCACTGCGCCACCGGCACCGCCACCAGCAGAGGGGATTGCGACAGAAACACCGGCAGCAGCAGCCACCGAGGCCACAGCCGCATCAATCAGCGCGTCAAGCTCGGAAGCATTGGACGGTGCCGGGTTAGGAAGCGTGGCCAACTCGCCACCGCGGGTGGACTTGCCATCGCGGGTGTCGAGAACCAGAGCGGCGCGCACATGAGCGACCCAGCCTTCGCCGAGCTGCCACACGCCGGTGACGCGATCATTGATGCGCGCAGGCTTAGCCGCCGCCGCACCGGTGAGGCCGCGCAGGCGCTCATTGACCACTTCGGAAAGGATCGGGCCAAAGGCGCGGTAGCCGTGAGCCTGCGAGTTAATCGTGGAGGTCAGCGTGGACAGTGCGGCCTCGGCGGCACCGTCGAGCGAGCTGAGTTCGAACTCGGCAGTCATATCCATGAGGATCTGGTTGCGCTTGGAGGAGACACCGTTGGTGAGGGTCTCGACGGTATCGACATCCACAATCTGGTCAAGGCGCACCTTGGTCTGCTGAGCCAGCAGCACCTTGAGTGCGTCGCCCGCCTGGAACGGCAGGTCCGCAGCCGGACCGGAGGACGACGACGGCGCAACGGCCGGAGTCGGCGTCGACGGAGCGGCCGGTGCAGCCTCGGCAACAGCCGCGGGGGCGGCAGGAGCCGACTCAGCGGCTGGCGCAGCTTCGGACACATCGTCAGTCACGGCCGGAGCCGCCTTGACATCCTCATGCAGCACGTTCTTGGCGTCGCGCTGGACGTTGTAAACGGTCACCTCGGCACCATCGTGCTCCGGCAGAGCCAGGGTACGAATGGCCATGTTGGCGAGCGTCGGCGAAGCGCCGAGACCAACCTCAACGATCTCTTCGATGCCCATGGTAATGATTTGGTTCTGGGTCTCGATCCAGCGCACCGGCGAGGCAAACTGCCAGGCCAAAAGCTCGACGAGGATCTCGCGAGCAACCTCGTTCGGATTCTCCATGGCCGCGTCGAAGTTCTCACGCAGGGCCTTGACGGACTCGGAAGGAACCACGGCGAGGATGGAATCGAGGAAGTCGACGGACAGCTCGAAGGGGCGAGCAACGAGGTTGGGGATGTAATGACCCTCGAGAACCTCGAGGCGCACATCTTCCGGAAGCAAGCTCTGCAGCAGGTTACGGAAGTCCGGCACGCCGTCGCGCAGCACCGAGGAATGGAACGGAACGTCGATGCCCGGGATGAGCATGAACGGGCCCTTGCCGCCAAACTCCTTGGCGCGCTTGCCGGCGTCAGCAGCCAGTGCCCGCAGGCCCGCGACGGTTCCAGCGATAGCGTACTGCTGGCCAGCGAGGTTGAGGTTCACCACCTCAAGGAACTCGCCCGAAGCCTTGCTGACAGACGCGATGTAGTCGATAACGCCGTCGTCGCCCACACCGAACTGGTTCGGACGCAGAGCGCCAAGCTGGTAGTTCGAGCGTCCTTCCTCGTCACGAGGAACGAGGTGGTGCATGGTCGAGCCACGCTGGAACACGATCTCCAGAACGTTCTCCAGTGAGAAGATCTGGCCGTAGGCAGATAGCGCGGTGTACTCGCCCAGCGAGTGGCCGGCGAAGGCGGCACCATCAACCAGGGCGCCCATCTCGCGCAGACGCTCGGTCTGGGCGATGGCCACGGTAGCCAGAGCCACCTGGGTGAACTGGGTGAGGTTGAGGACGCCCTCGGGATGGGTGTAGGTGACACCCTTAGCCGTCAGGGTCTTCGGGTTGTCGCGCACCACCGCGAGGATGGAGAAACCAAGCGACTTGCGGGTGTGAACGTCAGCGCGCTCCCACACGTCGCGTGCCGCCGGGGAGGAGGCGCGCTCGTCGAGGGCCATACCCTGAGCCTGGATGCCCTGGCCGGGGTACACGTAAGCAGTGGACGGAGCAGCCACCGCGGCGGATGCCTGCGAAACCATCTCGCCGTTAATCCGGCAGGTGATCTCGAGAGCGAGACCGCCGCCACGGATGCGACCCACGCGCTCTACGCTGATCTCGACCTGATCGTTCAGCGCAACCATTCCGAACATGCGGTAGGTCCAGCCGGTGATCTCCAGGCCAGCGGTGTCCAGCGTGTCAGCAACCGTGTGCTGGGCGGCGGCGCAGAGCCACATACCATGCACGAGCGGCGCATCCATTTCGGCCACGTTGGCGGCGCGAGTGGAGGCATGGATCGGGTTGAAATCACCGGAAACGATGGCGAATGCGGTCATGTCGTTCGGCGCGGTCACCGTGGTGCGGCGCAGCAGCGAACGCGGGGTGTCAATAACCTCACGAGCCTCTCCGCCACGCGGTGCCGGATCGGCCGGCGGGTTGGAGCCGTTGGCGCGGCCACGAACCGCGAAGCGCTCAACGAACTCGATAACAGTCTCGCCGCTGTCGCCGGCGCCGCGGGTGACGCGGGTAGCGATGGTGACGATGCGGCCGGAAGAGGACTCAGCCACCTCGGCGCAACGCGAGTGGGCAGTCAGTTCGCCGTCAATGATCTCATCGATCGGGGCGTGCAGCTTCTCGGAGTGATCCAAGTGCACCGCGTTCAACAGGCCTTCGATGACCGGGTAGCCGTTGACGCGGCCCGCGCCAAGTGCGGCGTAGATGGTGGGCCAGCAGGAGCCGAGCAGCGCCGAGGGAACCGCGGTGGCGGTGTAGCCCTTGGGCGAGGTGACGCCCGCATGCAGCGCGCCAACAGCCGGGGATACCGTGAAGGTGAAGTGGGCCTCGTCGTCGCCCTCCGCGAAGGTCGGGAGGCTCTCGATCGGGGTGCCACCGATGGTCGGTGCGCCGACGCCAGCCATAGCCGAGAGCAGGGCGTTCATGGCATCCGGGAGGCGAGAATCGTCGACGATGGGCAGACCACCATTGGCAACCGACTCCGGCAGAATAAGCGGAACGCGCAGCTCAGTGACGGCGTAGGGGTTCGCAGCACCGACGGTATCGAGCGGAACGATGAGGTCAAGACCATCTTCGCTTTCCACGATCTCGGTCTCGGGAACCAGGTTCGCCGGGTTCGCGGCAAGGCTGCCGTGCCACATGACGTAAGGAACGGTGCGCAGGTAGGTATCGCGATCGGTGGCGAGGCGAGAGAAGATCTCCGGGGCTTCACCCTCGATGCGAGCAACCGTGGCGACCTCGTAACGGGCGAGGATCTGGGCGATCGGCTCATCCACGGCAATCACACCGGCAACCGAGGTGGGGCCGGGGATAACACGCACTTCATCGGCCTTGTAGCGCGGGTCGTGAGACTGCCACAGGGAGTCGCCGCCCCAGCGCTGCAGGATGTCGGTGCCGATGTTGGAGACGAACGGAACCGGCTTCGGGTACTTGAGGCACAGAGCCAGGAACCACGAGGCGTCAGCCGCGGTGAGATACGTGGTTTCCGCGTTCGGGTAAGCGGCCACGAGTGCGTCGATGGCGCCGTAAGGTTCGACGACGGCGTCCTCGTTCGGGAAGACCGTCTCCACCTCGCCGTGATCGGCCGGGCAAAGGCGAGCCTCGAAGCGCTGCAGCATCTCGAAGAAGCGGGTAACGAGGCCACCATCGGTCCAGGGGTGGGACAGCTCGGTAAAGCGGCGGGCCACCTCGGCGTAGGTCATCTGCTCCAGGTCGCCAAAGTAAGGCTTGGCGGTCTTGTTGATGGCCTCAATGATTTCATCGCGGCGGGCCTCAATAGCCTCGCCATCGCCGTCGACCTCAACGAGGAGGCGACCAGCGGCGGAAGCGGAGTTCTCCACCTGGTAGATGTCAGCGCGCAGCTGGGACAGACCGGAGGTAATACCACCGCGCACGGCGCCGGAGGCGATCCATCCGCCCTGGTCGTCAGCAGCCACACCGGGGGTGGCCACGAGCAGTTCCTTGACGTCGCGGTTGGTCTTGGCTTCGAGGGCGGTCATGCCTGCGGTACCAATGAACACGGCGTCCACCGGCATCGCCGGACGGCCCCAGGACTTGGACCACTCACCGGTGAGGTAAGCGGCTGCGCGCTCGGGCACGCCCATGCCGCCACCGACGGTGAGGATCACGCCGGTCTGGCGGATCTCGCGGTAGGTAGCGAGCAGCAGCTCGTTGAGGTCCACCCACGAGTGGTGACCGCCAGCGTGGCCGTCCTCGATCTGGATAATGAGGGGCATGCCATGGGAGGCGCGAGCAATAGCGAGGACCTGACGGATCTGGTCCACGGTGCCCGGCTTGAAGGCAACGTAGGGGAAGCCCTCGCCGCGCAGGCGATCAATAAGCTCCACGGCCTCCTCGAGATCCGGGATACCGGCCGAGATGGTGACGCCGTCAAGCGGGGCACCCGAAGCGCGCTCACGGGAAACGAGACGGCGAGCGCCGAACTGCAGATCCCAGAGGTAGCGGTCAAGGAACATAGCATTGAACTGGGCGGTGCGGCCCGGCTCCAGCCGCTCCTTGAGATCCTTGAGATGGGTTGCCAGAACTTCTTCAGTCACCTGACCGCCACCGGCAAGCTCCACCCAGTGACCAGCGTTCGCGGCAGCTGCCACGATCTCGGCATCCACGGTGGTGGGGGTCATGCCACCCAGCATGATGGGCGAGCGGCCCGTCAGGCGGGAGAAGGCGGTGTCGAGGACACGGTTGCCACGGATAGTGGCTAGCTTGGGAAGGTACTGCGACCAATCCTCGGAGGTAACCACGCGAGCCTGGCCAGAAACCAGCTCGTCGCGAGCAGGAGCGGTGCCTGCATCCACGTAGGAAATACCGGTGCCTGCGAGATTCTCCGTGGTGATGCGCTGAAGATTACCCGGGCCAAAGTCGATGACGTACCCCTCGGAAGACTCAAGCGCGGCGATGGCCTCGGCCACCTCGGCGCTCCAGTCAAGATGGTCGGTCAGCACGGCGCGGGTGAGGTAGTCGGCGTTCTCCACGTGCAAATCGCAGTGAGCAGCCCACTCTTCCACCAGGCCAACGGCCGGGGCGAGGATATGCGAATGGAACGGCGCATCCACATCAAGGAATTCGGTGATTGGGCTCAGCGGAGCGCCACCGGTCTTCTTGGCGGCGCGCTCAGCAGCGGAAGCATCGGCTTCACGTCCGAGCTCCTCAACGAGCAGCTCCAGGTCAGCCGGACGTCCGGAGATGACGACGGCGCTGTGCGAGTTGATAATCGCAACATCTACATCGAACTGGTCAGCAAGCTTCTCGAGCAAGTCACGCGGCACGCCACGCACCGAAAGCATCGAGGTGGCTTCCACGAGGCGCTCGGCGTCCGACTCACGCGTCACCTTGGTGGCAGCGGCGCCGATGAGGCGAGCCAGAGCAAGAACACCGGCCGGGTCATTGGACGAGAGCATCGCGGCAGCGAGCACACCCTGGGAGTGGCCAATGACGCGGGCCGGCTCGGAGGACAGGGTGTCAGCCACATCAAGGGAGGCGCCGTACTGGGCCAGAAGAATACCGGGGACGGAAGCGAAAGCTTCACCGGTCGCCGTCGTCGCGCCAAAACGGCCGAGCAGGTCAAGACGGCCCGCACCAATGACGGTGAGATCGGGCATCACGGCGGCGAGCAGAGCTTCAGCCTTATCGTCGAGACCGGCGAGGGTCTCGGAAATCTTCGAATCGCGCGTCAGCTCATCAAGCTCGCGGCGCCACGGGGAGGACTGGCCAGCAAACTGCAGGATCCAGGGAGCCCCGGAACTGATCGCTTGGGTTACGGAAGTCATGTTTAGTCTTTCCTCAGGGTTCTAATCTGTTTGGTCGTGCAGTCTGCAATCACATCGGCATGTTGCCGTGGCGACGCGTTCCGGGATGGGTACGGTCCTTGGTGCGCAGCACGCGCAGGGCCGAGACGATAGTGGAGCGGGTGTCCTCGGGAGTGATGATGGCATCAAGCTCACCGCGGGCAACCGAAAGATAGGGATTGACGTTCTCGCGGGTGTAGGCGTCGGAAAGTTCCTTGTGAACAGCGGCAACGTCGCGCCCCTCAGCCTTGGCCTTAGCGAGCTCGCGGCGGCCGGTGATAGCCACAGCGCCGTCGGCACCGAGCACGGCGATTTCCGCGCCGGGCCAGGCAAAGTTCATGTCGCCGCCGAGCGCCTTAGAGCCCATAACGATGTAGGCGCCGCCGTAGGCCTTACGCAGGACCACGGTCACCAGCGGCACGGACGCGTTGGCGTAGGACCAAATGAGCTTGGCACCGCGGCGGATAATGCCAGCCTGCTCTTGCTCGGTTCCGGGACGGTATCCCGGCACGTCCACAAGGGTCACAACAGGCACGTTGAAGGCATCGCAGAATTGCACGAAACGCCCGGACTTCTCCGAGGCGTCCACGTCTAGGGTGCCGGCCTCGTGCAGTGGCTGGTTGGCCACGATGCCCACGGACTCGCCATTGAAGCAGGCGAAGCCCACAACGATGGAAGGTGCGAACAGCTCCTGGACCTGCACGAACTCACCGTAATCGACGAGGTGACGGATGACCTCCACCATGTCGTAAGGCTGCTTCGAGGACTCGGGAACCAGCGCCGCAATGGACTGGGCGTTGATGAGATCCTCCGGGCCCTCCTCGTAATCCCAGCGGCGGGCCGGGGCATCACAATTGGAGGGCAGGTAGGTGAGCAGCGCGCGAGTGTAGTCGAGCGCGTCAGCCTCGTCCTCGGCCTGGTAGTGGGCCACACCAGACTGGAAGTTGTGCACGGCGGCGCCACCCAGATCGGCAAACGAGACTTCCTCACCGGTGGTGGCACGCACCACATCCGGGCCGGTCACGAACATGTGGGCGTGTTCGCGGGTCATGACAATGAAGTCCGTGAGAGCCGGGCAGTACACGGCACCGCCGGCGCAGGGGCCAACGATGACGGAAATCTGCGGGATCACGCCGGAGGCCTCGACCGTCTTGCGGAAAATGCGACCGTACTGGCTGAGGGCAACCACACCTTCCTGGATGCGCGCGCCGCCAGAATCGAGCATCGCCACGATCGGAATGCGCAGCTCCAGGGCCTTGTCCATGAGCGAGATGATCTTGTCACCCTCGGCCTCACCAAGTGTTCCGCCAGCGATGGAGAAGTCCTGTGCGTACACGGCTACCGGACGGCCATCGACCTGACCAATACCGGTGACGACGGCGGCACCCAGGAAGCCGGCAGCCATATTGCCACCAACGAACTGGCCCATCTCCATGAACGAACCCTCGTCCACAAACATGGCGATGCGTTCACGCGCGGTGTTCTTCTCTTTGGCGTGCTGGCGCTCTTGCGCTCGCGTTTCGGCCTTCTCGGCCAGAGAGTTCTGGTAGGCAGCAAAGTCCGCGCGGTTAATGACGCGCGACGTGTTGTCAATGGTCTGCGATTCATCCGGCAGGCCACGCACACCACGGTTGCTCGTTGAGCTGGTAGGGATCGACATCAGTTTTCCTCCTCGGCGCGCGCCACGCGGACGAGCGGCTGGTAGGCGGATACATTCTGACCACCCTCGACGACGACGTCCGTCACGGTGCCGTCGTACGGGGCGTACACATAGCTCTCCATCTTCATGGATTCAAGGATGACAAGCAGGTCGCCTTCCTTGACCTTGGCACCCTCTTCCACGCAGACGCGCACCACAATCGCCTGAATCTGCGAGTTGACCATGCCGGTGGAATCGACTTGCTCTCCGGCAGCGGCCTCGGAGCGGGCGCGGGCGGCACCGCGCAGCGGCTGCTGCCCGCGCGGGCGCGGGTTCGACCCGCCGTTGCCAGCGCCAAGCATGGCGCGGGGAACGGTCAGTTGCATGCGCTTGCCGTCCAGTTCCACCACGAAAGTGGCGCGTTCCTCGGCCGGCTGGGTCGCTGTTGCGGGGGCCGGTGCGGCTGCCGCGCCGTTGGTGGCGGCCTCGGTGACCTTCTCGGGCAGCACGACGTCCTCAAACCAGCGGGTGGAGATCGGATGGCCCGCAAACTCGGGCATCGAAATGACCTCGGAGTATAGCGCGGCTGGAGTGGCCACACCCTCAACCTGCATCTCGGCGAGTGCGCGGCGGGAGCGGGCGATGGCCTGCTCACGGTCTGGCGCGGTGACGATCAGCTTGGCGAGCATCGGATCAAATCCAGCGGTGACGACGTCGCCCTCAACAATGCCCGACTCCACACGCACACCGTGGCCAAGCGGCCAACGCAGGCGGTTGATGGCACCGGTGGAGGGGATCATGCCGTTGCCGGGATCCTCGCAGGTGATGCGGAACTCGAAGGAGTGGGCACGGGCGGCGGGAACCTCGGAGAGCATCTGACCGGAAGCGATAAGGACCTGCTCGCGCACCAGATCGAGGCCGGTGACCTCTTCAGAAACGGTGTGCTCCACCTGCAGGCGCGGGTTTACTTCGAGGAAGTTGACACGGCCGTCCGGTTCGACGAGGAATTCAACGGTGCCGAGGCCCACGTAACCCACCTCGTTGAAGAGGCGCTTCGACCAGTCGGAGAGAATGGCCAGCGAATCGCCAGGCAGTTCGGGGGCCGGAGCCTCTTCGATGAGCTTCTGGTTGCGGCGCTGCACCGAGCAGTCGCGAGTGGAGATAATGGCGAAGTTGCCGTGGCTATCGCGAGCGCTCTGGGTCTCGACGTGGCGAGCAGACTGAATGAAGCGCTCAACGAAGTAGCCCTCCGAATCGTCGCCGTGCGCGGCGAAGAAGTGATCCAGGTCGGCGTCGCTGAAAATTGCGGTAATGCCGCGTCCGCCGCCGCCGTCGGCCTTCTTGGTAACGATCGGGTAGCCATGCTGGCCCACGAACTCCGCGATGGCCTCGCGGCCAGACACCGGGTCGGAAATACCGGGAACGGGCTGAACCCCAACAGACTCAGCGAGGCGGCGAGCCTGGATCTTGTCACCGAGACGTGTGAGAACCTCGGGATCCGGGCCGATCCACACGATCCCCGCAGCCTGAACAGCGGCGGCGAACTCGGGGATCTCCGAGAGGAAACCGTAACCGGGATGAACGGCGTCGGCACCGGAGCGCACGGCCACATCCAGCAGCTTCTCAATGTTCATGTACGTCTCCGCGTACGATTCGCCGCCGAGAGCGTAGGCCTGATCGGCCTGAGTCACGAACTGAGCGTCGCGATCCGAGTCCGAATACACGGCCACCGATTCAATGCCCATGTCGCGTGCCGTGCGAATGACGCGCAGCGCGATCTCGGCACGATTGGCCACGAGAATTCGAGAGATCATGGTGCCTTCCTTAGGAGTGACGGGCCGTATCCAACAGGGAGACCTCGCCTGAACTCACAACCACGACGCCCTCATCGGTGAGCACCTGGAGTGAGCCGTCGGCAAGAATCGCCTGTCCGGTCCCATGGATAGGGGTATTGCGCGGGCGACCGACGGTCACACCGGGCCGCAGCGTCTCGCAACAAGAATTGATTTCGCCAAGGATGCCCGCGGTTTCGGGATTTCCTTCGGCGGTTATAAACGCTTCAATCCGGGTGCGAAGCCCGGCAATCCACGCCGCCATGACGTCATCGCGGCTCGGCACGGGAAGACCGGCTGTGAGCAGCGACGCGGAGGTCGGCGTGGGAAGTTCATCTGCGGTGAGGGACAAGTTGAGTCCCATCCCGACGACGGCGAAAATCTGGCCGTCACGCTCCCCCACGTATTCGCCAATAATTCCGGCAACCTTGCGAGGTTCAGGGGTGAGAAGCACGACGTCGTTCGGCCACGAGATCAGCGCGGCGCCCTGTCCGGTAGTTGTGCCGGAGGTGCCCGTGGTATCAGTCGGCGTGGTGGCGAGCGGGGACGTATCCGTCGTCGTAGAAGCGGCGCGAGTTGTTGTCTCAACAGCAGCGCGGGCGGCAGCTCCCCCAATGAGGGTGAGCCATCCGATCTGGTCGCGGAGGCTTGCGGGCAGGGCAAGAAGCACGCTGATGAGGATCGATCGTCCAGTAGCCGAGTACCACGGGCGGCCCACGCGGCCGCGGCCGGCCGTCTGATTGTCAGCGATAAGTGCGGTGAACGGCTGCGCGGCTGTATCAGTACGCCAGAGGCCCGCGAGGTCGTCCTGGGTGGAGGCGGTAAGTTCGGTGTGAAGGAGAACGGAGGCTTGGGCCCGCGTCAATGGGAAAGCGATGGCATCCTTGCCACCGCCGAGCTCTACATTGTGCGACTCTTGAGCCACTCACTCCCCCTCACGATCTGTCGAAAAGAACCTTACGCTTCAGTAGGTTACCGTACGGTAGCGTAAGTTACGCGATGTGTGTCGCGTGTCATCGGAGTGTTTCGATAATGTTTCGAAGCAAATTGGCGGCGTTGTCACAGGTTTTAGCCTAACAGAAGCCAGCCTGTTGACCAGCGTTTTCGTTGAGTTCGTAAGGTTTGTGAGGAAACTTTGGGCTAGCCGGTTACTTTCTATGGGATGGCAAGGGGGACCCGGGCACCGCTACCCTCACGGAAAATTCATCCTGTGGGTGGATACGGGTTCGCGACGCGTCTCGCAATACCGGACTCACACCCTATGAACCGGCACGGTTATCGCCTTATCCGCAGAGCAACGCGACTACTTAACTTTCACCCTGCTGTCGCCAGGCCTGTTGCACATCATTTTCATATTCCACCCGACAGTCCCGCCGATGTTCGTCCCAGAACTCCGAACCGGCCCGCTCATCGGAAAACTTTGTGTAGTCGATATTCACCGTGTAGCCAAGCTGGCCATTCGTCCGCATGGCCTCTGCAATCTGGAGCTGCTACTAAGCTGACTGAACCAGTCAAGGTTCGTGCAACCAGTCAAGGTTCTGAATTCGAAAAAGCTTTACTAGTTGCCAAAAGTATGACTGGACCAATTAAAGGCGCCCGTTCAACTTAAAGGGCGGGTCCGTTGAACGGACCCGCCCTTCCGGCGAACTATGAAGTTCTGCGTTACCTACTCAGCAACCACTCACTTGATCAGGCCGAGGGCACGAACGGCGTCGAGTTCCTCCTGGGCAGCCTTGATGTTGTGGTCGATACCGGCGCGGGTGCGCTCGGAGACCTCCAGGCCGTCCACGACCTTCCACTCGCCGTTCTCAACAACAGCCGGAACACCGAAGATGAGGCCCTCGGGAATGCCGTAGTGCGAACCGTCCTGGTACAGACCCGGGGTGACCCAGTCACCCTCAGTAACGCCGTTGACCCAGTTGTACACATGGTCAATAGCGGCCGACGCAGCCGACGCAGCCGAGGAAGCTCCACGAGCCTCAATAATGGCGGCGCCACGCTTGGCGACGGTAGGAACGAAGTAGTCCTCGAGCCAAGCGGCATCGACCAGCTCGGAGGCTGGCTTGCCGCCGACGGTGGCGTAGGAGACATCCGGGTACTGATCGGCGGAGTGGTTGCCCCACACGACCATCTTCTTGATGTCGGCAACAGCAGCGCTAGTCTTGGCTGCGAGCTGCGAGATAGCGCGGTTGTGATCCAGGCGCATCATGGCGGTGAAGCGCGAGTTCGGAACGTCCGGAGCGGATTGCATGGCGATGACGGCGTTGGTATTTGCGGGGTTGCCCACCACGAGCACCTTGACATCGTCGGCAGCGTTGTCATTGATCGCCTTGCCCTGGGGGCCGAAGATGCCACCGTTAGCCTCGAGCAGATCGGCTCGCTCCATGCCCTTGGTGCGAGGACGAGCGCCAACGAGCAGGGCAACGTTGGTGCCGTCGAACGCCTTGTCCAGCTCGGAGTACACGTTGACCGAATCAAGTAGCGGGAATGCGGAGTCATTGAGCTCCATCGCGGTGCCCTCGGCAGCCTTGACTGCCTGCGGGATCTCCAGGAGATTCAAGCGAACCGGAACATCCGGGCCCAGCAACGCGCCGGAAGCAATACGGAACAGGAGTGCGTAGCCGATATTGCCAGCGGCTCCAGTAACAGTGACGGTAACAGGCGTACGAGCCATGCGTTGAACTCCTTCGAGTTGGTCTATTGGGCTGCTTCGCCCACGCCCTCCAGCCTAGCCGTTTCGTCTCCGCAGTGAAGGACCCAAAGGCCCAAAACGCCGTGCATGTGTGCAGTACGCCACTGCACGATTTCTCGTTCACCCACTTTGGTTCTCGCTCACCCACTTTTGGCAAAGATATTTGACGACAACGGCGCCCCACCCCATCGACAAGTAGACCCGGCACTCTGGCAAACATAGGTGGCCTCCCAGCGGCAAGCTGTGCCGTATACGGCGCGGGATGTCACTCTGGGGGCCACTTCGGAAACACACCCTAGGATCCATACGCACTCAGCAGTCCCCCACCTACGAGGAAGGGCCGGGACACCCACGGCATCCCGGCCCTTTCTCTGCGACTATTTACGCGCCATCAGCATTCGCCCACAGCACGCGTCAACTATCGACACCTCGCCAGCCAATTACTTCCGGTTCGCACGGTAGTAGGCAATGAGCGCCTTGGTAGACGGGTCCTGAGCGGCAAGTGCGTCCTCGTCACCGGCGATGGCAGGTCCAAGCTCGTTCGCCATCTGCTTGCCGAGCTCGACGCCCCACTGATCGAAGGAGTCGATACCCCACACGATGCCCTGGACGAAGGTGATGTGCTCGTAGAGCGCGATGAGCTGACCCAGAACATTCGGGGTCAGGGCCGGAGCCATGATCGAGGTGGTGGGCTTGTTACCCGGGAACACCCGCGCCGTCACGATTTCCTCGCGCGTACCCTCGGCGCGCACTTCGTCGGCGGTCTTGCCGAGTGCCAACGCCTTGGTCTGGGCGAAGAAGTTGCCGAGGAATAGCTCGTGCTGGTCCACGTCGCCATCGGCCAGCGCGTACTGCGGGTTGGCGAAGGCGATGAAATCACCCGGAATGAGCTGCGTGCCCTGATGAATCAGCTGGTAGAAGGCGTGCTGGCCGTTGGTGCCGGGCTCGCCCCAGAACACTTCACCGGTCTCAGTCACCACGTCACTGCCATCCCAGCGCACGCGCTTACCATTGGACTCCATGGTGAGCTGCTGCAGGTAAGCGGGGAAGCGGTGGAGGTACTGCGAGTAGGGCAGCACCGCGTGCGTCGTGGCCTTAAAGAAGTTGACGTAGAGAACGTTGAGCAGGCCCATGATTAGCGGCACGTTCTTCTCGGCCGGAGCCTCAGCGAAGTGACGGTCCATGATGTTGAATCCGGCGAGGAAGTCGGCGAAGTTCTCCGGGCCTAGGGCCAGCACCAGCGAGGTTCCCACGGCGGAATCCACGGAGTAGCGGCCACCGACCCAGTTCCAGAAGCCAAAAGCATTGGCCGGATCGATGCCGAACTCGGCCACCTTCTCCAGGTTGGTGGATACCGCGATGAAGTGCTTGGCCACCGCACC
>RRZT010243692.1_pt1 | contig 16504 bp, 12 predicted proteins | sample 2165551 | NCBI WGS metagenome assembly RRZT01 (sample SAMN10456910, study PRJNA506462) | wastewater metagenome | biome: wastewater; feature: sludge; material: wastewater sludge; isolation source: wastewater sludge with Escherichia coli K12::gfp cells carrying plasmid... | place: USA: Moscow, Idaho...
CTTCTAAACCACCAACCGTTTCTGTTAATAAGGTGATTTTTTGTTGATTGATTTGAGAACTCAACTCTGTTGCTGGTCTAAAACTATTTGCCATAGAACAATTTGTCATCCAAAAAGTAGCATAAGTATGTCCAGAATTTTCAACAGGCTCTATGATAACGTAGTTAACATCATCTTTTAATTCGCGGTTTGCATGATCAACTTTTATCATCAAACCTTTCATTTTACCAGAAATTTCTCCTAAAATATCTTTTACTTTATCACGATTGAAAATAGAGAATGCAGCAACCTCATCACGTAATAATTCCATCACATTTGATAATAAATCAACGGCGTTACGTTCGTTAAAGCGCTCCATTCCACCTTTTCTTACGGTGTACAAACCTTTCTCAAGATTGTTTGTTGGAGTAAAAGGAATTTCTGTATATTTTTTTCCTAATTCGTCAATTACTTCATCAACAAATAAGAAATACTCATTTTCTTCAGTCTCTAACGGAATATTATTTCCCATTATGTCTAAATTGTATTCTGTTTTCTTCCAACCTCTGTTGTAAATAGGAAAAGTATTGAGTGAAAACTGAAAATTTTCTAAAATTTCTTGGTTAAATTGTGGAGGAAATTCTAAAGTCAACCAAATTAATTTTCGTCCTTTATATTCATTCAATACAGGATTAGAAGGATCTATTTCTGTTGGTAAAGCTGATAAATCTTTCAAAATATTTTTGTCAAAACCACTTATTTCTATAAAGCGTTCGTTGTAAATATTTTTGATATCTTCTTTTAATTTGAAATAAATTGATTGTTCTCTAAATAAACCTTCATATCCGTGCGTATCTTCAAGTGTTGGATAAGTTTTTCCGGCAGAAACTTCTAATTCTAAATCATTACAAGACACCTTGATATGCGGTAACAAACGATACACGAAATCAATGTGTTCAAACGTTGGGTTAGAACAATAAAAGCTTAAATATTCAGGAAAAATCTCTGAAGAATAATTCGTTACATCAATTGCAATTTTTAGTTTTCGATAATTCTCAATACTATTATTAATACGACTTATCGGAATTTTATTTAATTGCTCATCAATACTATAAATTGTATTTCCAGCTAACATCAATACTGTTTGTGCATTGATTAACTCAATGTGATCAATTGGTGTAAATGGAATTGATAATTGTTTATCCGATTGTACTTTTTTGAAAGAATTAAGATGTTTTTTTATAAAAAACTCTGAATGATCTAATAAAATTTCTCTGTCCTCTTCCGGATGCGCAAACGCAATTGCGTGTGCAGGATTTGGATGCGTATATTTTGCAGGTGTTAATAATCGTGCCAGTTTCTCTAAAATACGACCATTTACATTCTGAATTTCGTTATTTGCCTTGAAAACTTCTGTGCTAAAAGCATCAATAAGTAATTTAACAACAGGGTCTAAAGCCTGTACATTTTTTACACCCCATAGTTTTGTTGCATTTTGCAACATTCGGGCTTTAATTGATTCTTTGGAATATATTTGTTGGTTTAGGTTCATGGTTATTTAAAAAAGTTAATCAATCGACATTGGACTAAGAAAAAGTTCGGTTGTGAAGTTATAATTCTCGTTTGTCGACTCTAATTTTGCATTAATCCCTATTTTTACTTTTTTCTTTACTTCTGTAAAACCTTTCGTTTCATAGTCGTGTTCTACATAAGTTATATGTGCCTTTATATTAGGCTGAATCAATCTTGGTTCGTAATCTTGAATTTGACGAATTAAACTTTTAATGAAAATATTTTCCCACATAACAGTACTAACTCCATTATCAAATTCTACATCCCAAACATCATTTCCGTAGTTTTCGTCGTATCTATTTTCGCCTTTTTTTGTTGTAATAAGCAACATAATGTTCTGTGCAATGCTTTCAAAAACATCACAAGTTTCGATTTGTCCGTTGCTTGCCATTAGGTTTAATGGTCTAAAAGGTAGTTTGTAGTTCGAGTTATCCATTATAAGTTTAGATATAAAAGATTGATTGTTTTAAATTACTTCTTTTTAATAAGAAATACTAATTTAATTTTTAAAATTTAGCGATTGTGTAAGAATTTCGTCTTGATTAAGCGTAAAAACTGTCATCAAATTATTTGGAAGAAATAACATACTTTCTCCAGATTTTGACAATTCACCCTTAATATTTTTATTCCATCTTAACAAATCATTTTCGTTGATATTCAAGAATTTAGCGATAACCTCAAGATTATAAGCCGAATTTATTTGTGTCGAAGAAAGACTAAAATCTATTTTTTCGGGTACAAATGGTTTATAAACCATCACTGCGCCACCACTCGATGTACCATAATAATCGTCCAAAACTTCACTTAATTCGCCCGAAGCATAGCTTGCATTTAGGTATTTCTGAACGTGATTAATCGTTTCGTTTGGTAAAAATTGGTAAAAGTCTGTGTATTTTTTTGACCCAGCTCTGTCCATTGCTTTTTGCACATTTCCTTCGCCACAATTATATGCTGCAACTACAGTTATCCAGTTGCCATATTTGTTATAAAGGTTAGTCAACGAGCTTGTTACTGCTTTTGTGCTTCTGTAAATGTCAGAACGATCTTTTTCTGTCAATCCATATTCGCTTGCATGAGCTGTCATAAATTGCCAAACACCTTTTGCACCTGCGGTAGAAATAGTATTTGGATTAAAATGAGACTCAATGAAAGCTAAATTTTTCAAGTGTCTTGGTAATCCTTTTTCTTGTAAAGAATATTCTATAAATGATACAACTTCTTTGTTGTTGTTGATCACATTTTTGTACCGTTTTACGCTATTTTCCGATGTGTCTGTTGCTCCTAAACTTTGAGCATTCATACAAAAGGGAATTGCTGCGAGAGCAATAACGAATAAATTTTTTAACATAGTAAGTAGAGAGGTTATGTTTTATTTTTTAGTATCCGAAATTTTCCATTTAAGTTCTTGATTCTTTTTGTTCAAATCCAGATTGATCGTTTGTCCAGCTTTTACCTCTTCGCGAACAATCATTTTTGAAATTGGACGTGCAATCTGAGTTCTAATTACACCAGAAATTTGTCTTGCTCCATATTTGCTACTAAAACCGTTTGTAGCCAAATGTTTGATCGCTTCTTTAGAAATCGATAATTCCATATTCATACGAGATAACGAATTAACCAATGATTTTAATTGAATAGAGAAAATCATTTCTGCCATTTCTTCTGTAATTGGAGCAAACGGAATAATTTCTGTAATACGAGCTAAAAATTCGGGTCTAAAACGTCCTGAATCTGTCATTATTTTCATCAAATTAGAAGGAGCTGGAATTTCTTTTCTTTCGAAATATTTCACGATTTCTTCACTTCCTATATTTGAAGTGAAAAGGATCAATGAATTACTGAAATCGCCTTCTTTTCCTAATTTATCATGCACTTTTCCTTCGTCCATAATTTGTAAGAAAACGTCAAAAACAGAAGTGTGCGCTTTCTCAATTTCATCAAATAATACAACCGAATAAGGTTGTTGACGAATTTTATTTACTAACATTCCACCTTCTTCGTAACCTACATAACCAGGAGGTGCTCCGTATAATAAAGCTGCAGAATGTTCTTCTTTAAACTCTGACATATCGAAACGAATCATTGCTTTTTCGTCATTAAATAACAATTCTGCAATAGATTTCGCTAATTCGGTTTTTCCTGTTCCAGTAGGACCAAGTAAAAAGAACGAACCAATTGGTTGTCCTGGTTTGTTCAACCCACTTCGGTTTTCGATAATTGCATCCGAAAGAATTTTCAATGCGTGGTTTTGACCAACCACACGATTTGTTAATAAATCTTCCATATTCAGTAATTTTTCTTTCTCTTGCGATTGAATTTTACCAATAGGAATATTAGTTTTAGCCGCCATTACAGCTGCCATCTCCATTTTACCAACTTTTTCTCTTTTTACGGCTGCGTGTTGTATAAGTTCATCAAAGGTAGAATCGATAATTTTTTCGATTTCTTCAATACTCATTTTATTATCCAAAACATGTTGTTCTACAAGCGAACCCCATAAAATAGGACTTAGTTTATTCTTTAATAAATTATATTGCCAAATTAATTCGTCTACCTTAAACTCATCATTTGATAAATCTTCTTTTAAGGTTTCATAATTCTTTTTCCAATCCGCTAATTCTTTCTCAGATAATTCATCTAACATTTTGATAGAAGCCATTGTTCTATCTAATAAATCAATTGCAGAATCGGGTAGTTTTTTACCTTTTGCATAACGTTTTGCTAAACGAATACACTCTGGTAAAGCTGTTTTGTCAACTTCTATTTTGTGATGATTGGTATAGCCATCTAACAAAACTTCGATCATTTTAACACATGTTGCATCGTCTGGTTCTTCGACAACTAAAACCTCGAAACGACGATCAAAAGCGCGTTCTGGTTCAATTATTTTACGGTATTCTTCTTGTGTTGTAGCGCCAATTACAGTAATTTCTCCACGAGCTAATTCAGGCTTCAGAAGATTTGCAACATTACCTGCTGTTCCTTTTGGATCGAGAAGTGAATGAATTTCATCAATAAATAAAATCGCTTTATTCATTTGTTTACATTCGTTGATCACTTTTTTTAGACGATCTTCTATCTCACCTTTATAAGATGTTCCGGCAAGCAAAGATCCTGTGTCTAATTCTAATAATGTTGCTTCTTGCAACATTTCTGGTACATTAGAGTTGTTTATTTCATTCGCGAAACCTTCTATTAAAGCTGTTTTACCAACACCAGGCTCGCCAACAATAATTACGTTTGGTTTTGTACGACGACAAAGAATTTCGACTAAATTTCTTAATTCTTTATCACGTCCAACAATATTGTCTAATTTACCATCTTTAGCTTGTTGAGTTTTATCTATACAATAACTATTAATAGATGGAAATTTTGAATTATCAAGAGTTGTATTTCCTAAAAGTTGTTCTTCTACAGAAGTTATTTTACCATCATCATTTCTGAAAAGATTAATAATTTCATGTTCTCTTAATGGTAAAGATTTCAATTCTTGTGTCGTGTAAGCAACATTTGCTTTCGTAATACTTGCTAATAAACAGATAGGAGAGATCTCGTCTAAGCCTAATTTTACACGAATTTCGTCTGCTTCTTCTAAAATGGTGTCTATTTGATCATCTGGAAGTGCTTCGTTCGGTAAATGAGCTGTTTTTGGGTATTCTTCGATTCGTACATCAGCCCAGTCGTAAATATAATTGGGATCTTTATCAATTGAAGTTAAAAAATCTCTAAGACCAATGTCTTTGTGCATTAGTGCCATCATTAGATGAGATGGACCATAGGTTGCATTGTAATTTTCTCTTGCGATAGATTGCGCAATATGAAAAATCTGTTTAATAGTATCGTTACTTATTAAAACACTCATAAAGTAAAATTAGGTTAGTAGATAAAATTGATGAAGTATGAGCTTCTCAACTTTAGTTTCAAAGCTACAATTATTTTTTAGAAATAAAAACAATATATTAATTTTCAAAATCTTACTTATACTGCGAGTTTTTTTTTATATTAGCCTAAATTTATATTCTCTACCTAACCATGAATACTAAATCTGCAATGATTACGAAGTTTTCTATTGCTGAAAATGACTTTTATTTTAAACAGTTTTTAGTAAAAATGCTTCAAGAAAATCCATTTTACGAAATCGTGAGTGATTGTAATAATGGAAGTGAATTGATAAATAGACTCTATCGAAAACAAGAAGATGTGTTTATTATCAATCTTTTTATGCCAATTATTAGTGGTGTAGAAGCCATTAAAATTATTCGAAAAACGAATAATACTACGCCAATTTTGACCTATTCTTCGACTTATCAAGAGGATATGGCTGATTTACTAACCGATATTCCGAATGTCTATTATTGCCAAAAAAACAGTATTATTATTAAAGATATTCTGAGCAATTGTATTTTGAACAAGAATACTGATTACGAAGATTATAAAAAAGAATGGGCTGGACAATCTTTAGCGGTGAAGGATTATATGGCTCGTCAGCAAGAAAACCAACAAGAATTATCTGTAACAGAAATTCAGATAATTAAACTTTGTTACGAAGGTTTTAGTAACAAAGAAATTGGTGATCGGATTAACCTAAGTGGTCGAACCGTTGATACATATATTAATAGACTAACGGAACGGCTTGAATTGAAAAGTAAAATAGATTTAATCCGATATTGTGTTGAACACGGCTACTACAATACAAGTATATAAACTCTAATCTAAAACATAATGACTACTACTGGCCAACAAAAACTAAACAAAAAAGACGTAAGAAAAGGAACACTGCATTTCTTTTTATCCTTTATTATCTTGTGTTTTTTCTCTTTTTTTTCAATCTTTTTATTTTTTAAAAGCTCTGAAGTTCAGAAAGATGATATACAATCTGAGTTAGAACATTACCGCAATATAATCAGCCGTAATGATATTTTGAAATCTAAATTAGATACTGTTTACATCAAAATGGATAAGCTTTCGAAAAAACAAGTTGAAAACGAAATATTTCTACGTAACTCTTTGGTCAGAGATATAAAAGAATGCCAAATTGTGATGGGAGAAGATAGTATAAAAGAGTTTAAACAATATGCTGCTTTAGTTCGTAATCTTAGAAAGATTGTCGAATTTAAAAGTGAAATGATGACGACAACTCATGAAGAAGAGATTGCTTTACGAGATTTGAAAGAATGTAATAGTAAAGTTACGGAACTGAATAAAATTTTATCTCGATATACTCAATAACCACTAAATAAACATCTATGCAAGTACAAATTACATTATCAAAAAAGGAGAAAAGACATTATTTTTCTTATCTATTAGCTATGTTATTCTTTGTTTCGATTTTGTTGACAGTTGTTTTTATCAAAAATTTTGAGTCACCATTTACAAATCGAGATTTTATTACCATACAAACTCTTAACGAAAAAAATAAGTTTGACGAACAACAGAATTTAGCACAACCAATTCTGGACAGTACTTTTGTTAAAATTGACAAACTTAAATTAGACAATAGAAATTCGTTGAAGGGCTATGAATTAGAGAATAGCATTAGTGATATTGCGAATTATTTTGAATTGAGTTCTACAAAAGATCAACGAAAAGATTCTTATTTATTGGTTGCCAAATACTACAAAATGTATTTAGACGATAAAAAGTTTGAAGCAATTAGAAAGGACAATGTAGGGATCTATAAAAAACAATTCGAAGAATGTTCAATCGGATATCAAACTAAACAACAGCAAATTATTCAGTTATCAAATAAATAGAATAATCATTTTTTTATTATAATCAATCAACTAAAACTTACCAAAGGATGAATTACATTCAGAAAAACAAAACGAATATAATGATTGGAGTTACGGCATTATCCGTAATAGGAATATTATTGTATCTGTGGTTTCAGAACAGAAATAATATAAATTCAGAAGATATAAATGCACAAGTTTATCCAAATACGATTAATGTTGGAGATTCATTAATTTTTAAAGATAATACTAATAATGCAAAAACAGTAAAATGGGATTTTGGTGACGGTTTTACATCTGATGATAAAAGTGGTGTACACTTTTTTAAGAAACCAGGTTATTACCAAGTTAATGTTTTGATTAACAATAAATATCCTAAGACTTTTCCTATTTTGGTGTCTACTAAAGTAATAACTGATGATACAGGTGTTATAACACCTACTATAATAGAAGCGCCGTCTGAAGTTTTACAATTAGCAAATGTATTATTTACAACGAACAATACAACAGCTAAGGAGTTTAGATGGAAGTTCGGAGAAACAGGAGGAATAGATTCATTTGATCGTAATCCTTCTTATTCGTATAAAAAACCAGGAGATTATCTTGTTACTTTATATACAAATGAACAAGTTGAAGGAATAACACATCGTATTAAAGTGATTAAAACTGTTGGAATAATAGAGACTGGTCCTATTGTTCCGAAGGTTGAAGTAGATCCTACAATTGCAATTAACAACGATTTTAAATATCATTTACAACAAATTGCAAATGGGAAAGACTTTAATGAGCATTATAACTATTTGTTACGTACATATTTATGTAATAAAGACAATGCGCAAGTTGTTGCAAACGATAAAAATGGAAATTTCTATTACTATACTACTGGTTTACAGTTTGATAAAAACAATGCAATCAATGAAGTGAGTGTTACTTTAGATAAAAACATCAATTGTGTAATAAAAGTAGAAGTAAAACAAAGTAAATAATAACCACCTATGAAAAAAATAATCTTACCATTAACACTTGTACTTCTTACATCTAATTTTTTAACAAGTTGTAGTGTTAAATTACCTGCCCAACGAACGCCAAATCAATCTGTCTATGGTTTTATAGAAGAAACTAAAGTGATTGACGGTTTTCCGAAAAAAAATAGTCCGTGGGTTGTGATCTCTGACCGTGAAAATAATACGGTTTATGTAGATAAAAGTGATCAAAAATCACCAAAAGAAATTAAATTTCTTGAACCATTATTGGTCCTTAATTACAAAAAATCATCTGGTTTAGTAAAAGTAGCAGAGTATGTTTCTGATGCTATGATGAAAAAAATATCTCGAAAATCAATCAAGTCATATGGTTGGATTCCGAAGGATCAATTATTGTTATGGACGAGTGCTTTAAAAAATCAAGATAATGGTTTTACAGTAAAAGCATCTTTAGTACCTAATAATATGGATGTAATAAAAACAGGAGATAAGTATTTATCAAATGACTCTGTACTCGTTTATGCATCGCCAACATTAACACAAGCAACTAAAAAGAAACTGCCTATTGGTCAATTAGTTTACATTTACAAACAATCTGAGAATAATAAACGTTATTTAATCGGTAAATCTCCTGAAATTAATATTGATAGCTACGAAGACAATGTATATGGTTGGGTAAGCTCTAATATGGTTTCTTACTGGGGAGAAAAATCTGCGATAAAAGTAGCAAATAGAGAAAATTATGATTCGATTGTAAATAAAATTGCAATCAATAGAGTTGTTACAGATCCATCAAATAGAAATAATTATCTATTAAAGAATATTTATTCTGAAAAACCATTGGAACGCATTATTCCTGTTTCATTAAAAGATGCTGAACAAACGGAAAAAAGCAAGTTAAAATATTATGCAAATGTATTAGATTACAGCAAAAACTTTGTTTATAACGTTGCTGGTAAACAGATGTTTTATGACCGATACAAAGACATCATTTCAGAAAACAAGAACTTAAACGTTGTATTTACATTAGACATTAGTGCACAAAATGCAAAGAGTGGAGCGATTGCGAAATCTGTTTTTCAAGATTTTCAGGTTAAACTAAATAATTTAAGTTACTACAAAAACATCAAATATGGTGTTGTGTTGTATAAAAATAATACTTGTGGAGATAATTTAGCGGTTTCAGAATTATCGGATAATTTAGATGTAATTTCTAAATTTATTGATACTAAATCGAAAGAAATGAAATGTAATGGACCAAGTGGACAGCCTTATCAATTAGGTTTAGCTGCAGCTGGTAGTTTGTTAAGTAATTATCCTGATCAAACAAATGTTGTTGTAGCAATTGGTTCTACAGCTGCTAATTCTGGCGTTTCTGACGCTATTCGTACATTATCACAAGCGAGAGCAAGAATCGTTGCGTTTCAAACAATTTCTGGATCTGAATCAGAATTTAATAATTTCGTTTTAGCTTCGGAAAATGTCATTACAAATACAGCGAAAAATGTTGCGAAACTAAAAATGGATAAAATCGTTGATCAAAATGAAGTTACAAACAAAAATAACTACAATTTGGTTGGAAATGATGATGGATATTATTCGTTAGATTTTCCAAAAACAAGTATGACGCAAGGTTTTGTTATTTATCCTAAGAAAGGAGAAATGGCATCAAATAATTTACTTGCAAAAGCGATGGATAGTATTACGGCTCAAGTTACTTATGAAAACAAAGAGGTTGATGCATCATTAACAAAATACTTTAAATCAAAAGTTGGTGTTTCTAAAACAGAAATTAAACCAAACTTTAGAGGGCTGTTTCCTGGAGCTCCATCTCCAGTTCCAGCAGAATTTGCTTCAAATTTTGTAACATTAGATAATCCATTTTTATTAAAAGGTCAAATCGATAAAAACTTAAAATACAGTCCGCTAATTGATCGTGGAATTTTGATTTCTTCAGAAGAGTACGAAAACTTACGTCAACTTTATTTGAGCATTTATCACGAAACAATTATCAAGAACAGAGACTTTAATCAAAGTGTTGCGATTAAACGTTATATGAAGATTTTACAACATAATTACACAACGTTAAAAGAGTTTCAACCAAAAGATTTGAGCAAAAAAACAATGGCTTATGCAATTGCTTCGAGTACTGGATATGATGCTTATAACGAAGATATTATGACGCAATATACTTTAGCAAGCTGGAGAAAAAAGAAAATTATTGATCCTGCAATTGTAAAAGAGTATTTTGATAATTATAAAGTATTAGCAGATAGAATGCTTGAAAATAAGAACAATAAGAAAATTTTAATTCAACAAAACGGAGAAACGTACTATTGGTTAAATCAATATTTTTTACCAAATCTGTACAACATTCACGTTGAGTAAGATATATTAATATTTTTTGCAAAAAGAAAGCATCTTGTCAATTGATAAGATGCTTTTTGATTTTAGATTAAAATTTTATTAGAAATTGAAGATTGTAAATTGTATTGCTTTCAAAATGAGTAATTTTGCTAAAAAGCAATGATTTATGCAGATATTGGTGATTGAAGATGACAAAAGAATAAGCGATTTTTTAATCAAAGGATTAGAGGAAAATGCACATTTAGTTACTTTATGCAAAGATTCCGAAACTGTTTTGGAGCATTTTACAACAATCAAATTTGATTTGATTATTTGTGATATTATGTTGCCTAAAATGGACGGTATACAGTTAGTGCAGACATTGCGGTATAAAACGATAAACACACCAATATTAATGTTGAGTGCGCTAAACGCTGTCCAAGATAAAGTATCTGCTTTAGATTATGGAGCAGATGATTATATTACAAAACCCTTTCATTTCGACGAATTATTATCTCGGATTAATGCGTTGACAAGACGTAGTCAAATCAATAAAATAAATTCGGAGCCAAATAACAAAATAGAGTTGGGCGATTTGATGATTGATTTAGATCAGTACAAAGTATCAGTAAATAACCAAGAAATTGACTTATCTCCTCGCGAGTATAAATTACTGATATATTTAATAGAAAATAGGGAGAAAACTGTAACCAGAGTACAAATATTGAATGCTGTTTGGGGAATCACGTTTGATAATCATACCAATGTAGTGGATGTTTATATTTCTTATCTGAGAAATAAAATAGAAAAAAACAACAAATATATTTATACAATAAAAGGTGTAGGATATTTATTCAAAGTTTAATATATGAAGTTAAAACATCGATTAACACTGTATTCTATCGTGATTTTTAGTGTTGTTATACTGATTGTTTCTGCAATAATTTACTTTTCATATTATACGCAAATGGAGAAAAAAGAGATCCAATCTTTGCAAAGTAAATCTCTTTTGGCTGCAATATATTATCTTGAAAAAGACGAATTACCAACTCTTGAGCATGAGAATGTAAAGAATCAACTACAGAAAACAATTTCTCATAAAAATATTGTCATCTACAACGACTCTAATCAAAAGTTTGAGGGAAATATGAGCGAAAATTTAGTTATTCCGACAGATTTTATTGAGAATGTAAGAAAGAATAACAACGATTTTTTTGTGACAACAGACTTCTTCTATAACGGAATTTATTACCACGATAATCAAGGTGATTTTGTTGTAATTGCACGCGAATCTAAAAATGGTTTTAATGATCAATTGCAATCTTTGTTACATATTTTAATCATCGTTTCGATAATCGGGCTTGTTTTTATTTATTTCTTTTCTAATTATTTAGGTTACATCGCATATCAGCCAATTGTACGTGTGGTAGAACAGTTAAAAGAGCGTGATGTAAAGAATTTGAATAAGCCATTGGTCTTAAAAAGCTCTTATGCCGAAATTGAAGATTTAGTAAAAACGTATAATCTACTTACCGAAAGAATTTCGCAAACTTTTTTGGTTCAAAAAAACTTTATAGATTATGTTTCGCACGAGTTAAGAACGCCAATTACAGCATTGTTAGGTACGTTAGAGGTTACCAACCAAAAGTCGCGAAATATTGAGGAATATCAAAATGTACTCCTTCAACTAAAACAATATACGACCGATTTACACGATACACTTGACCAAATGATGTTGCTTTCGGGTGCAAAAACTAACTTTGAGTTTGAGGCTGTTCGTATTGATGAGGTTGTTTGGAAAGTGATCGAAAATGCAGTTTTGTATCATAAAGCACAGATAAACGTTGATTTGCAAGTCGAGAATGATACGTTGTTAACTATTCAGGGAAATGAAAAATTGTTAGAAGTTGCGTTCAATAATTTAGTAGGAAATGCAATAAAATATTCGGATAATTCGCCAATTCAAATTCAGTTTTTAGAATCTGAAAATAAATTACAAATTCAGATTATTGATCAAGGAATTGGGATTGATGTGAAGGAAATCAATCAAATTACTCAGAATTTTTACAGAGGAAAAAATACCCAAGATTATCAAGGAAAAGGAATCGGACTTTCTATGTCTAATATTATTCTAATTTCACATCAAATTGACCTCAAAATTGTTCCAAATCATCCAAAAGGAACCATTGTTCAATTATTTTTTTAGATTTCTAATTCAATTTTAATTTAACTCAAAATTAGTCTTAATCTTTGGGTAATAATTTTGCTTCATAAAATTAAAATGAAGTGAAAAAACATGTGCTAACTATTTTTATATTAAGCGTTTTTCAGCTAACAAATGCGCAATCTATTACGCTCAATCAATTAGAAGCGTCTTTTCTTAGCCAAAATACATTATTACTTTCTTCTAAATATAATGTAGAGAAAAAAGAAGCTGAAATTATACAAGAAAAATTGTGGGATAATCCTACTTTAACGCTCTCAGAGGTTAATCTATGGAAAACTTATCATGTAGAAGAACAACCAAATCTTATTGGTAAGTATGGTAAAAACCAGCAATTATCTGTCGAGTTAGAGCAAATATTTGTTACAGCTGGTAAACGTAAAAAGCGTGTTGCAATAAAGGAATTAGAGAAAAATAATTCTTTATTTGAATATGAAGAATTGTTGCGCGAACTAAAAAAGGATTTACGACAATCCTTTATGTCATTGGCGCGATTAAGTAAAGAGAAAGAGCAATTAAAAAACACAATTTCTCTTTTTACACAAATGAATAGTCAATACAAGCGTCAAGCAGAAATTAAAAACGTTCCTAAAGCGGATTATTACAGATTGCAATCAGCGTTAATAGGTTTGCAAAAAAATGAATTGGAGATCGAGAATAAGGAAATCGAATACTTTCATCGAATTAAACTTTTGACACATTTATCTGAACTTTCGTTAGCAGATTTAGATTTTTCGATTTTCGATTTTGCTCCAACAGAACTTCCATTAGATTTTTCTTCAACAATTCTTACCGATAATGTTGAACTCAAAAAAATAAGCAATGAAATTCAGATTTCTGAGAAGCAGTTTGTATTAGAAAAAGCGCAGAAAATGCCAGATATTACGTTTCATGCTAATTATGACAGAGGCGGAAGTATTATGCGAGATTTTGTGGGAATTGGCGTAAGCCTTGATCTTCCGATTCTGAATAACAACAAAGGAAATATCAAACTTGCAGAATTGACAATTTTGCAACAAAAACTTTCGCAATCAGCTTATTTACATACGTTAAATACTACTGTTAATCAGTTGTCAGAACAAATAAAACGTTTTCAAACATCATTGCAAAATTGGCAAGATTTGAACAATGATGGACAAGCAGAAATGATTGAGAATTATCAAAAACATCTTCAAAATAAACAAATTACTTTATTAGAGTTTATCGATTTTATTCAAGCAAATAGAGAAGCGAAAAATGCTTATTTAGAGACACTTGAAGAGTATCAACTTGCTCGAGAAGAATTAAATTATATCATCGGAAAAGAAATCTAAAATGAAAAAAATAGTTTACGTTTTATCAGTGTTTGTGTGTCTGTATAGTTGTACTAATCAGAAAGAAAAAACTGAAACTGAAGAAAAAAAAGCGACTTATTGTTTGACTGAACAATTGAAGAAAACAACCGAAATAATTCCGATTCTTGAAAAACCAATTCATGAACAATTAAGCTTATCAGGTAAAATAGAATACAATGAAAACGATTTGGTTTCTTTCAAAAGTTTACTGCAAGGAGTTGTTGATAAAGTGAATTTTGAATTGAGTGATTATGTTCAGAAAGGACAAGTTTTGGCTGTTGTTAAATCGAATGAAGTTTTGGAATTGACTCAACAAAAACGATTTTTTCAGAATCAGTTAGAGTTATCGCGAAAACAGTTAAAAACTAAAAAGGAGTTGTTAGCGGATGGAATGACATCACAACAAGATGTTACAGCAACTGAACATGAAATTCAATTAGCGCAAATAGAATTGGATAAATTGAATGCAACATTAGGAATGTATCGTGCCGTTGGAAATGGTCAATTTCAAATTCTCGCGCCTAAAAATGGATACATTGTTCAAAAAAATATGAGCGTTGGTCAATCAATTACTACAGATTCTGAGGCTGCTTTATTCTCTATTTCAAACTTAAAACAAGTTTGGGTAATGGTTAATATTTATGCAAATAATCTGCAATATGTAAAGCAAGGCGACAATGTAAAAGTAAAAACGTTGGCTTATCCTGATCGTATTTATTCTGGCAAAATCGACAAAATTTATAATGTTTTTGACGATAACGAACATGTCTTAAAAGCAAGAGTTGTGCTTGATAATAGCGATTTGAATTTGATGCCTGGTCTTAGTGCAGAAATAATTATTGATAAACAAAATGTTATAGGAAATGGATTTGCCGTACCTAATAATGCAATTGTATTCGAGAATAACAAAGAATATATTGTCGTTTATACAGATGATTGTCATTTAACTATCCGAAAAATAACAACTATTGCAGCAAACGAAGAATACACTTTTGTTGAAGAAAAATTTGCTCCAAATGAAAAAGTTATTACCAAAAATGCATTGTTGATTTATGAAGAATTAAATAAATAAGCATGAAAAAGTTAGTACAAGCAGTCGTAACTTTTTCGTTGCGCAATACGACATTTGTTTTATTTGCAACTTTAGCGTTGTTTTTTGGTGGTATTTATGCATTAAAACATACACCAATAGAGGCTTTTCCTGATGTTACAAATACACGAGCGCGTATCATTACGCAATGGCCAGGTAGAAGTGCAGAAGAAATGGAGAAATTGGTGACATTACCCATCTCTAAAGTGATGAATAGTATTCCAAAAAAATCAAGCATACGATCTATTTCATTGTTTGGTTTATCTGTTGTAACAGTACAATTTGAAGATGAGGTTGACGATTTTTATGCGCAACAATATGTCTCGAATAAACTGAATGGAGTTGATCTTCCTCCTGGAGCAGATGCATCTATAGAACCACCTTCTGGAGCAACAGGCGAGATTTTTAGATATGTGATAAAAAGTCCGCTTCCGTTAAAGGAAGTCACTGCGATACAAGATTGGGTAATAGAACGCGAATTGCTTTCTGTACCTGGTGTTGCTGATGTAGTAAGCTTTGGAGGAGAAGAGAAAACGTATGAAATAAAAATCAATCCAACCGAGCTGAAAAATTATGATTTATCTCCTTTAGATGTTTACGAAGCCGTTTCAAAATCGAATATTAATGTAGGTGGAGATATTATTCAGCAAGGCGATCAAGCATATGTTGTGAGAGGTGTTGGTTTGTTAGATAAAATAGATGACATCGGAAATATTACGGTAAAATTAAATGGAACAACGCCGATTTTAATCAAGAATGTTGCAGAAGTTATCGTTTCGAATAAACCAAGATTAGGACAAGTTGGTTTTAATTCTGATGATGATTTGGTAGAAGGTATTGTTGTGATGTTACGTGGCGAAAATCCTTCCGAAGTTATTTCAAATTTGAAAGCAAAAATTGAAGAATTAAACACAAGAACTTTACCAAGTAACGTGCAAATTGAAACAGTTGTTGATCGAACTAAATTGGTTGATAACACAGTACAAACGGTTACAAAAAATATTATCGAAGGTGTTTTATTAGTTTCACTAATCGTTTTCATCTTTTTGTACAACTGGAAATCGACTGTAATTGTAGCTTCGGTTATTCCATTATCCTTTTTATTTGCAATTATCATGTTAAAAATACAAGGATTACCAGCGAATCTTATTTCGATGGGTGCCTTAGATTTTGGATTGTTGTTAGAAGGAACATTGGTTATTGTAGAAACAGTTTTTGTAGCGCTTGCAACTATGCAACATAAA